>MDTC01167645.1_pt1 | contig 12650 bp, 20 predicted proteins | sample 811181 | NCBI WGS metagenome assembly MDTC01 (sample SAMN05326644, study PRJNA326480) | marine metagenome | isolation source: seawater | place: Pacific Ocean: North | collected 2011 | reverse complement strand
GGTACGATAGGATATGATATCACAACGTCAGTACCATTAGCAGACCAAACTGATTCTTCAATCATGTATGGATTTGATTTAATAATCGCCTGTGTAATTTCAGATTCTTTATTCATTTGAATGTTTCTGATGTACATGGGCGAGTGTTCGGCGTGGATTCCGCTTGCTGTTTGTAGGAGGACGCTTGCGTTACCACTTGGTTTGACACATGTAGTACGAGCAGCAGGATTAATCCCAATGATATCAGCAACCTCTCGATTAACTTTTTTAACAATCTTAGCACCTTTCTCCAGAATTTTTTCATTAAACAAAATATCTGGATTATTCATCCAACCTGTGATTGAAACACCAAGTAATGCTTCACGGTCGAATATTTGTTTTGATACAGGTGATAAGAATTTAAAATCAGTATATCCTGCTTGCAACGTGCCGAGAATAGCACCAGCACGGCATGCTTTATAGAAATCTTCTTCGGTCGTACACATACCACCGTTGATCTCAGTCAAGTTACATCCTTGCCATCCTGACTTTCCTTTATACTGTGGAAACATACCAATCTCAACGCATGGGTTTGTAGTATGCTCTCGTGAGGTGGTAAAATAAAATCCTGGTTCTCCGAATGATTTTACTGACTCCATAATTTTTGCAAACGTTTCAGGAGTTGCTTCATCGCGTACAATTACTGCTGAGTTGTTCGAACGACCACGCTGTGGGTTATCCATAAACCAGTTGCCAGTTTTAGCATTCATCATCTCATCATCTTCTGGAGAGAAAAGACAAATAGTTGCTGAACGGCGGACACCACCAGATAATACTGCATCAGCAGCATGCATACAAATATCATAGACTGTAATTGGTTTTAATTTGACAGGTTCTTTTTCATCGATGACTAAATTTTGAAGAATCAGTTCAATTTTATCAAGTGATTTACGCAGACCCTCTGGACCTGGTGCTTTAAAACCACCTGAGATTTTAGCACCCTTTGGGCGAATATTAGTTAGATCAAAGAACACTCGGCGACCTTCATATTCTGGGAACTTCCCACCTCCAACGAAATAAGAAGCAAGCAATACATCAAGTGCAGATGCCCAACCTTCTATCGAATCTTCTACGATATAACCTTTTGCTTGTTTATGTCTCGCTTGAATCTTTGGTAATTTTTTAACATGATGCTTTTGTACAGAAAAACCTGCACCTGCACCACAAAGGAGAATATAAAAATATTCACCGAAAAATTCTGGACGATCAGCATAAGAAGATGTGCAATTATACATTCTCATCTGATGTTTGAGTAATTGCTCGCCGCCGAACTGCAAAGCACGTTGTGCCCCAAGGACTCTTTGTTCTTTATATGCTTCACGAGCTTCTTCTAGGAATGGTCTAAGGGCATTATCTTTGTCTTCATAATTATCTTCGTGCATTTCAATTACACGATCGACTGCTTCTTCCCAAGTTTCATACCTATTTTCATTTTCTTTGTATCTGGAATATCCCTCGTAAAACTTCGTTTTCGACAAAAAATCCCTTGTGTCTACAAACTGAGTTTGCATCCTGCACCTGCCTATGTCTCTGATTTATTTTGTGATAGTATTATATATCATATTGCTGATTTTGTAAACCCCTAAAATGACCCTTTATTGATAGCAAATATGAAAAAGGTTTTTCTCAATTTTGAGGGTTTACGAAAATCTATTTGTATGATATAATAGAGCTGATCGCCGGAGAGGAGAGGGTATCAGTCTTCGAAATATTTTTCTAACATTTCAATACGATCAGATGCGGCAGCCATTTTATCGAGTTCCTCTTGAATCGCTTCCACTATATCTGAGTGTTCACCAATACCAACACTATGATTCATATAAACCATGATATTAGTTTTAGCACGTTCCAATTCACCTTCAGCGTGCATCTTTGCTGCAACAATTAATTGATGTTTAATACAAGACATTATAATTTCACCTTCGTTCTGTTAAATAAATGTTCCGATACGATTTCATCTTTCGCTTGCCCATTATAAGCAACTGCGTGATGATTTGCTAATAAACTTTCACACAAGGTTCTAGATTTACCTTGCGCATAAAGGTCTCCTAAAATTCTGCCAAATTTTCCTACTGAGTCATATTCTTTTGTTTTAAGGATAATCATCTCTGCATCTAAATATTTTTCGACATGTTCTTTTGCCGCGAGACCGTATTTCTTTTCTTCTAGATCCCTTGTCCTAGATTCTGGCGTATCAATGCCAGCAAGTCTTACTCGCTCTTTTTTTAACCAAACTCCAAAACCTAAATCGATGTCTATATCTACAGTATCACCGTCAATAATTTTTACAACTTTGCATCTATACTCATACATTATTTTTTCCTCGCTTTATCTATCGCTCTCGAACCAAACCAGAACGAAATGATTGCTGCGAAGATTGCTTTTGTATCTTCATCCCACAACAGTTGTATCGCTTCAGCAAAATCAGTTCCCTTTTCTAATGCTTCCATGAGTAGTACGACTTCAATCGTAGCGAACAAACCAAAGAAAGCATATGTAATAACAGGTCTCACAGATCTTTGTAATCCGGAAATAAAACCTGATCCTTGATTAATACTTATATCATGCTGGATGAGGCGATCGTGTTCTTTATCTGCGCCCATCTGTTCATAAACTTTTAACTCATGGTCATATCCTTGTGCTCGAAGTTCTGCCATGGTTTTCATTTTTTCGATTTCGTGTTTTTTATCCGCTTTATCTTTGAATGTATCAGTAATCGCTGGAACTGCGGATGAAGCAAAACCGATCAATGATCCTAATATTGAAAGCATTATCCTATACCCTTTTCTTGGTAATAATCTTTAAACGTTACCATTTCATTTTTTTCTTTTGTTTTCTTTTTCATTTTGTTAATAAATGAACGATAGATGGATGCTGCAGAAGTTTTTCCTGCGACTTTAGCACGTTGTTCCATTGCGACTGCCGCTTGTATTTTGTGGGCGTGTGAACGCGAAGAATTTTCGATCTTTTTGACGCTTGCCTTTGCATCTTCAGGTGTTGCAAATTTAAGTCCATGGATTGTTCCTTTTGGATTTTCATCGGTGTATAAATCGCTGTGCTTTTTAGAATTAGCAGGTTGTCCTTTTTTACGTGGTATCCTTTTATCAGACATTAATACCACCTCTCGGATGTCGTAGATCCACCACCACCGCCACCATTTAAGCTTTGTCCATATGTACTCGGTACGGTCAGTCCATATGAACTAGTGGTTACAAATGTTTTTTGCAAATCATTGTCGTTATTAAGTGTGAGAGTTGAAGTAGCTGAATCCAATATAGTTATCCCATAATAATTCGAATCTATGCTACCTACTAAAGAAAAATCAATGTCTAATATATTCCCAGGACTTGCCATTAGTCTCTCCGAATCATCATAGCATTTACAGAACTAAGAGGAAAATATTGATAGGTTTGTCCACCAATAGATGCGCTATCACCGAAGAATCCGGCATTTCCAATTGTTCTATATATGCCTGCCTTATCAGACATATTAATCTCATCACCACCTAAACTATGAAAGTCCATATACATTGGCGTTAATCTAATTGCTTTATTACCATTCGAATCAATATCATAAGCATTACCGTTTATTGCGTCATATCTTTCTTGATCGGCTTCCGGTGCACCACCCCATTCTGTAGGATGATAGAAACCTCTATGTTGTTGATCTTGAACGTAATAACCATTAAACGGATTGAGTGATGGAGCAGCAGTAGGTGTTTGAGTTACGTCATCATCTGCAACTACACTACCCTGCGCCATCGCATACTGTGTATCAGGATGAATACCAAAATTTCTTAACTTATCACCATTTCTTTCATTGTATATGTTTCCAGGAAACATCACTATTGGAGCTTTACCGTCAGGCGAGTTATCCCATACAGCGTGATAAGCATTACCATCTCTATACGCAACATCGGCAGAAGTTACAGAACTTCCATTTGATAAAAAATGTGCGCAAACAGGAACATTACTATCAGCAATAGTATTTTGTTTATCCCTATATTTCATTGCAGATGTTTGATGGAATTGATATACCATACATAACTGTCTTTGATCAATGCTGTATTGATCAGAACCTGCCAATACAAGTTTTGTCTGATCAGCCATAACATGTATATCTCTGTTTAAATTATGAGCAACGCCCATACCATAGACATCACGATCAAGAGGATTAGTATCTTGCGTGTTACCATATTGCATATCTTCAATTGCTGTACCATAACGATTTCGTACAACAAGGGATGATGGCATAGTAGTCGAATTGTATACACCTGAGTTAGTTACATTGCCACGGAGTCGCACATCACAATAAACTGTATGACCAGTATCATAAGTACATTTAAGAGTGTATGCGGAACCTCTAGCAGCAGTTGCATCCCAATCTAGACCAGTTGTACCAGTCGAACTATTGATTGATTGTGCTCCTCCCGCACCAGAGAATGTCCAATGGGAACTATCTTTACTATAAAAGAAACTACGATCTGAATCAATACCTGCATATCCATTAAAGTTTGCTGGACCTACTCCATCATAACAATCTGTAATTGCTTTAACGAGCGTTCTATTTCTTACTGCAGATGTAGTAGCATTTAGAAATCTAAATTTTGCGTACATTTCTATCCCCTATTAAAAGATAAATTTACATAGAGATCTGCACCAGCTGTAGATGATCCTATTTGTGTTATATCTACTGTTAAGTAGTCACCCTCTGCTAAGGAGATCGAAGTGGTATTATCACCACTGCTAGTTGCTCCTGCAGATATAGATAAAGTTTTTATCGTTGTACTGCCATTTTTAATAATACTTATATTGGCATCTGCTCCTACTGGTGCAGTATTTACATATGCTTCAACATTTTTTAGAAAACTCGCATACGCCAAATAATATCTTTGAGTGCCAGTTGTAACTGCCAAATTACCAGATCTATTAAATGTTTTGAAAAATTTACCCTCTGCTCGGGATCTTGCTTTTGATTCTGCCATTATGCTAAGTCCCCTACAATCCTAGCAGTATTTAGATAAACATCTTGAACAGTTGGTCCTTCATCGCCAACAAAATAACCAAATGTTGATGTTGACAATTTTCCATAATCGTTAGGTGTGCCGCCGAAGTTACCATCCATTTGTGCCCATAATCTTTGCGTTCTATCATTTGAAGCAAAGGCGAATGGGGCATAAGTTGTGTCTGCAAAATTATTTGTAAATGTTACAGTGGATGCACCATTTGTGTTATCAGTGACGGATGATTGATTTAACGAACTATTAACAGAATATGTAGAAGATCCATCCCACCTACCATAATATCTATCAGCAACTTGACTAGTTAGTGCCGCTGGTCCATCACCAGTTGCATTTGATAATGTCGTTACTCTGAGTTCGCTAGTCATACCACACCTTGATCACTCAAATATTTACTAAAACGTTTTAGAAGAACAGGTGGTTTATCCTTTCTTCTGCGTCTATCATGCACATTAGTCGACTTTACTCTCGGACCCATTGCTGTATCAGCAGGATTCGGAATAGAAGCAGTTGTCGTATCTTCACTTGATGCTTTTGCTTGCGCCATCTGTTGAGGAGTTGGCGCACCCTTTTCACCCTTCTTCCTCATACGTTCTCCACGTTTTCTTTTCATGTGGATATTGTACCAGAGACCCTTACCTTTTTCTTGCATTACTTGCTCCTTATCCTGCCAATTTGTATCTAATCATCAATACACCCTGTGTAGCTTTTTGTTCAGTATTTCCACCAGTACCATCACCACCCATTCCATATCCAGCAGAGTCATGTCCTGTACCAGGACTACCTCCTGTACCATTTACAACCACACCGCCAGAACCACCAGCACTATAGTAAGTTAATGTGCCAGTAAAGTTATCTTGAATACCAGCTCCGCCATTACCGCCTGAACGATATCCTCCATTTCCTCCAGCACCTCCAGCACCTCCGCCTCCTCCTGCACCAGCATTGGTATCTGTTGATCCATCATCACCGCCAGCATTACCTTGTCCAGCAACTCCTGCAATAGGATTGCTTGATGTACCGTTACCACCACCATTACCGCCTGAAGATCCACCAGCTGCACCACGTGCTTCAGTGTATGGAGTTGTTCCTGTGCGTAATCCTCCACCACCGCCTCCAGTGGCAGTGAGATTTACTCCAGTGCCAGTCAATGTAGTATCATGACCGCTCCAACGACTAGACCATGTCGATCCAGTATTAGAGTTATTAGGAGTTGCTCTATCACCAGCTCTACCAATCGTGTATGTGTAAGTTCCAGCAACTAATGCTGTAGATCCCTTCAAGAATCCACCAGCACCGCCACCGCCACCACCGTTAGTACCACCATCACCCCCACCACCGATGAGGATGTATTCTGCACTGTCAATATCTTGAGTCACAGTAAATGAACTACTGCTATCAAATAGATGATATCTCCATGTTTCTGTACCATTTACGGTAATAGTTTGACTCGAAGCTTCTACACCTGCAGCAATAAATCTAAATGCTAGTGTTGCGGTAGTGGTTGAACTAATCACATGAGTACCGTCTGTGGCAGTTGCTCTAAATTGAAAAGTTCCTGCTCGATTGGTATTTGTAGTTGGTTTAATGGTAAATCTACCATTTGCACTATCGATGATAGTAAAACTACTATCTAATTGTTGAGGTGCGGTCGGAGATAATTCATAATTATATTCTATAGGAAACCCTTCTTTATCAGCTGCAGCAGCAACTTGAATCACCTGTTGTGATCCATCTAATACAAGTCCAGTCGTTGCACCTAATGCTGTGTCCCAAGTAATCGTCTCGTTGGGACCAGAATAGACTCTATCCCATTCACTACCATCCCAATTGTACAAAGCTTTTTTATCTGTAGTAAATGCTAAATCACCAGCAGTATTGCCAGACGTTGGTAATACTCCAGCAGAATCATATGATGTAGCACCACCCGATGCATTATCAAGACTTGCTGTCTTTACATCGCCAGTATTAGTAATCAAGTTTGCTAATCTGCGTGTTTTACTTGTCGTCATACTGCAAATGTCCCATTGCCTGTGAATGTATATACGTTAAAACCATTACCATCACTGTCTGCTGTAACAGTACCTGTTGTTGTAAGTGTTGATGCAGTTTTTAATATGCAAACTCCGGATCCACCTCTTGAGTTTGTTGATGACTGTGCATGAGTATATCCACCACCACCTCCGCCTCCACCAGTATTAGCAGTTCCTGGAGTTGATAAACCGTTATTTACTGCACCGTTACCACCACCATGGCGTCCATCGGCTCTACCAGCGTTGTGTGAACCTCCGCCACCACCACCAGCATAAAATGTAGCAGTTCCAGTAATTGAATATTCTAATCCACTGCCTCCAGTTGATGAGTTTGCGCTATTGCTTGATGCACTACCACCTTTACCTCCAGCACCACCTCCGGCACCAGCAGGTGAATTACCGACTTCTAATCCAGAACCACCAGGAAATCCCTGTCCGGCAGTATTATCACCTCCAAGTAATATATTTGAGCCAACTGCAACGTTGCCTCCACCGCCACCTCCTGATCCGCCATCATTACCTTGGAATCCTGTACCTATGTGAGTATTCCCACCATCAGCACCTGACCCACCACCTATGGCAGTAAAGCTCACTCCTGTTGCTGTGACAGTAGAATTTGTTCCATTCTGTGCTCTGGCACCACCTGCACCTATGGTGACGGTATATGTTTTTCCAACATCAATATTAATAGCTGATCCGTGTGGTTTTCTCTCATAATTTATATTAGCAGCAGCTCGTCCAACTTCTGATCCATAATAAAGAAGACCACCAGCACCACCGCCACCGCTTTGTCCACCTCCACCTCCTGCAATAAGAAGCATTTCAGCAGTGACTAAACTATTCGATGATAATTTTCTATAGTATCCACCCTCGCATACAAACAAAGCATTAGATGATCTTGAAAATACTAAATCTCCAGAATCACCAGCAAGATCTGCACTTGGTAATAGTCCATCTGATTCTACAAACGACACAGAAGTGACATCACCAGAAGTAATGAGTGCAGCATTACCTGTGTTAGCATTTTCAGTTGCTCCTAGTATAGTAGCAATGTCACGTGAACGACTCATCTCTTATCCTTATGCGTAAGGTGAATCACCAAGTACAGATGTATCCCATGCAGCCTTCAGTTCTGCAATGTTTGATGCATCGCTAATAGCACTCGCAGCAGGTGCATCACGAAGTGCAGTCTTAGCATTTACTGCAGCAGTTTTTGCAGATGCGTCATCTGCTTCAATCGCTCGCATATATGCTACATCCTGCGCTTCAAGTAATTCTTTACGAACCTCGCGAATTTTATCTTTAAAAATTGTTTTTGCAGTTGCTAGATCCTCACTGATGACATCACCAGATAAAGACCATGCACCACGAAAATGACGATCAGATGGTACTGTTACATCGGCAGCATTTGCTGAATTACCATCCTTGTCGACAATATAAGTTGCCATCTTGTTCTCCTATGCAGCTTTTTCTATATTTATATTCGGATCTATCTTCCAAGCATTTCTCCACTCTCTCGTTTGTGGCAATTGCTCTTTCTTACAGATGACCATCTTTGGTTTATTACCTTCATCCCAAGTTTTCCACACGTGCCTTGGAATGTCTTTCATAATTAAATACTCAATCGCCTCTTCTTCACTCATAGGAGGCATCGGTTCTGTTTCATGCAACAGATAACCACGAGTATGTTTCTTAAAATCTGGTTTCGCCTCATCATCTGCGAGTTCATGATAAACCCATACAGGTGGTAGAATACCACCATGCATTGCGCATGCCATCCAATTTGGATCAGGCACAAGCACCTTTGCAGGCTCATCAACGTTATCTTCGAAGACAACTCGATAGTCTGACTGATATGATTCAAGGTTATCCTTTGCCCAACACAGTCTATCAAATAAATGTAGTTCTTTCAATTCCATTATCCAATCAACCTTCCATTAAAAAAAGAATAAGTTCCTCCATCAATAAATGCATTACTTCCACCATCAGATCTACCGTAAACTGATACATAATCTCCCTTTGCTAAAGTTTGATATATTCTCATACTACCATTTAAGTAATCAGCATTCGTAGTATCTCCAGTATCAAGTCTTAACTCTTTTCCAGTTGACACACCATTTACATATATTTGAAATCTAAATACATCATTTGCATTGCCGCTAATCATGTAGTTTTCAAACTCATATACTCCGGCAACTGGTGCAGTAAATCTTCCTGTACTAGTGTTGAAGTGGTTTCCTCTATTTACACGTTCATTTGTAAAAACAGTTAATTCAACAAAGCTGCTAGTAAGTGCTAAATTTATACCACCTGTACCGACCGCATCTGCATGAAATATAGGCAGATCTGGATATAATAATTGACCAAATTGACTTTGTATTCTCATATCTTTATCCTACGAAATATCCACTAAATTGACAACCTCTATCTGACAAATTTACTGATGTATCAGACTGAACTCTAACCCACTGTTGTATTTGTTCACCCTGAGATAATTTTAATACTAAACTATGATTGACTGTGTGATAATCAATTGTGCTACCATCGTTAATCACATATGTCAATGCATAAACAATATCACTTGTAGTTCTTCCTGAATGTTCATTATTTGCACCACCATTTCCTGTATAACCAGGATTCATTAAACCAGTAATTGTAAATTCATTAGAAGCAACACTTTCAATTCTTAATTTATAACTAAAATGGTAAAGTCCTGCAACTGGCGCAGTAAATGTATTTGTACTGAGATTATAATCACCGCCATGGTCATATAATTTTGTACCATACGAGCTATAAGGCACAACATTATTTCCTGATCCATAATTCTTTCCAGTCATCGAAGACTGTGGACCGTCGAGATACACAGAAAATGCACACATATCAGGTCTTACAAGTTGACCACCTAAACTCTGTATTCTTGTTGCGGTCATGCGAGTTCTCCCATAATATGCTGATTTACAACTGCTGTGTCACGAGGGGTGCCGGCAAGATTATAGCATTGTAATCCTCCTGCAGAACTGGTGATATTAGATACATCCGGATCTCCAGGATATGGAGATGCTCCAACACTGTTACCTGCATAATGTTCCGCTGCCGTCGCACACCAATTTGCACTAGCAAAATTATTTGTATAAGCTGTTGAGTTAGTACCATTACCAGCATCAGCAATAGATGATATATTAAAACTATCAAATATTGAATGAGTACCGATTTGATCAATACCAATCCATGCTTTACACGCATGTTGTTTTGTCAGTGTAACTGCACCACCTGATGATGTTTCTACAGTGGTTGCTCGTAATGTACTCATTTATAAATCTCGTTAACAGTTACAAAAATGTTTTGGTTTGTTTTTACATGAGTCACTTCAAAAATAGGTATGCCGAAAACGTTTCCGATAGGTAAACAATCTTCTGCAACGCGGATTTGGTCTTTCGCCCAAACCATTTCATCGCAAGTTTTGGTGATAAGTTTATTTTCTTTTACTCTGTAAATTCCAGGAGAGATAGAACCATTATCAAGCATGAACCAATCATTAGATTCTAGCATTATATCGATTTGATCGATACCAAGTTTCTTATTGATTTTTTCTAACTGATCATCTGTTAACTGATAATGTTCTTTAATGAGATACAGAGCAGATGCAAAAGAACCGAGCTTAGAACCACCACCAGGAATATTCGCAACAAGTCTTTTAATGTTGGCACATAACCGAATGAATGGCGTGTAGGCATCCTTCTTTTCAGAGGTGTCGAGTTTAACGTTTTTATCTCGTTTGCCTTTTTCATCAATGATGCCAAGCTTAAAAGCATCCCAATCCTTCCAGTCTAGAACTAGCATACGAATGAAACGGAATGTGTAAGCAAGGTCAGCAGCTCTTTTAACTAGTCCCATTTATAGTTTCCTCAAAAATTCTACAACCGTTTTATCCATATTGATGTTCACATATTGATCATTCCTTATGTAACTCATATACAGTAAAATTGGTTTTATTACAGGCCAATGATTCTCATCTAATCTATGATTCAATAATTTTAATGCCGCATCAATACCAAAAACATTAAATACAATTATTATATGATTCAATAGCAATCGGTGAGGAAATACCTTCGTCTGTAGATATCTATTCACCAATCGCTTTATATACTTGAACCTCTTGAAGTCTTCATAAAATTCTTCAATATCCGAAAAGGTCGGATTATAATAATGCTTTGCAGCATATAAAAACATTTCATCTTCAGACATTTTTTCTTTCATAACAAAGTATATATTTGTTTATGAATACTGCTCATTGAGTTCGAGGATTTCTTCCATCTCTTCAATCAAATCACTTTTACTTTTACGTCTGTCGAGTTCTACACCATGCTGTCGACCCAATGCTTCGAGTTCTAACTTAGTCATTTCGTAGATTGATTTATCATTAGCAGGTGCTTCATTCAGTTGTTCCATGTGAACCTCATCTTCAATGTCTTCCGCATACACATCGCCTTCTTCTTCATCAGCGACATCTTCTACTACAGGTGGTGGAGTAGTATCCACTATCTCTGGTTCCACGACAGGAACTTTACCATAGAATGCATCAATATCTTCGGAAGATATTTTCATTGCTTTTAATAATTCATTTGTTCTTGCATCTCGCCAACCTTGTGGAGTTGGAACTGCACCTTTACACCATGATGGGGGTTGAATCGCCATAACTATTCCTTTTCTTCTTCAGTTTTCTCTGCATACATAGAGGCATATGCTGCTTTCAATCCAGACATTTTATCATATGATTCTGCTTTCATTGCAGCAGGATCTTTCATTGGTGTTCCTGCTGGTTTAATATTCGTATCACCCTGAGCATTATCACCTTTGCGTTTCGCAGCAACTTTGACGTTAGAAGTCATCTTCGCCGCATCTTTTTTCATACGATCTGGTTCGTCAATCGCAGGATTTGCTACAGCATCATCCGCTGGTGCCATCATATCTTCAGCACCTTTACCTTTACGATTGTCTTTCATTTTTTCTGCTTTGTCTTGATTTGGTGAATGATTTTCTTTTTCAACCAAAACAGACTTTAGAGCAGTGCGAATACGAGATTCTTTCTGAGTCGTTTCTTTTTCCATTTTTGGATTCATTTCAACGTCACCTTCTTTTCCGCCACCTTTGGCGTCTTTTTTGATATTCTTAGAGATTGCTTTTCTTTTCTTATGTAAAAACTTATCAGATGAATCTACATCACCGTCATTATCAATATCTTTGTCTTTACGATCAGCAAACTTTTTCTTAACAGCATCTTTGTTTACTGGATCCAAAGCTTCTGTTTGAGTTTCCTCTTTTTGAGTATCTTCTTGCGTCACACTGATAACACCTTTGAGACCTTTCGCGCGAAGTTTGTTAAAAGCATCTTCATGCGACGTCGCTTGTATTGTACCATTGAATTTTGGATGTTTTACTTTATAAGTTTTCATCGGATTCTTCAATGGGTGTTTTGATGAGTCTGCCGCTTCTTGGACCGTTTCTTGTGTGGCCCAACCACTAAATGGATTTTTTCCGAACATTTTTTTCTCCTATAT
>MDTC01238844.1_pt1 | contig 12651 bp, 9 predicted proteins | sample 811181 | NCBI WGS metagenome assembly MDTC01 (sample SAMN05326644, study PRJNA326480) | marine metagenome | isolation source: seawater | place: Pacific Ocean: North | collected 2011 | reverse complement strand
TGGTAGAGCACCACCTTGCCAAGGTGGATGTCGAGGGTTCGAATCCCTTCGCCCGCTCCATTAAAAGCATTCCAAAATCCTTTCTTTGAGGCTTTTAGTACAAACAATAATATCTTTGTAAGGTTCCTCTAACTCAATAATCTCGCAACCTGCTCCTTTGATGATTGGAATCAAGGGTAATATATCACACAGCTTTAAATCTACATCAAACATTACTTGAGCTTTCCCACTGCACACCAGATAATAACCGTAACAATCTCCCCAAGTTCTACGAGACGATACAAGATCGTTTAAACGCTCCCAAGATGATTTATATTTTGATAAGTTAATCCTATTTTCATCAGTGGTAAGAATTAGGCTTTGACAAAGTGTAATGTTGTTATCGCACCTTATTGGATGTCCATTTTCATAAGCAACTTGGCCATTACCGCTAATTAATTTCTGAAGCAAAGGAAATCTAACAGAGCCGTAAAGCGGGGTGTTATCGTACAAAAGGCCAAGAAGTATACCATATAAAGGCACACCCTTAGTTAACGAGAAGGTGCCATCAACAGGGTCAATAATCCATTTAAAGGAACTTTTTTGTAAAGTATCTGGATACTCTTCCCCCACAATAGAGTGGGAAGGAAATGCGTCAAAAATAGACTCTCTAATTGATTTCTCAATTAAATAATCGATTTGAGTGACAGGGGTTTCGTCTTCCTTTAATTCAAAACTTACGGCATCATTAACTTTAATTTTACTGAATTCTTCCTTAAAATCTGTAACCATAGACACAAAATTTTCGAAAAGGTTAAAGGTAATATCGTCCATTGAGAAAAATTCTATATATTGATTTTGAAGGTTCCCTTTCGAAAGGAATAAGAGAAATAGGGTATCTAATTACAGAAGACGAGCAGATAACTCAATCAGAAGAAGAAACTGGTTTAAATGTATTACAAATTCTCCAAAAGCTTCAAGCAAACACTTACTCTTTCATCGTGGCACACAATTCACATGTTGAGAAAAATTTAATTAAAAAATATTTTCCTTACGAAATTGATCAAGTCACACAAAAGGTACGCAAGCATAATTGGTTAGACACATTAAAACTATACAGAAACCTGTATCCTGAATTAAAAAAATATGATCTCAAATTTCTTGTAGAAACATTTATAGACGAGCTTGAACTTAAATACGAAGTCGAAAAAAAGTGCCATATAGGTAAACGCCAATTTCACAATTCATTATTCGATGCGATCTGCGTTTATTTACTAACTAAAAGATTAAAGAAAACCATCAATCTAGATCATTTTTTGAATCTGAGTTAATAATCTCGTCACTATCTAAGTAATTATCAGAAATTTCGTCAATTAAGTTAGTCTGATCTGCATCAACCATATCTTCATCAAGTTCAACAACTTCAGAAACACCAACTAAAAAATCTCTTGGCGACAAATTAACTAACTTTACACCCTTGGAGCCTCGGCTTGTTTCTCTTATATTTTGAACTGCACATCGCACTGTTTGACCTGCTTTAGTAATCATCAAAATTTCACTTTCTGGATCAACACTGATGGAACCGCAAACTGCCTCAGTGTTCATAGCAATTACACCTTGTCCTCCTCTTTTTCGGGGCGATACTTCCTCAGTTTCGCTAGATTCACCTCCACGGGGAAGGAAAGAACTAAACTTTGTTCTTATTCCAAGGCCGTTTTTTCCTGCAATTAAAAGAAGTTTTTCGTCTTCAACTTTAAGAATATTGACCACATTATCATTTTCTTTAAGTTTGATACCACGAACACCACGAGTGACACGTCCTTGATCACGAAGTTGTTGCGAATCAAAACGCAAGCCTTTTCCACTTGTGGTTAAGACCATTAGGTGGTCTTCTTTTTCAATTTGTAAAGCCTCAAGGACTTCATCTCCGTCATCGACATTTATACCTATAATTCCACCTTTACGATGGTTTTTATATGCACTTATTTTAGTCTTTTTAACTACACCTTTTTTGGTGCAAAGAACTAAGGATTTCTCGGATTCGAAATCATCGACAGCTATGATAGCTGCAACTTTTTCCCCTTTTTGCATTTCAAGGAAATTAATTGTATTTCTACCTTTTGAAATTCGACTACCTTCAGGGATTTCATATGCTTTTTGTACATACACTCTTCCGTTTTGCATAAAAAACATAAGTGTATCATGGGCATTACAAGTCTTTAGTAATGCAACTGGATCTTCATCCTTTTGTCCGCTTCCGATAACTCCCTTACCACCCCTGTTTTGAGTTTTAAATTCATCGACAGTGGTTCGTTTTATAAATCCTGATTTAGTAATGGTAACAACACAACCATCATTAGGAATAAGATCTTCCATTGAGACATCGCCTTCAGCCTCGGTGATAAGCGTCTTGCGATCATCGCCATAAGTTTCCTTAACTTCTAGTAATTCAGTTTTTATAAGATCAAGAAGCTTTCTTTCATTCTCGATAATTTCAGTTAATTCAGAAATGAGTGTCATTAATTCTGAATACTCGGCATCAATTTTTCCACGCTCCATTCCAGTCAATTGATAAAGTCGCAGATCTAAAATTGCATTTGTTTGTCTCTCTGAAAGATTGTACTTTGTTGACAAATTAATTTTTGCATCATTTCTGTTATTAGAAGCACGAATTATTTTAACAAAATCATCCAAGTTATCTAAAGCAATTTTATATCCTTCAAGAATGTGTGCCCTATCTTGGGCCTTACGTAATCGAAAATTTGTCCGTCTTAGTATTACAGTTCGTCTGTGTTCAATATAAAGTTCTAATGCTTCTTTTATATTTAATTGCCTAGGTTTCAACTTATCAAGTGCTAGTAAAATAACGCCGAAACTGCTTTCAAGAGCCGTCAGCTTATAAAGCTTATTCATTGTGACCCTCTCTATCTCACCCATCTTAAGCTCGACCACAATCCTAGTTACTTCAGTTGATTCATCCCGAAGATCACTGACACCATCAAGTATCTTTTCCCTTACTAAATCAGCAATTCTAGTTACAAGTGTTGCTCGATTAACATTGTATGGTATTTGGGTTATAATAATTTGCTGTTTACCACTTGGCAAATCCTCTATATGCATGCTTCCTCTCATTCGCACAATTCCTCTGCCTGTGTTCATGTAGGACTTAATCCCTGATCTACCGGCAATACTTCCGCCGGAAGGGAAGTCTGGCCCGGGAAGAATAGCCATGATTTCATCAATGGATATCGATGGATAATCAATTATGGAACAGATTGCATCTATTAGTTCTCGTAAATTATGAGGCGGAATATTCGTCGCCATGCCTACAGCTATTCCAGTTGAACCATTCATTAGCAGCCCAGGCAAACTCGCAGGTAATACTGATGGTTCAGTTGTGCTTTCCTTATAATTCGGCGTGAAATCAACGGTATCCTCATCAATGTCCCTGAGTAACTCTTCAGACAATTTTGTTAATCTACATTCGGTATACCTATACGCCGCAGCGGAATCACCATCAACTGACCCGAAGTTGCCTTGTCCGTCAATTAGTGGATATCTCATTACCCATGGCTGTGCCATTCTTACTAAAGTATCGTAAACAGATCCATCTCCGTGTGGATGATAGTTTTTAAGAACTTCCCCTACAACACCCGCACATTTATCATAAGCTCTATTGTGCAAAAGACCCTCGCGCAGCATAGCATATAAAACTCTCCGCTGAACTGGCTTAAAACCATCACGGACATCAGGAAGGGCTCGACTGACAATAACTGACATTGAATAGTCAATGTAAGCAGACTGCATGATTTCAGTTATGTTACCATTAATTAAGTTTTCGCTTGTTTCGTTCATATTCAAAATGTAATTATTATGCGTCTAAAAAAGTCACGTTTAGAGCATTATCTTCAATAAATGCTCTTCTCGGGGCAACCTCTTCACCCATTAACATAGTGAAAATATTGTCTGCTTTAATTGCGTCAGCGATTTCTACTTTTACAAGACTTCTGGTACTAGGATCCATTGTAGTTTCAAATAATTGTTTTGGATTCATTTCACCCAAACCTTTATACCTCTGTATTTGTAGGCCTTTTCTTCCTGCAATTCTTACACTTTCAAGAAAATGACTTACTCCGTTTAAATTAATTTGGTTTTCATTACCCTCTGATATCAAACTGTATGTTTCGCTTTTTTCATCACTAAAAAAGGAATGATCAATTCCATTGCTTGCACAGTTTGTTATAAGCCGCTCCAATTCTTTAGATTCAAATATTTGATGGGTGGAAATCCTTTGTGAAACAATAACCCCATCTTTCATTATTTCTTTAAGAAAATTATTTTCATTAGGATCATCGGATAACTTATGGGACTGCAGGAAACCGATCTTTGATTCAAGATCTTTAAAAAATCTAATTTCTTCTACATTTCCCGTTCTTATTCGTGCAAGATAGCGTGGAAGTGAATTATTTTGTTGATCTAGTTTTTGAAATAATCGCTGTATAGTACAACCATACCTCCCTAGTCCTTTTCCTATCGATTCAATTTCAATAAAAATGTCGGTTATTTTTGACAATTCTTCGTCGTTAAAAATATAATTGTCCTTATTTCTTTTAAGTTTTAAATCTTCCATACCTAAAGAAATTAGGATTTTACCCATTTCTGAATCATCCTGAATATATTGCTCTGTTTTTCTGCGTTTGATCTTATATAGTGGAGGGCGAGCTACATAAACATATCCACGTTCGATTAAACCTTTCATTTGTCTAAAAATAAATGTCAGTAAAAGTGTTCGGATATGAGCTCCATCAACATCCGCATCTGTCATAATAATTATTTTATGATATCTTGCTTTTTCAGCGTCGAAGGAACCCTCACCCTCATGTTCCCCAATACCTGTACCTACAGCAGTGATTAAACTTCTTATTTCAGCATTGTTAAGGACTTTGTCCAATCTTGCTTTTTCTACATTTAAAAGTTTTCCTCTCAAAGGAAGTATTGCTTGAGTTAATCGATCACGCCCTTGTTTCGCTGATCCTCCTGCCGAATCTCCCTCTACAATATAAAGTTCACTTCTGGAAGGATCCTTTTCAGAACAATCTGCTAGTTTTCCAGGCAATCCTCCCCCTGAAAGGGCACCCTTACGAACCGTCTCTCTAGCTTTTCTTGCAGCTTCACGAGCACGAGCAGCATTCACAACTTTTTCAATAATACTCTTTGCTTGATCAGGATTTATTTCGAAATGATGCTTCATTTTCTCGCCAACAATCTTCTGCACTATTCCATCTACCTCCCTATTTGATAGTTTAGTCTTTGTTTGCCCTTCAAATCTTGGCTCAGGTACTTTTACAGAAATTACTGCCGTTAAGCCTTCCCGTACATCATCTCCTGTTAAAGATAGTTCCTTCTCTTTTAGTAGGTCATTTTGTCTCGCATAATTATTAATCACCCTCGTCAGTGCGGTTCTAAACCCCGATAAATGTGTTCCGCCCTCAATGTTATGGATAGAATTTGCATATGCATAAAGCTGATCGGAAAATGAATCATTATATGTGAATGCAACTTCTGTAACGATGTTTCCATTCCCGGTTTCTGCCTCTGCCTCACCCGTGAAATAAATTGGCTCCTCAATTAGACATGTCTTATTTTGATTCAGATATGTGACATATTCGCTAATCCCATTTTCAAATAGGAACACTTCTTTTTGATTATATTTATCTTCTTCTAACGAAATTTTTACACCCGGATTCAAAAATGCCAATTCACGTAATCTTTTGGCTAGTAGGTCAAATTTGAATTCACGTGTTTCAGTGAAAATTTCATCATCAGGCATAAATGTTATTTTAGTACCAGTCGTGTCACTATCTCCAGCGACTCTGAGTTTTTCTGTAGTTATTCCTCGAGAGAACTCCATCTGGTAAACTTTACCTTCCCTTCTTACCTCTGCGATGAACCAAACTGATACAGCATTCACGCACTTAGCTCCTACTCCATGTAAACCACCTGAAACTTGATACGCACCTTTTCCAAACTTACCTCCTGCATGCAAGTTTGTGAGCACCAACTCAAGTGCAGGCATGTTATACTTTGGGTGCATATCCACTGGAATTCCCCTTCCATCATCCTGGATTGAACAAGATCCATCTACATTAAGTTGTACCTTTATTTCATTGCAATGCCCTGCAAGAGCTTCGTCTATCGAGTTGTCAACTATTTCAAAAACACAATGATGAAGGCCTCTTTCATTTGTATCTCCGATATACATATCGGGCCTTTTTCTAACCCCTTCTAAACCCTCAAGCTTTTGAATCATTGAGGAATCATAATTTTCTTCGTTATCTGGACTATCAGTTGACATGAGTGATTGGGATGGAGTTGATATAAGTTTTACTTATGACGAAATTTAAATGCCAAATCTATTCAATTATTCTTTGAGGATAATCTAGCATGTCTCAATTTTGAGTGTTAGGTGCAACAGGGTCAAGAGGAGACTAAGTGGAAATTAGTTATTTTATTCACAATATATACTAGACAAAATTAAGTTATAGCTTTTACATAAACAGCTAAACTAGAATATTTTACATTAATTTTACAGTGTTGGTTTAAGTTTCTCTCTTATTGGAGGGTAATAAAAGGATAAATATTGCTGTATATTGCTTTGTAATATCCACCAAATAAAGAAGTAAAATCGAATTTTACCCTCCGCTTTTTGTTTTCAAATATTCCAATATTTTTTAGTTATTACTATTAAAATGAGTAATAATGATCTAAAATAAAAAGTCCCAATAAAAAGATACTAACGCAATTGTACCAAAACCGTAAATTAGGTTTAGAAATATTCCAATCTTTGCAAAATCAGTAAACTTATAGCCACCTACTGAATAAACGAATGTGTTAGTCTGATAACCAATCGGGGTTACAAAACTGGCTGAAGCTGCTATACATGTTGTTAAAAGGAATGCTCGTGCATCCATTGCATTTAAACCTATCTGATTAGCAATTTCTAATGAAATTGGAGCCATTATTACTATAGTTGCCGCATTCGAAAGAAGTTCGGTTAAAATAGAAGTAATTACATATAAAATAACTAATGTAGTTATAACCTTTAAAGGACCCTCCAACCCCCCTCCAGTTATTTGACTTACAGAAGAAGCAATCATGCGAGAAGCTCCGGAAAACTCCATCACCATGCCAAGAGCAAGCATTCCGTAGATTAGCACTAAAATGTTCCACTCGACCGACTCATATGCCTCGCGAGGCTTTATGCATCCAGTAAGAAAAAGAAGAGCAACCCCTAGCAGTGAAGCCACGGAAATAGGTAACCATCTTAAAGTTGCTGTAAAAATAACTATAAAAATAACGCCCACTGCAATAGGTGCTTTATTTTTAAAGTTCTCCATTGGGACCATAGCTTGGTCGAGAAGTATGGTTTCCTCGGATTCCCTTAGTTTCTCAATGTCATTTCTTGCTCCTTTCAGTAATATCGTATCACTGGCTTGCAGTCTGATCTGTTCTAACTGTGCATTCAAATTTTTGCCTTTCCGATGAAGTGCCAAAATTGACAAGTTATATCTACTGAGAAAATTTGCTTCGACTATCGTTTTTGAAATTAAAGAGGAGGATGGCCCAATAACTGCCTCTACCATTAATGATTCCTCAGATGAAATTTGTTCTAAGCCATACTTCGTTTCATCAACTAAATCCAAACCGTCAATTTCCTTTGTTTCTATTATACCTTGAGGCTTACAGGAAAGTATTAATTTATCTCCGGCATTAAGATTAATAGTTTTGGCAGCACTTCCCAATGAATTACCTTGTCTAATTACATCAAGGATTCTTGTCCCAGACATTTTTGCAATATCACTTTCGTAAGCTATTTGACCAATGAGTGGCGAAGACTTTAGAACAACTGCCTCAGTTAAGAATTGTTTTTGCTCAATTTCAGATAAAATATTTGTTAGTCCCTCACGGTCAGGAAGAAGCCGCCTTGAAAATAAAGTTAAGAATCCAAGAGATACTAGTAACAAAGGTAATCCGAGTTTACTCAACTCAAACATACCAATCGGCTCCAAGCTAGGGTATACATCTGATGATGTAATTATTCCATTAGCTAAGATATTGGTGCTTGTACCAACTAAAGTGCAACAACCACCGAAAATGGAAGCATACGAAACAGGAATAAGTAATTTGGAAGAAGAAACACCTAACTGTTTAGATAAGGCAAAGATTACGGGTAACAAAACAACGACCACAGGAGTATTATTTACAAAGGCCGATATAAGTGCGACGAGGCCGAGTAAAATTAGCATGAATTTACTGTAGCCAAACTTACAAAAAAAACTTAAAAATCTAGATATTTGCTCAATAACTCTACAGCGATTTAATGCAGCACTTATGACAAACATGGCTGCTATTGTCAGGGGTGCTTCAGAAGAAAAGACTCGCAATATTTCGCTGTAATCAGGCCAAGCTGGAAAAACATTAAAACAAGATATTAAAAGTATAGTCGCTAACAATGCTAGGGCAGTTACATCAACACTTATTTTTTCCAAGAAGAAAGATAGCAATGCACAGCCAAGTAATATAAAACTTACTACCGCTTCAATTTCCATTTCCTATTTGTTGTAAAGTACATTGTTTAATATCTATTTATGATTATCCTACCATAACAATAGTCCTTTTATTGTCCATTAGTAAGCAAATCCATCGTATAACAAATGCCATGAAATTAGATCGACGTCCTAGACGACTCCGTGAGCTTAGTGTAGCAAAGGCAATGATCAGAGAGTGTTGTCTTCAAAAAGAAGATCTCATACTTCCAGTTTTTTTAAGTGATCACTGCGAAACTAAGGAGCCCATAAAATCGATGCCAGAGGTGTACAGGTGGCCGTTAGATGCTATTGTGGCTCAAATAGCTCAATGGAAAGAAATTGGTCTTAATGCCTTTGCTCTGTTTCCTTGTGTGATGCCCCAAAAAAAATGCTCCACAGGAAAAGAAGCTATCAACCCTCAATCCGTTTCTTTCGAAGCTGCCAAAAAAATTAAAGAGCAACACCAGGATACTTTATTAATCGCAGATATCGCACTAGATCCCTTCACCGATCATGGTCATGATGGAATTCTAAATTCTTTTGGTAAAGTTGATAATGATTTGACTGTCGAGATTCTTTGTAAGTCGGCTGTAATTGCTGCTCAGTCTGGCTTTGATATTGTTGCTCCTTCCGACATGATGGACGGTAGGGTAGGGGAAATAAGAAAATCCCTCGATAAAGCTGGTTATGAGCATGTTGCCATTCTAGCGTATTCTGCAAAATTTTGCTCCGCTTACTATGGACCATTTCGTGATGCTATTTCATCGTCACAAAATGATCCTATTGACAAATCAGGCTATCAACTTGATCCTGCAAATTATCGAGAAGCACTCCTCGAATTAAAATTAGATGAACAAGAGGGGGCGGACATCCTAATGGTAAAGCCTGCCGAGCCATACTTGGATATAATTAAGTCTGCCAAAGAAAACTCTTCTCTTCCAGTCGCCGCTTATCAAGTGTCAGGAGAGTATTCAAGGATTTGGGCAGCAAGCAAACTAGGATGGCTTGAGCTAGATAAATGTGCGGAAGAATCTCTTCTTGGGATCAAGCGTGCTGGAGCTGACTTAATTTTAACTTATTTTGCGGAAAGAATGATTAAGAAACTCTAATTTTCTTCATCTGGTGCTCCTCCCTCATATGGGGTCGCTTCTTCCTCCTTCTCCTCATCCTCTTCCCACTTCAAATCTTCGTTTGGTAGAAGTTTTTCTTCTTTGTCAGAAACCTCAACTAATTCTTCTTCAATATCCGAATAGTCATCATCTTTGTTTTCCCCATCTTCATCCTTGATATCGTCATCTAATGCGTACCCCTCCGGAACAAATTCTAATATTGATATGATTTCATCGCTAAAATGACTTCTCTTACCTTCTAGAAAATCATTATTTTGTTTCTCTGATAGTACTTCTTCCATTTCGTCTTGAGTGTAAGATTCACTAAAATCTACTAAATCGTTAAGCATTGTAACCCTTATTTGAGATATGTGATTCAAGAAATCGGCATAAGGTCCCTTTTCTTCATCCAATACATCTGGAAGTGCAAACAACAAGTCCTCGGCCTTTAGGAGAGAATCTCTAACTCTTTCTAGTTTGATTTTTCCTCCTTTCAACTCTTCTTTAATTTCAAAAGTAAAAAAAGCATCATCGACAATTTGTGAATCCAAACCAAATTCATTCATCGAATCCAATAATTCGTTAATGTAAAGAAATTGTTTTGGGTCTATTATTCCAAGATCTTCAATATCCCAGTTTTCTTTATCACTTATTTCAATCACCCACCAATTTTCATCTTCTGAAAGACGAACTTCACACCAATCTAAACTAGGTCCTGTTTTTTTAGTCATCCAAATGCCTTAATCCTCAAAATTTTTGAATGTCAACGATGTTGTGTAATTTAAGATCTTTTCGTATAAAAAAAATGTTTTTCCCATGAGTAATCTTTACAAAAAAGTTATCAGACCCGTTTTTTTTGGGCTAGATCCTGAATTATCCCACGAAATAGTATGTGAGTTTCTCTCAAAAATAGAGAAATCACAAATCAGCAAATCAATAATTAGATATTTGGTACCCGCCAAAGAAGATAAAGTTACCATCTGCGGAATAAATTTTCCCAATCGCATTGGTTTAGCAGCAGGTTTTGATAAAAATGGTATGTTTCCTGGTGTAATGAGTGCTTTAGGGTTTGGTCACATCGAAATTGGAACCATCACACCACTACCGCAACCAGGGAACGAAAAACCTCGATTATACAGAGTTCCGGAAGAAAGGGCTTTAATTAATAGAATGGGATTCAACAACCAAGGCATAGATTCTATTTTGGAAAGAATCAAGTTACAGTATCCCAAACATAAACGCTCATCTCCTCTCGGAATAAATATTGGCAAAGGAAAATCAACTCCTCTTGTCAAAGCTAGCGACGATTACCTGATTTCTTTTGAAAAATTTTGGCAAACAGCTGATTATTTTACAATAAATGTAAGTTCACCTAACACAAAAAATTTGCGAGAACTTCAGCAGGTTCACTTTTTGGAACCTTTATTAAAATTAATAGATTCGAAAAACAAAAAATTATCAAAAATTCACAAATCAGAAAAGGTTCCTTGTTTTATTAAAATATCACCTGATGAAAAATTTTCAGTTATAGAAAAAATTGTAGCACTTGCGAGCGAGCAGAACATTAGTGGAATTATTGCCACTAATACAACAAGCACTAGACCTGGCGGACAGAAGAATTATGAGAGTGGCGGTTGGAGTGGAGGAGAATTCATAGAACGAAAATCAAATAATGTAATTAAGTTCATAGCAAAACTTACGGAAAACAAAATGCCTATCATTGGGGTAGGCGGCATTACGGATACTGATACTGCATCAAGGAAATTAGATTTAGGTGCAAAACTTGTTCAGCTCTATACATCACTGGTATACGAAGGACCGCTTTTTCCCAGTCAACTTACCTGTGGAATGGTGAAGAGAAATTCTTGGTTTACATAAATTTAGTCTCTTCTAACATATAGTTATGGCTCGTCGGGTTATTTCAATTATATTATTTGCCGCTTTGATAAGCGGAGTATTAGGTTTTATCATTATTTTTGAAGGTAAAACAGAACTCGTAAAGAATTGGTGGGCTGACTTCTCGAAGCAGAATGAAAAATTGCCCTTATCTCCTTTTCACACAAGAAGAGTCGATTCTTCTGGACTAATAATTAGGGACGCAAATCAAGTTATATTTAAGGATAGGCGATTGTTTTGGTCTGGAGAAAACGCCATTGCCTCTCCTCTCCTTTCAAAAACGGGTGTAATTAAAAAATTTGTAATAACAAATGGGGGAAATGGTTATTCCGATCATGTAGATGCAAAAGTTATTGGTGCGATGTCAGAAAAAATAATATTAGGCGATGTTGTAACGAAAAATGGCAAAATAATTGAGTTAGCTTTAATCAGCGGTTCGCGCTGGAATGAAGAACCTCTTGCTTTTATAAAGGGAGATGCTGAGCCTTACACTGGTAAAATTGAAAAAAGATTTAGTAACGGTCAAATCATGGAAGAAGATTCATACCTAAATGGAAAACTACACGGTACCAGCAAAAAATTTAAGAGTTCGGGAATTCCAGTTTTTGCAAAGGACTATTTCAATGGGAAAAAAACAGGAACTCATATTTACTGGTACTCCAAGCCTATAGAACCTACAGACTATATCCCTCAAACAGGGAATGATGGAAATATACTTCAGACTTTGTGGCACTACCTTCAAGATCAAGCTAAAAAGAAATTTAAGGATCAATACCCATCTAAAGATTCAAACGACTGGATCGTTAAAAATTTTAGATTACAAGGGGGTTCGTTCCAAGTGAAACAGTTGGAGCATTGGAAGAAAGGACTGAAAAATGGCTTGTGGGAAGGATTCGAAAGTGATGGTAAAAAAACCTTTAAAGACGAATACGAACTAGGAAAAAGAACAAAGCATAAAAATTATTGATGTTGGATCAAAATGGTGCTCAAGGGGGGACTCGACCCCCCACGCCTTGCGGCACTAGATCCTTAGTCTAGCGCGTCTACCAATTCCGCCACCTGAGCAATTAGAATATTAT
>MDTC01265187.1_pt1 | contig 12652 bp, 7 predicted proteins | sample 811181 | NCBI WGS metagenome assembly MDTC01 (sample SAMN05326644, study PRJNA326480) | marine metagenome | isolation source: seawater | place: Pacific Ocean: North | collected 2011 | reverse complement strand
TTTAAAAACAAACCATTAGATTTCTTTGCATGGGTATCTAAGATTAAATTAAAGTCAACCATGCGATTATTAAGATCATTCGAATTATAAATTTTAGTATGTGTCAAATCGATAGATAAATTCAAATCAACATAATTCAATGATAAATTGTTGTCATCTTTAGATTTCATTTTTACAACAGCAGTATTATAATAAAAATCTGATAAGCTATTTATTTTTTCGAATTTTTTGTATTGCGGTTCTTCAAATTCTATTCTTAAAAAACCCTTTTGTTTTGGAAGCTCATAATCGGTACAAGCAAAAAATAAAAAAATTGGTGCAAAAAATAATAATGATATTCTATTTATCACCCTTTAGTAATTTTAATTTTTTTAGAAGAAATCAAGAAAATATAATTTGTTGAAAAATTAAATTATTACTAAAATGGCAAATCGTCAGACTCATTAGCAGGCTCGACTATATTTTCTTGGGATTTGGTTTCAGAAATTTTATTTGAATTATCAACTTGAGCAGGAGTATCACCCTTATTAGATAAAAAGGTAAATTCAGTACAATTAATTTCAGTTGAGTACCTATCGTTGCCTTTATCATCCTGCCACTTCCTTGTTTTAATTCTTCCCTCAACATAAACTTTATCTCCTTTTGACAAATATTTTTCGCAAATTTCTGCTGCCTTATTCCTTAAAACAATATTATGCCACTCAGTGTTTGAAACCCTTTCATTGGTTTGTTTATTCATGTATGTTTCGTTAGTTGCTAGCGGGAATCTTCCAATGCATCCTCCATCCTCAAATCTATGAATTTTGACTTCGTCACCAAGGTGACCTATTAGCATGACTTTATTAAGAGTACCGGACATAATTTTATTTTTTTCTAAATTACTATTTTAACTTAAGAAATACTTAATTTACTTCCATATTTTTCAATAAACTTATGCATTAATTTAGACATTGGATATTGATCTAACATTTCTGTAAATATTCCATCTTTAATATTGGTTTTATTACTTACGAGCCAGAATCTAGATTTTATTTTAATATGAGACAAATTATGTTCAATGAATTCAGAATTTATCAATTCCATTTCAATAGAATCGTGCAAAAATTTTTTTGAAAAAAATTTATTTAAAGTTTTTTTGTTTTTTTTTGTTTTTGAAGTGTGGGCAGGAAATTGATATAGATTTTTCCAAATTCCTTCATTAATTCTTTCTATCAAATATTTCTTATTATTTCTAATCAAAAAATAATCAAAAAATAATTTTTTTACTTTTATTTTTTTACTTTTTACAGGCAATTTAGTTACGGTATTTTTTCTAAAAGCAACACATAAACTTGATACTTCGCATGAAGTACATAATGGGCTTACAGGCTTGCAAACAATTGATCCAAAATCCATTAAAGCTTGATTATAATCACCGAATCTTTTTTTAGGCATTATATCAAGTGCTTTTTTCTTAAATATTTTTCTAGATTCACTAACATCAATCGGATTATATATTTCAAAAATTCGAGAAATAATCCGAAAGACATTTCCGTCTAAAACAGGATGTTTTTTTTCGAAACATATGGATGCAATAGCACTTGCAGTATAGTCTCCAATTCCTTTTAATTTTAAAAGATTTTCATATGTTTCTGGAAAATCTGAATCTAACTCATTATATATATATTTTGCTGTTGAGTGTAAATTCCTGGCTCTAGAATAATATCCTAATCCCTGCCACAACAACAAAACATCTTTTTCATCTGATTTAGCTAGAGATTTTAAATTAGGAAATCTCGAAATAAATTTATTATAATAAATAACTCCTTGTTGCATTCTTGTTTGTTGAAGAATAATTTCAGAAATCCATATCTTATAAGGATTCTTTGTTTTTCTCCATGGTAGATTTCTCTTGTTCTTATCATACCATTTTAAAATTAACTTATTGAAATCCATATAGATAATAAAGGTTAGTAAAGTTAATCTATAGAAGTAATAAATTAAATTATAATCCAATTAAATATTGAAGTAAAAAATACATATATTTGCAGGCGTTGTTGAATTATTAATGATAAAATAAATTGATTTATGACAAAGGCTGAAATTGTAGCGAATATATCTAATAAATTAGGAATCGAAAAAGTTGATGTACAACTTACTGTTGAATCACTAATGCAAGAAATTATAAATTCATTGGAAAATGGTGAAAATGTTTATTTAAGAGGTTTTGGAAGTTTTATAGTTAAGAAAAGAGCCGAAAAAACAGCAAGAAATATAAAAAAGAATACCACCATCAAAATTCCAGCTCACAATATACCAGCATTTAAACCATCAAAATTTTTTATTGATGGAGTAAAAACAAAATTAAAAATTAACTAAAATTTAATTTATGCCTAGCGGAAAAAAACGTAAAAGACATAAAGTAGCTACTCATAAGAGAAAAAAGAGGCGAAGAGCTAATCGTCACAAGAAGAAAGATTAATTCTAACTCTTTCTTCTGTTTATCAATAATAACAACTTAAGTTCTTTGAAATATATTCATTAGTACGTTGTAATAATCATTTTTACAATAGATGAATAGTTGTAACCAATATAATAATCAGCATTAATGCAAAAAATTGATAAAATGAATAAAGAATTGCTTATTCGTTCAAGTTCAAACAATGTTGATTTTGCCTTACTTAAAGACGGAAAACTTATAGAATTTCATAAGGATAATGACAATACAAAATTTTTAGTTGGTGATATATATCTTGCAAAAATTAGAAAAACAATGCCTGCGCTAAATGCAGCTTTTGTTAATGTTGGATATAAAAAAGATGCGTTTCTGCACTATCACGACTTAGGACCAAAAGTTTCTACCCTTCAAAAATTTATCAAGGGTATAAGTTCTGGGAAGATTAAAAATTTCTCTTTAAATAATTACAAGTTCGAAGAAGAGATTGATAAAAATGGAGCTATTTCAGATGTTCTGAGTCCAAATCAATCTGTACTTATTCAAATTGTAAAAGAACCAATTTCTACTAAAGGGCCAAGAGTTACTTCCGAATTATCAATCGCAGGGAGATTTTTAGTTCTTGTTCCATTTTCAAATAGAATTTCAATTTCACAAAAAATTGAAGATTCAAAGGAAAAAGATAGATTAAAGAGATTAGTAAAAAGTATTACACCAAAAGGTTTTGGTGTTATTGTTAGAACCGTAGCACAAGGCAAAAAAGTTGCTGAACTTGACAGAGATTTACAAAATCTTTATGCTAGATGGATCGCAATGTGTAAAAAAATCAGAAATGCAAATATTCCTGGTAAAGTAATGGATGAAATGAATATATCATCTAAAATACTTAGAGATTTATTTGATGAAAAATTCACCTCTATTTTAGTGAATGATGAAGCATTACAGATTCAAATTAAAGATTATGTGCAAAAGATTGCACCAAAAAAGGAGTCAATAGTAAAACTATATAAATCTAAAGATCCCATCTTTGAAAAATTTGGAATTGAAAGGCAGATTAAAACTTCATTTGGTAAAAATGTGTCTATGACTAAAGGATCTTATTTAGTTATTGAACATACGGAAGCTTTACATGTAATAGATGTTAATAGTGGGAACAGGTCATCTTCTTCAAAAAATCAAGAAGAATCTGCTCTTGAAGTTAATCTAATTGCTGCTTCAGAAATAGCAAGACAACTTAGGTTGAGAGATATGGGAGGTATAATCGTTGTAGATTTTATCGACCAAAATAAAGCAGAAAATAGAAAAAAACTGTTTAATCATCTTAAGTCAGAAATGCATGAAGATAGAGCTAAACATAAAATTCTTCCGCCTAGTAAATTTGGTTTAATTCAAATCACTAGACAAAGAGTTAGACCTGAGATGAATATTAAAACTAGGGAAGAAAATCCAAGTAATAATAATGGAAATGAAGTTGAAGCTCCAATAATTTTGGTTGATAAAATATCCGAGGACATTGATAGGCTCGTAAAAAAAGGTGAGAATAATATTAATTTAAATATTCATCCATTTATAGCAGCATACCTTGAAAAAGGATATCCATCAGTTAGATTAAATTGGTATTTTAAACATAAAAAATGGGTAAAAATAATCCCACGCGATGCTTACAAATACCTTGAATACCGCTTTTTAGATGAAAATGGTAAAACTATATAAAAGAAGCCCTATCAAATGATAGGGTTTTTTTTTAGTCAATTTTTAAAAAGAAATAGAAATTGGGCAATGGTCACTGTGAAAAATATTACTCAAAATTGAAGCTGAATTTAGTTTTTTAGCCATACCTAAAGAAACCATTATATAATCAATTCTCCAACCTTTATTATTAGCTCTTGCATTAGCTCTATAAGTCCACCAACTATAATTATGAGGTTCAGAGTTAAATTTTCTAAAAGAATCTACAAATCCCGAATCAATAAATTTTTGAAGCCACTCTCTTTCAATAGGCAAAAATCCTGAAACTCTCTTATTTCTAATTGGGTCATGTATGTCAATTTCCTTATGGCAAATATTATAATCGCCTGCAATAATTAAGTTATCGAATTTCTTACTTAAATCTTGAACATATTGTAATAATTCATCCATATAATTTAATTTGAATTCAAGTCTATTTAGGTTAGTTCCTGATGGAAGATATAAACTCATCACGGAAAAATGTTTAAAATCAAGTCTTAAATTACGTCCTTCGAAATCCATTGAAGGAATTCCCGTCCCATATTCTACATGAAGCGGCTCATGTTTAGACAATATAGCTACTCCACTATAACCTTTTTTTTGAGCACTAAACCAATAATTATATTTAAAGCCAATAGATTCAAATGAATCAATATCAATTTGCTCTTTTAATGCTTTAATTTCTTGTAAACATATAATATCTGGGTTTTCTTTTTTAAGCCAAGTGATAAACCCTTTTTTTAAAGCAGCACGGACTCCATTAACATTGTAAGAAACAATTTTCATTTGTATAAAAAATTTATCTAATAAAGATGATAAAATATTTTCTATTATTTTTAGTTTATTCTATTATATGCGATTTGTATCAAACTTATTAATTCTATGCTTAACCCTAAATTCTTATGGGACAGAAATTGTAAACGATACAATACCAACTATAAAAATTGAACTGATAGACTATAAAAAAGAACTGAAAAAATTTAAAGACTCTATATCTGAATCAACTTACCCTATTATATTTTCAAAAGAATACTCAAAGCTTAATAGAGAAATAATTATTGAAAATACAGATAATCTTGATAAACTTTATAAAATATCAAGCAGTAATTTAGAGCGTCAGAATCAAAGCAGACATAAGATTAAAACTTTTGGAAGTATTTCAAGGGGGTTTAGCATTGGCAATAACCAAAATTCAGTTTTAAATAGTGAGCTTGATTTACAAATTTCTGGGAAACTTAGTGAAAATGTTTCTATAAAGGCGTCTATACAAGACTCAAATATTCCTCTTCAGAATAATGGCTATTCTCAGCAAATAGACGAATTTGATCAGATTTTTATTGAGATTGCATCAAGAGATTGGCAAATAAGAGGTGGTGATATTGATTTAAGTGAGAATGAATCATTTTTTGGAAATTTTCAAAAGAGAATTCAAGGATTAGCTATTAATAGTAAACTTAATAATTCTATTAATTTCGAAGTTGCAGGGGCAATTGTAAAAGGCAAGTATAAGAAAACAGAAATACAAGCACAAAATGGAAATCAAGGTCCCTATAAATTAATTGGTCAGAATGGAGAACTATTTGTTCTTGTTGTTTCTGGAAGTGAATCTGTTTTTATAAACGGTAAAAAAATAAAAAGAGGAATCGATAAAGATTATGTGATTAATTATAATGCTGGAGAAATTATTTTTAATTCAACATACCCGATTATGGCGGATATGAGAATTAATGTTGAATATCAGGTGAGTGAAAAAAACTATAATAGTTTCATAGGTTATACAAAAGTGAAGATTAAAAAAAAGAGATTCACTCACAATATTTCATTTTATAATGAAAATGATATTAAAGATCAGCCTCTTCTTCAGAATGTTTCAGAAAATCGAATTGAGATTTTATCAAATGCAGGAGATAACATTGAACTAATGTCAGCGCCAACTGGCATTTTAACAACATTTAACACAAACAGAATTTTATATAAAAAAGAAATGATTAACAATGAAGAAGTTTTCATTTATTCAAATAATGAAGAAGATGAATTATATGAAGTGAACTTTACAAATGTTGGTCAAAATAAAGGAGATTATATAATTATAGCAAATAATGCTATTGATAATATCTATGAATATATTCCAAGAATAAATGGTGAAAAGCAAGGAAACTTTGATCCAATAGTTAAACTAATTGCTCCAGAAAAACTACAATTGTTAGTATACAATTCAACTTATGAAGTGAAAAATAATTCTAAATTAAATATTGAATTAGCTACAAGTAAAAAGGATAATAACTTATTTTCTGCCTTTGATGATTATGACAATGAGGGGCTTGCGTCAAAAATAAATTATCAATACGAAAACAAAACAAAAAATTTTAATATTAAAACGAATCTTGATATAAATTATTTAGACAATAATTTTCAAACAATTGAAAGGATTTATAACACAGAATTTAATAGAGACTGGGATTTTAGTGAAAACATTTCAAATGATTACAATCAGTTGTTTTCTAAAGCAACCGTAGAATTAAATACCAAAAAAATAGGTTCACTATTGTATAAATTTGAGAATTTGAGTTTTGAAGATTATTATAAGGGAACACGAAATAGTATAAGCATTATTTCAAATGAAGACAGAAAGATTATGTTTAGCTCTATAAGTAGTATTATGGATTCCAAACAGAATAACTATAGTAGTCAATTCATAGTCACAAAAAATAAAATAGATGTTAAACACAAATCTGGATGGGCAGAATTAATTTATAATGTTGAAAGAAAACAGGGCAATGGTAATGTTATTAATTTACTACGCCCCGATTTTGGAGAACAATTATATGAGTTAAAAAAAGGATTTGGGATTAAAGATAAGTCATTTGTTGAGATAGGATATAGAAAAAAAACTAATGATAGCATATTAAATGGAAATCTAGAAAATGTAAATTCTTATGATAGCTATTTCATAAACTCACAACTATTAAATAATCAAAAAACAAAGCTTAATATATTTATTAATCAAAATAAATATGTGTCTGTGAATAATCAAGAAAAAGAAGATTTTCTTAATACAAGATTAGTATATAATCAAAGAGCGTTTAAAAACATTGTTGAATCAAATTTATTTTTTGAAACTAACTCTGGTAATCTTCCTCAACAAGAATATACCTTCTTAGAAGTTGAGCCAGGTCTCGGAAGTTATAAATGGATTGATATTAACGGAAATAATATACAAGAATTAGAAGAATTTGAAATTGCAGTTTTTGAAGATGAAGGAAGATATATTAGAGTACTATTACCAAATCAAATTTTTATAAGAACATATCAGAATAAATTCAATTATTCTTTAAAATTTAATTTTTTAAGATGGAAAAACTCTGGAAAAGGAATAAAGAAATTTTTCTCAAGGATTTCAAATCAGCTTCAATATTCAATTGATAAAAAGACAAACCTAGATATTAATCCAAAAATAGAACTTAATCCATTTCAAATTGATGAAAATAGCTTACTTGCTTTTAACTACTCTTTAAAAAATATATTTTATTTAAATAAAGCTCAACAGAGATATTCATTAGTTTTTACTTATGCAGAAAACAAATCTAAAAATGATTTTTCATTTGGTTCAACCAAAATTAGCAATAATACTAAAAAGATAAACTTGATACATAAATTAAGTGAATTATATCTACTTGAAATTATTGGAAATAAAAATAAGAAGTCTAGTTGGAGTGAAAATTTTGACGATAAGAATTATAATTTAGATGAGTATAATTTAAATCCAAAATTTACCTATTTAATGGTTGACAATAATCGAATTAACTTTATTTATAAAATATCTAATATTAAAAATTCCTTAGGGCAAGAAGAATCTTTAAAGCAACAGAACTTTGGGTTATCTTTATTTTTAAATCAAAAAGAAAAAAAAGGATTTATCTCTGAATTTAATTATTATAAAAATGATTTTGATGGTGATGCAAACTCATTAATTAGTTATGTAATGATGAATGGATTGCAAAATGGAGAAAACTATACATGGTCTTTTAGACTACAAAGAAAACTGTCAAAATTACTTGACATAAACTTTATTTACCTTGGGAGAAAAAGCAAGAATAGTAGAACAATACACAATGGTTCAATACAGCTAAAGGCAATTTTTTAATTCAAAAATAAATCTAATTAACTTGTAACTTGAAAGTTTTAATTCCCGAAGCTCCCTTGACTCTAATTAAATAAATCGATGTTTCAAAAGATGATAAATTAAAGATACCTGAAGAAGCATTAATTTCTTCAGAAATAATATTCTGACCCAACAAATTATAAATTTTAATTTCCTCTAATAATTCAATAGATCTAACCTCTAATTCTCTTGATACCGGGTTATAAAAATATTCTATATTATTATTCTCAAAATCATTTATTCCCAATGTACCTTCAACCAAAAACGAATCCATTTGTAATGCAAATGAATCATTTCCAACATAATTAATAGCTATTCTTATTGTTTGACCTTCATATGCGCTTAAATCAAATTGATACTCTGTCCAAGAAGTTGGTGCTTCAATGTAACTACCAGATGAAATAAAAGAAAAATCATTATAATTAGTAGAATTTCCAACGGCAACTTTAAATCTTTCCAGACCATACTGATCAGTTACAGATTTTGCCCAAAAAGTCAATTGTGGGGATGTAACTCCATCAATAGTAAATTCAGGACTAATCATCCAATCATCATTTGGAAAAGAAGTACTATTAGCACCAGATGCAAAGAAGTATAAACCTTGGTTGCCTTCGTATGTATTCCATACAGAAATATCACCTCCAGTACTAACAGATAATGGATAATTAAAAATTATACCTGAGCCAACATAGCTTTCGTTAGTAAAATCTAAATCATTTGCACCCCAAGTAGTTCCACCTTCGTTATCATACGCAATCCAATCTCCAATATTATCGATTGCAAATGGATCATAACATTCGAAATTATCTCTCCAAACTGTAGGTAAAGAATATTGATCAGGACAATCACCTCCTCCAATATTTGTAACGGTTAAGCTAGCAGAATCATTATCTGAATTTTCATCACTAGCGACAGATATTGAAGCTATTATTTCATAATCCCCTTCAGCACTAAAATCAAAACTAGCATATGATGTGTATTGAACACTTTGTGTTGATGAAATATTTCCAGAATAATTTTCTATTACTTCATTGCCACCATTAACTTGAAAAGAAATATCAAAATTTGAAATATCATTTTCACCAAAGTTTCTTAGAGTAATTGTAATATTTTCATTATCAGATAAATTACCGGTTTGTGGAGAGTCTATAGAAGTAATTCCTCCATCAACGGAAAAAGTTTCAAAAGCAGGATAAGACTCAATATAAGTAGGGTTTGTACCGTTAGGATCCAACCAATCACTTAAACGAGTAGTAGATGAACCATTACCAGCCCAGGAAACTCCTAGTCTTCCATAAACATCCCATCCATTATTATCTCCAGTTCCAGAACAAGCAGCCGTCCCTGCATATAATTGTCCAATTATTTTTCCAGATTGATCAAACAAAGGAGAACCTGAAGAACCACCCTCAGTAACACCTATTTCCCATCCACCTGTTGCATCATTTATTTCCCAAACAGATGCACCGTTATAAAAAGTACTTAAGGCAGGATTATTATCTCTACAAACTTTCATTACATCTCCACTTGGATGATGAATTCCAACCTGAAATTCTGGTGTATTATCTGTTCTATCCCAGCCAGCATACACTCTATCCCATGATGATGGGATAGAACTATTTATTTGAACTAAAGCAAAATCTGAGCTTGAACTTCTAGACTTTAAGGTTGATCCGCTAACAGTCATATTTGTTGGACCATTCTGGCTATTGGCAGTAGTTGCGCAAACATTAGTTGGACTTATCCAACCAAACCTAAATGCCCAAGTTGCCTCGTCGCCTCCATAACAATGATTAGCAGTTAAAAAATAAGGAGTACCATCATTTTCAGTGTTATTAATCAAAGCACCAGTACAAACACTTCCACCCATTATGATTAGTGCAACGGATTTTTTGTTATGATTTTTTAAATCTTCCCAATCATCACCTATTGAACAATTAACATCAAGATTGCAATCTCCAGAGTCATTCAATCCCTTAGAATTACGATTGGAAGCATTTCTATAACCATGGGTTGCTTTAGCAATATTTAATCTACCTTGATTTAAAACATTGCTTGGCTCATAGTATTCTAGCCATACTTTATCTCCAGAAACTAACCAAGTACCTAAAATGGCTGAATCTTGGTTTTGGATAGATGTATATGCTCCTAATAATTCTTCTTTATCATCACTATACAAATATAATTTTCCTCCCTCTGGTATATAAAAATCATCAAAAATGAAATTTAATGATAATGCACCTGGAGAGCTTACTAATAATCTCCATATTCTATCACCATTTTCCAACTCTGTCCACGAACCATCTTCAAGTCCAAAATCAACACTATGAGTATATCCAAATCTCCATGGAAAATCTGGTTTTTCATCATTGATTTCATCTTCAGCTTTTACTTGATTCATGTCAAATTCAGGTAAAGTTTTAACAGCTATCTCTTCAGAACTCAAGTTAAGATCCCAACTAATAGGATTTCCTTCATTTGTAACTTGCCCAAAAGAAGATAAGGTTATAAATAATAATGCAATAAGCGTAAATTTGACTTTCATAATTTTATTTTACAATAATTCTTCCAGTTTTATAACCAATTGTAGGATTACCCATTTTAACTAAATAAACCCCAGCACTCATATATGACATATCTAATTCATAGATATAACTATTATTATTAGTTTTTTCAATATTATTGAATACTAATATTTTACCATTAATATCATAAGCACTGAAAGTAATTAAATCAGAATAATCAGTAGATAACTTTATCGTGAAATTATCATTGTCCACTGAGTAAATCTTGAACTGAGAGTTAACTAGGTCTTGTTCTCCAAATCCTAATGAGGTTACTACATTGACCATATAATCTTCTGTTTCACCATATGTTGTTACTTCACAAGCATCGTCAGGAACACCAGCATTCCAATTTGTTTTAACCCTCATAGAATGTTCACCTAATGGAGCGTCTGCTGGGATATTAACTTGAGTGGTTTCAGTATAGGTACCACTACCAGCACCAGCTGCAATAACATAATTATCTAGAACAAGTTCATCAGCTGTGTAAGCGTAATCATCATTCAAATCAATCCATATTCTTACATACTGATTTCCATATCCAGTAGTCATTGTTACATCATGTGTTCCTCCCTGCTCAACATTAGTTATCATATCGGAAAAATCTCCATAACCTTCACATCCAGAAGGATTATCGATATCTAATAATTGGAATAGTGTTAAACCATCACCTACTGCACAATTCATAGATGGAGCACAATTTGAATTTACAATTTCTGTAGATGATGAATCATTAGAAGGAACATCATCTCCTGGTAATGATGTACTGACTGTTAATGTATATGAACCAGGAATTGAAAGATCAACAGTTTGAGTAAATGTATATTCCATTGTAGAATTACCCTCAAGTGGTCCCGCAACTACTTCAGTTACTTCTGTTCCATCATTTAATACAAATGTAACTTCAAAATCAGATTGTGTAGCACCACCAAAGTTTGTAATTACAATAGTTACTTGCTCAGCATTGGAAAGTAATGTTCCAGATGTTGGAGATACAATTGAACTAACGCCTAAATCTAAAGCAATCAAATGTTGGATTTCAACTTCAAATGAATCATTCTCAGAATCCTCATCTCCATCTAAGTTTACTGAGGCAACTATTGTATAGTATGCTTCAACTTGTGACATATCGGCTGTTCCAGTGAAAGTATACTCACCAGTTGTACCAGAAGCTAAAGTTTCTGAATAAGTTTCAACGACTGCAGCTCCACCATTAACCGTATAAGACACTTCAAAATTAGCCACATCATTTTCACCAAAATTAAATATCTCAATTGTAACAGTTTCTGCATTTGACAATGAACCAGTCACAGGAGCAGTAATATCAGTGACTCCAATATCATAAGCTGCAGCAGGAAGAATATTTATCATATAATCTTCTGTTTCTCCGTAAGTAGTTAATTCACATGCATCATCAGGAACACCTGCATTCCAGTTTGTTTTTGTTCTCATTAAATGTTGACCAAGTGTTGCATCTACAGGAATAGTAACCTGAGTCGTCTCGGTAATTGATCCCGCTCCTAAACCTGGTCCCATAAGAAAGTTATCTAGGATTAATTCATCCAATGTGAAATTAAAGTCGTCATTAAAGTCAATCCATATTCTAATATATTGATTACCATAACCAGTAGTCATAGTAACATCATATGTTTCTCCTAATTCAACGTCGGTTGACTGATCAGTAAAGTCTCCATATCCTTCACATCCGGATTCATTGTTAATGTCACCAAATTGGAATAGCTGGAATCCATCAGCAAATGAGCA
>MDTC01165903.1_pt1 | contig 12652 bp, 8 predicted proteins | sample 811181 | NCBI WGS metagenome assembly MDTC01 (sample SAMN05326644, study PRJNA326480) | marine metagenome | isolation source: seawater | place: Pacific Ocean: North | collected 2011 | reverse complement strand
TAGCTCTGTGGCACCATTGATTGCCATAAATAATTTTAGCGAAAGTAAAGTTTTATTGGATACAATAATTAAATCTTTGGACAAGGAAATTATTAACTCTAAATACGGTAAAGAGCTGAAAATAATTTACGATTCAAATTAAATAACATTAAATTTTAAATAAATTATCCTGAAAATTTGACAAAATTTCTTGGAGTTTCATATAATACAACCTCCAACTCTTTATCTAAATCGATATGTTTTCTTAAAGTATTCCAAATAAAAATGCAGATATTTTCAGCTGATGGCATCACATTTTTGAAATATTCGACATCCATGTTGAGATTCTTATGATCCAAAGGCTCTTCAATATGTTCTTTAATAATATCCTTTAAATCTTTGAGATCAATTACCATTCCTGTTTTCGGATTTACTTCTCCAGTCAAACTTACAATAAGCTCATAATTATGCCCATGATAATTTGGATTACTACATTTTCCAAAGATTTTAGAGTTTTTTTCATCAGACCAGTTTTCAACGTGAAGCCGGTGGGCTGCGTTAAAATGAGCTCTTCTACTAACTGTTACCTTCATTTAGATTAATTTATTAAAAAATTTATTAAATATTATTTTAAACCATTCAGTATAATGGTGTGAATTTACAATTATGTCTTTTTTGATTTTTTTTATTTCTGTCCATTTCCATTCACATACCTCATCGGAGTTGATCACTGGATCAGAATTGGATTTACCAATAAACACATGATCAAATTCATGCTCAATTAGGCCATTATCAAATTCAGCTCTGTAGATGAATGAGAACATGTGTTTGAGGTTTGCAGACATGCCCATTTCTTGCATTAATCTTCGATTTGCAGCATCAATTAAGATTTCACCATTTCTAGGGTGGCTACAGCACGTATTTGTCCATAGTCCTGGGGAATGATATTTTGTTTGTGATCTTCTTTGAAGTAGAAGTCTACTTGCATCATCTATAATAAAAACCGAAAACGCTCTGTGAAGCAAACCCCTTCTGTGTGCCTCGATTTTTTCCATTAACCCTATTGGATTATCATTTCTATCTACCAAAACAACATTTTCATTAACCATAATTTAAAGTTACGAATTTGAAATTTTTAAAAAAAACAACACTATTTTAGTTCAAAATTTGATTATGAGATTAACAGAGGAAATTAGTAAAAGAAGGACTTTCGGAATTATTTCTCATCCGGATGCAGGAAAAACTACTCTGACAGAAAAGTTACTTCTTTTTGGTGGGGCAATTCAAGAAGCAGGTGCTGTAAAATCTCAAAAAATAAAGAAAAGTGCTACAAGCGACTTTATGGAGATTGAAAAGCAAAGAGGAATTTCTGTTTCAACCTCTGTTTTAGCCTTCCAGTATAATGGAAAAAAGATTAATATCCTAGACACACCAGGACATAAAGATTTTGCTGAGGATACTTATAGAACGCTAACAGCAGTTGATAGCGTGATTGTTGTTATTGATGTAGCAAAGGGTGTTGAGGAACAGACTGAAAAACTTGTTAACGTTTGTAGAATGAGAGAAATTCCAATAATGGTTTTTATAAACAAGTTAGACAGAGAGGGCAAAGATGCTTTTGATTTACTCGATGAACTCGAAAAAAAATTGAATTTTAAAGTTACCCCACTAACACTACCAATTGGAATGGGTTACGATTTTAAGGGAACATATAATATTTTAAAAAAAAACTTGCTTTTCTTCAAATCAAACAATAAACATAAGGTTTCAGACTACATTGAAATTAAAGATTTCGATGAAACCCAATTTTTAGAGGTTATCGGGGCTAATTCTTATTACAAACTAAAAGAAGAAATTGAAATAATTGAAGAAGTGTATCCAATATTCTCAACTGAAGACTATCTAAATTGTAAACAACATCCTGTTTTTTTTGGATCGGCATTAAATAATTTTGGAGTACGTGAACTTTTAGACTTTTTTATTGCGAATGCACCATCACCAAAATCAAAAAATAGTTATGACAGAATTGTGAATCCTGATGAGAAAAATTTCACAGGATTTATTTTTAAAATTCATGCCAATATGGATCCTAAGCACCGGGATAGATTAGCGTTCATTAAAATTATTTCAGGATCATTCATTAGAAACAAAGCTTATTTGCATGTTAGATCTGGAAAAAAATATAAATTTAGTAGTCCAAATACTTTTTTTGCTGAAAAAAAAGAAATAATTAACGAGTCTTTTCCGGGGGATATAATTGGAGTTCACGATTCTGGAAATTTTAAAATTGGTGATACTTTTAGTGAGGGAGAAATAATTAACTTTATTGGAATACCTAATTTTTCACCCGAGCATTTTAAGTACATAATTAATGAAGACCCTTTAAAATCTAAGCAGCTTTCAAAAGGTATAGATCAACTTATGGATGAAGGTGTAGCTCAATTATTTACACTTGAGTTGAATGGAAGGAAAATAATTGGTACAGTGGGTGCATTGCAGTTTGAAGTTATTCAATACCGTCTTGAGCATGAATATGGAGCCAAGTGCTCATATGAAAATATAAATATTTATAAAGCTTTTTGGATTGAAGAAAACAAAAAAAATAATAGAAATCAGTTGGGAGTATTTAAGAAATTGAAAGCAAAGTATATTGCTAGAGATAAAACAGATAAGATGGTATACCTTGCTGACTCTAGATTTTCTTTTGAATTAGCAAAGCAGAATTTTAATGATTTAAAATTTCATGAAAAGTCAGAATTCTAAACCTAAGCCTCACCTACTGGTCCAAAGTTAAGAGAAACGGGTTGTTGTTTGTCATAATCCTTTATCTCGCCGTTTAATTTTTCAAACCTTGAAATATTTTCATTCATAGCTTTGGAAAATCGTTTTGCATGTTGAGGGGTTAAAATAATTCTAGATTTAACTTTAGCTTTTGGAACCCCAGGCATTATATTAATAAAATCTACAACAAACTCAGATACTGAATGGTTTATTAGAGCCAAATTAGAATACATGCCTTGGGATGTTTTTTCATCAAGTTCTAGATTAATGCTATTTTTTTTTTGATTTTTTTCCATTATAAACTAAGTTTTTTAGAGGCTAACATCTCTTCGTATTCATCTGTGTATCCAACAATCAAATCATTGTATTTTCTATTTCCAGTTCCAGCAGGAATTTTATGTCCAACTATAACATTCTCCTTGAGACCTTCCAGTGAATCTATTTTTCCATTGACAGCAGCTTCATTTAAAACTTTTGTAGTTTCTTGGAAAGATGCAGCTGAAATAAAGGACTTAGTTTGCAGGGATGCTCTGGTTATTCCTTGCAAAATTGGAGTTGCAGTGGCATTAACAGCATCGCGGGCAATAACTAATTCTTTATCCTCTCTCTTCAATAGAGAATTTTCATCTCTGAGTTCTCTGGCAGTTACAATTTGACCTACTTTCAAATTTTCAGAACTTCCCTCGGATTCAACAATCTTTTTATTAAAAAGATTGTCATTTTCGTTAATAAATTCATTCTTGTGAATCAACTGACCTTCTAAAAAAGTTGTATCACCAGAATCCTCAATTTTTACCTTTTGCATCATTTGTCTGATCAAAACTTCAAAATGCTTGTCATTAATTTTAACACCTTGTAATCTATAAACCTCTTGAACCTCATTGACAAGATACTGCTGAACAGCAGATGGTCCTTTAATATTCAAAATATCATTTGGCGTTATGGATCCATCAGAAAGTGGCATTCCTGCTTTCACAAAATCATTCTCCTGGACTAAAATCTGGTTAGAAAGTTTGACCAAATATTTTTTTATTTCACCAGTTTTGGATTCGACGATAATCTCCCTGTTCCCTCTTTTAATTTTACCAAAATTAACCACTCCGTCTATTTCACTAACAACAGCAGGGTTAGATGGATTTCGGGCTTCGAATAATTCGGTTACTCTTGGCAACCCACCTGTTATATCACCTGATTTTGCGGATTTCCTTGGGATCTTAACAAGTATTTTTCCTTCTTTTACCTTTTCTCCATCATTTACCATTAAATGTGCTCCAACGGGTAAATTGTATGTTCTAATATTTTTTCCTTTGATGTCGTTTATTAAAAGGGTTGGAACAATTTTTTTATTTCTTGACTCAGAAATCACTTTCTCTTTGAAACCTGTTTGTTCATCGATTTCAACTTGGTACGTTGTTCCCTGTTCTATATTTTCATATTCAATGACACCACCAAACTCTGATATAATAACTCCATTGTATGGATCCCATTGGCAGACAGTTTCCCCTTTTTTTAGTTTTTTCCCATTTTTAATAGAAATAGTGGATCCATAAGGAATTATATTTGAACTTAATACGATACCACTAGTTTCGTCTAAAACTTTTAATTCACAAGTTCTGGAAATTACAACATCTACTTTTTTTCCATCAGGGTCAACACTTTTAACAATCTTTAAGTCTTCAATTTCAGCAACTCCATCGAACTTAGCTATTAAACTATTTTCCTCTGAAATGTTACCGGCGATTCCACCAACATGGAAAGTTCGAAGTGTTAATTGGGTTCCTGGCTCACCAATAGATTGAGCAGCAACAACTCCAACTGCCTCTCCATTTTGAACCATTTTTCCAGTAGCAAGGTTTCTACCGTAGCACTTAACACAAATTCCCTTAGTGGCCTCACATGTCAATGGGGATCTCACATCAACTTTTTCGATTGGCAAGCTTTCAATTTTTTCAACTTTATCTTCATTAATTTCATCTCCAGATTTTACAATAATTTTATTTGTAATTGGATCATAAATATCATGGAGTGAAACTCTTCCCAAAATTCTTTCACCCAGTGTCTCAACAACTTCTTCATTCTTTTTTAACGCTTCAACTGAAATTCCACGTAAAGTATTACAATCTTCAATGTTGACTATGACATCTTGGGCCACATCAACTAGTCTTCTAGTCAAATAACCTGCATCAGCTGTTTTCAATGCAGTATCAGCTAGACCCTTTCTTGCACCATGCGTTGATATAAAATATTCAAGTATTGAAAGACCTTCTTTGAAGTTTGATAAAATTGGGTTTTCGATTATTTCACCACCTCCTGAACTAGCTTTTTTTGGTTTAGCCATAAGACCTCTCATTCCCGTGAGTTGCCTAATCTGTTCTTTAGATCCCCTCGCACCAGAATCCAACATCATGTATACAGAATTAAAACCTTGCTGATCATCACTAATTCTTTTCATTGCTAGTTCAGTCAGGGTAGCATTTGCTGAAGTCCAAACATCAATAACTTGATTATACCTCTCGTTATTTGTTATTAGACCCATATTGTAGTTAGACATAATTGAATCTACCTCAACATTTGCCTTGTCAATCATTTCAATTTTTTCAGGTGGAATAATTATATCACCTAAACTGAAAGAAAGTCCACCTTTAAATGCAAATGAGAATCCCATGTCTTTTATTTTATCAAGGAACTCAGCAGTCTGAGGAACACTTGTAACTTTTAAAATTTTACCAATTATATCTCTCAAAGATTTCTTTGTTAAAACCTCATTAATAAAGCCGGCTCTTTCAGGAACTACCTGATTAAATAAAACCCGTCCAACAGTGGTGTCAATAATTTGATTAACTAGTTGGTTAGAATCATCAAGCACTTTAGTCCTAATTTTTATCCCAGCATTTAAATCAACTTTTTTCTCATTGTAAGCAATATTAACCTCATCTGCGGAATAAAATATTAAACCCTCTCCTTTAACTTTATTTTCATCTGTTGACTTCAAATGTTTGGTCATGTAATACAGCCCAAGTACCATATCCTGTGATGGAACAGTTATAGGTGATCCATTAGCTGGGTTAAGTATATTGTGGGATGCTAACATTAAAAGTTGAGCTTCAAGGATAGCTTCAGGTCCCAGTGGTAAATGGACTGCCATTTGGTCACCATCAAAATCAGCATTGAAAGCAGTACAAACTAAAGGATGAACTTGAACAGCTTTACCCTCAATTAAACTTGGCTGAAAGGCTTGTATTCCTAATCTGTGTAAAGTTGGAGCTCTGTTTAAAAGAACCGGATGGCCCTTCAAAACATTTTCTAGAATATCCCAGACCAAAGGCTCTCTTCTGTCTATTATTTTTTTTGCTGATTTTACTGTTTTTACTATTCCTCTTTCAATTAACTTTCTTATAATAAATGGTTTGTATAATTCAGCTGCCATATTCTTTGGTAATCCGCATTCATAAAGCTTTAGTTCAGGCCCCCCAACAATAACTGACCTTGCGGAATAATCAACTCTTTTACCAAGTAAATTTTGTCTGAATCTACCCTGTTTTCCTTTAAGAGAGTCAGATAAGGATTTTAAAGGGCGATTAGCATCAGTTTTGACAGCCGACGACTTTCTCGTGTTATCAAATAATGAGTCTACAGATTCTTGCAACATCCTCTTTTCATTTCTTAAAATAACTTCAGGTGCTTTTATTTCGACAAGCCTTTTCAATCTATTATTTCTAATTATTACACGTCTATATAGATCATTAAGGTCAGAAGTGGCAAATCTTCCTCCGTCAAGAGGAACCAGAGGTCTTAACTCAGGTGGAATAACTGGAATTGCTTTAAGTATCATCCATTCAGGCTTATTTTCCTTATTTAAATTTGAATCTTTGAAGGACTCAACAACCTGTAATCTTTTCAAAGCTTCCATTTTTCTCTGTTTTGAAGACTCTGTGTTGGCTTTATGCCTAAGTTCGTATGAAAGCTCGTTCAAATCTATTCTTGATAATAGCTCAATCAAACACTCAGCACCCATTTTAGCAATAAATTTATTAGGGTCTTCATCATCTAGAAATTGATTATCAGCTGAAAGAGTGTCTAGAATGTTAATGTACTCTTCCTCAGTTAAAAAGTCCAATTTTTGTATTGGATTGCCTTCTTGGTTAACAGCTTGGCCTGGTTGGATTACAACATATCTTTCATAGTATATAATCATGTCAAGTTTTTTTGAAGGTAAACCAAGTAAGTAACCAATTTTATTTGGGAGTGATCTGAAATACCATATGTGTGCCACTGGGACTACTAAGTTAATATGGCCAACCCTGTCTCTTCTTACCTTTTTCTCGGTTACCTCTACCCCGCATCTATCACAAATAATTCCTTTATATCTAATTCTTTTATACTTTCCACAGGCGCATTCATAGTCTTTAACTGGACCAAAAATTCGTTCGCAAAATAACCCATCTCTTTCAGGTTTGTGGGTTCTGTAATTAATTGTTTCTGGCTTTAAAATTTCACCTCTGGAAGCAGCTAAAATGGTTTCAGGAGAGGCTAAACCAATGGAAATTTTAGAAAACTTTTTAGACTTATTAATTTCAATTTTTCTTGACATAATTATTTTTTTTATTCTTCTAATCTTATATCTAAACCTAATCCTTTTAACTCGTGCATCAATACATTGAAAGACTCTGGGAGTCCTGGTGTTGGCATAATTTCACCTTTAACTATAGACTCATAGGCTTTTGCTCTACCCTGAACATCATCAGATTTTAAAGTTAAAATTTCTTGAAGGGTACTCGAAGCACCATAAGCTTCTAGAGCCCAAACTTCCATTTCTCCAAATCTTTGACCTCCAAATTGAGCTTTACCACCTAGCGGCTGTTGAGTAATTAGTGAATAAGGTCCAATTGATCTTGAATGCATCTTATCGTCCACCATATGGCCTAATTTGAGCATGTAAATAACCCCAACTGTTGCTGGCTGATCAAATCTTTCACCAGTTCCACCATCATATAAATAAGTGTGCCCAAACTTAGGGAGTTTTGCTTCTTCAGTTAATTCGTTAATCTGGTCTATGGTTGCTCCATCAAAGATTGGTGTAGAAAATTTTCTTCCAAGCTTTTGTCCGGCCCAACCCAATACGGTCTCGTATATCTGACCAATATTCATCCTTGAAGGTACACCTAGTGGATTTAGAACAATATCAACTGGGGTTCCATCCTTTAAAAAAGGCATATCTTCTTGTCGCACAATTCTAGCAACTATCCCTTTGTTTCCATGTCTACCTGCCATCTTATCTCCAACCTTGAGTTTTCTCTTTTTTGCAATATATACTTTGGCAAGTTTTAATATTCCAGCAGGAAGTTCGTCACCAACTGATACTGTAAACTTTTCTCTTCGGTGTATACCTTGTAAATCATTTTCTTTTATTTTGTAATTGTGGAGTAATGATATGACTAATTCGTTGGTTTTTTTGTCAACTGACCATTGACCAGAAACTAAATGAGTGAATTCCTCAACTTGATTGAGCATTTTTTGAGAGTATTTTTTTCCTTTTGGCAAAATCTCTTCACCTAAGTCATTAAAAATACCTTGACAAGTTTTTCCATTCAGAATAACATACAACTTCTCAATCAATTTGTTTTTGAGTTCTGAATACTTCTTTTCAAATCTAGATTCTATTTCAGATAAAAGTTCCTTGTCTTCATTTCTCTTTCTTTTGTCTTTAATGGGCCGAACAAATAGTTTTTTGTCAATGACAACACCATTTAAAGATGGAGGCGCTTTAAGCGAAGCATCTTTAACATCACCGGCTTTATCACCAAAAATTGCTCTCAATAATTTTTCCTCAGGTGTTGGATCAGATTCTCCCTTCGGAGTTATCTTACCTATTAAGATATCACCCGGGTGAACTTCTGCACCGACCCTTATCATTCCATTTTCATCAAGATTTGCTGTTGCTTCCTCACTAACGTTTGGAATATCATTTGTAAGCTCCTCCATTCCTAACTTTGTATCTCTTACATCCAAAGAATATTCATCAATGTGAAGAGAGGTGAAGACATCATCTCTCACAACTTTTTCAGAAATAACTATAGCATCCTCGAAATTATATCCCTTCCATGGCATGAAAGCTACTTTAAGATTTCTTCCTAACGCTAATTCACCTTTTTGAGTAGCATAGCCTTCACAAAGAACTTGACCTTTAATTACATTATCACCCTTTTTAACAATGGGTTTTAAATTAATACAGGTGCCCTGATTAGTCTTTCTAAATTTTACAAGAGAGTATGTTTTTTCATTACTATCAAAGCTGGTTAGTTTTTGTTCATCATCAAGGGTATACTTGATGATTATTTTCTGTGAATCAACATAAATCACTTTGCCGTCATAATCAGCATTAATCAACACTCTTGAATCAGAAGCAACTTGTCTTTCTAATCCTGTTCCTACAATTGGTGACTCAGGTCTAAGTAACGGAACTGATTGTCTCATCATGTTTGAACCCATGAGAGCTCTATTTGCATCATCATGCTCCAAAAAAGGAATTAATGATGCAGAAATGGATGCGATTTGGTTAGGAGCAACATCTGTATAGTTAACTTGCGTCGGATCAACTACTGGATAATCAGCTTCTTGTCTAGCAATAACTTTTTCAGAGGTAATTTTCCCATTTTTGTCCTTAGGAATATTGGCCTGAGTAATCAATTTACCTTCTTCTTCTTCGGCACTCAAAAAACTGTAATCTTCCAAATCTACTATGCCCTTATTCACTTTTCTGTAAGGTGTTTCTATAAAGCCCAAGCTATTAACCTTTGCAAAAACACTTAGAGAAGAAATTAGACCAATATTAGGACCCTCTGGTGTTTCAATAGGACAAAGTCTACCATAATGAGTGTAATGAACATCTCGAACTTCAAAACCAGCTCTTTCTCTTGAGAGACCTCCTGGACCAAGGGCTGACAATCTACGTTTGTGTGTCAATTCAGCCAATGGATTGGTCTGATCCATGAACTGTGATAATTGATTGGTTCCAAAAAAGGTGTTAATTACGGATGATAATGTTTTAGCATTGATCAGGTCTATGGGAGTAAAAACTTCATTATCTCTGACATTCATTCTTTCTCTTATGGTTCTGGCCATTCTTGATAATCCAACACCAAACTGAGTTGAAAGTTGTTCTCCAACTGTTCTAACTCTCCGGTTAGAAAGGTGATCAATATCATCAATTTCAGCTTTAGAATTTATTAGTTCTATTAAATATTTAATGATAGTTATTATATCCTCTTTAGTAAGGACTAATTCCTCCATATCAATTTGAAGGCCTAACTTTTTATTCATTCTGTACCTTCCAACTTCTCCTAAATTATATCTTTGATCAGAAAAAAATAATTTGTCAATAATTCCCCTTGCTGTTTCTTCATCAGGCGGCTCTGCATTTCGAAGTTGTCTATAAATATGTTCTACAGCCTCCTTTTCTGAGTTAGTAGGATCTTTTTGTAAAGTGTTATGAATAATTGCATAATCTGAGATTTGACCATCAATTTTATGCAGTAAAATTGTTTTGGTATTGGTTTCCAATATTTGTGAAATGTTTTCTTTTTCAATAATAACATCTCTATCCAGAACAATTTCATTTCTTTCAATCGAAACTACCTCGCCAGTATCTTCGTCAACAAAATCTTCAAACCATGAATTTAAAACTCTAGCTGCTAACTTTCTTCCTAAATATTTCTTTAAACCAGATTTCGAAACTTTAACCTCTTCTGCTAAATCAAAAATTTCAAGAATATCTTTATCTCTTTCATAACCAATTGCTCTTAGTAGAGTGGTGACCGGTAATTTCTTCTTTCGGTCGATGTAGGCATACATGACACTATTGATGTCGGTAGCAAACTCTATCCAAGATCCTTTAAAGGGGATAACTCTAGCTGAATATAGTTTTGTTCCATTTGCATGGAAAGACTGTCCAAAGAAAACACCAGGTGATCTGTGTAATTGAGATACTACAACTCGTTCTGCACCATTTATTATGAAAGTTCCACTTGGAGTCATGTAAGGTATAACTCCTAGATATACATCTTGGACAATAGTCTCAAAGTCTTCGTGCTCCTCGTCAGTACAATATAGCTTTAGTCGAGCTTTCAAAGGCACACTATATGTTAACCCTCTTTCTATGCATTCTTGTATTGAGTATCGGGAGGGATCGACAAAATAGTCAAGAAACTCAAGGACAAACTGATTCCTGGAGTCTGAAATTGGAAAATTTTCCATGAAAGTATTGAAAAGGCCCTCATCAGTCCTTTCAGCACTCTTTGTTTCAAGTTGGAAAAAATCTTTAAAAGATTTGATCTGAATATCCAAAAAGTCAGGATAATTAGGAATATTTGTTGCAGATGCGAAATCTAATCTTTCTGTAGTGTTTTGCATTAAATTTGGTTTAGATTAAAAGAACTTTTAAAATTATTTTGGATGTAACAAAGCAAAGCTGATAAAAAAAGTTATTTCAACTCAACTTCGGCTCCTGCTTCTTCAAGAGATTTTTTAAACCCTTCGGCTTCATCCTTAGACACACCCTCTTTTATATTGCTAGGGGCATTGTCAACTAATTCTTTAGCTTCTTTTAATCCAAGACCAGTTAACTCCTTAACTAATTTAACAACAGCAAGTTTAGAACCACCTGCGGCATTTAACACAACATCAAATTCTGATTTTTCTTCACCAGTATCTGAGGATCCAGCTGCTGCTGGACCTGCGGAGACAACAGCTGCTGCTGCTGGTTCAATTCCGTATTCAGTCTTAAGAATTTCAGCCAATTCATTGACTTCTTTTACTGAAAGATTAACTAATTTTTCTGCGAAATCTTTAATATCTGCCATTTTTTTAATTTTTATTATTAATTACTACTTTTTTTACTCAATTTTATTTTTTTTCTGAAAGAACTTTTAATATTCCAGAAATGGTTGATCCACTCGAACTAAGAGAAGATATAACATTTTTAACTGGCGATTGAAGAATTGTTATTACTTCACCAATTAATTCCTCTTTAGATTTAAGACTAGCTAAAAAGCCTAATTGTTCATCGCCAATGTAAATAGCATCTTCAATTGATGCTCCTTTTAATAATGGTTTTTCAATTTTTTTTCTAAACTCCTTAATTATTTTAGCAGGTGCATTGCCAATCTCAGAATACATTAAAGCCGTATTCCCTTTCAAAACTTTATCAAGTTCACCAAATTCCTTTTTGGAGGACAACATTGCCTTTTCTAGTAATGTATTTTTAACTACTGATAGTTTAACATTGGCTTTAAAACAAGCCCTTCTAAGTTTACTTGTATCCAAAGAATTTAAACCAGATGCATCAGTTAAATAAATAATTTTATTATCATTCAATTCTGATGTTAGTCTATCAATTACAACTGATTTTTCTGCTTTTGTCATTTTTATGTTAATTAACTAATATTAGTATCTACATTCAATCCAGGACTCATAGTACTGGACATGGATATGCTTTTTAAATAAGTCCCTTTGGATGAACTAGGTTTTAACTTTAAAATGTTTTGGATTAGCTCTAATGAATTTTCATATATTTTTTTTGCATCAAAAGAAACTTTTCCAATAGAAGCATGTATAATTCCAGATTTGTCAACCCTGAAATCAATTTTACCTGCCTTAACATCCGAAACTGCTTTGGAAATATCCATTGTTACGGTTCCAGTTTTAGGATTGGGCATCAATCCTCTGGGACCTAAAACTTTTCCCAAAGGACCCAATTTACCCATTACACTTGGCATAGTTACAATAACATCTACAGCAGTCCATCCATCTTTTATTTTTTGAAGATATTCATCTAATCCAGCAAAATCAGCACCTGCATCAATCGCTTCTTTTTCTTTATCTGGAGTTACTAATG
>MDTC01107824.1_pt1 | contig 12653 bp, 9 predicted proteins | sample 811181 | NCBI WGS metagenome assembly MDTC01 (sample SAMN05326644, study PRJNA326480) | marine metagenome | isolation source: seawater | place: Pacific Ocean: North | collected 2011 | reverse complement strand
GTTAGTTGATGTTTGCCCAAAAAAGTCAAAAATCCATGTTCTATCAATGGTAGAAAAAGATGGCGTTATGTCTGTGAATAAGGTAGTATCCCCAATACAAATTTGTTCAGCTTCAAAGTCAGGAAGAAGGGCGGGGAAGATTTCTATTGTTTTAGTAATGGAGTCTTCACAAAATTTATCAGTTTTTATTATTAAACGGATAGATTGTGCGCCCTCATTTAAAATAGAAACAGCAGAGTTGTTGCCAATATAATCCTGATTTTCAACCAACCAGGTATAGGAAGAAATGACATCGGGGGCTGCAACAGTTGAATTACTTAACAAGTTAAATGTATCTTGGGCACATGCTATAAAATCTTGAAAAGAAGCATTGGGTATTCTGTGATTATAAATTGATTTAGTAATTGAATTTGAACAAGCTGAATCTGTTTCTACCCAAAGGGTTACAGATGAGCCATAATTAGAGAAAGAAAATTGAGGATTTTCGATGAATGAGGAATCCCCGTTTCCAAAATCCCATTCCCAAAAAACTATATTATCAGAGCCTCCGGGAGCAGATAGGTTAGATAGATTGGTAGGCGCAAATAAGCAAACGGTATCTGAGCTAAAGTCTACTATTGGCGCTTGAAGATTTAAAGCATTGACTTCTATAGTATCTCTAAAAATACAATTATTATTAGTTGCCATTTCTATGTTGATGTATTGAATTCCAATTGTTTGAGGCGAAGTGAATGCGGTGGTGTCACCTGTACTCCACATATACGTAAATGGCCCAGACGCAGAAGATGTAACACCTATATTGGCCCCCAAACAGACATTCCTATCTGGCCCCAAGGTTGATTGTAACGAAACGGAATCAATCTCTAAACTAAAAGCATCTGAGCTAGCTATACAATTATTTGTATCTATATGGGTGAGCTGGATGAGTTGACTATAATCGCTATAAACTGTAGTAGTAGAAGTGTCTCCGTTTGTCCACATACCGCTGAGTCCTGGCGAGGGCATATAACTTACTATAACTGAATCACCAAAACATAAAACCTGATTGCTTGTTAAGGAAATAATAGGCTTCGGAATAATACCACTTATAACTATAGTATCAGAAAACGTCATTCCAAAGCTTTGAACGGTAACCCAATATATTCCATTTTGAGTTACATTGATGGAATCCACATTAGATAAACCGGTAGACCAAACTATAGATGAATATCCATTATCGGATGGAACGCCTAGCATCATTGATTCTCCACAGACGGTTTGGTCTTTTCCCAGAAAGGGAATAGGGGTGAATTTCCATTTTAGATAACTATCTATTTTGCTTATTTCACTACTTGATAAAGTTTGATTAAAAAAAATAAGCTCAGCATAACTCCCACTCCAAGATCTAGAGGTAAAGCCTCTATCTCTAGCTATGGTAGAAGCTTGAGTACTGTCTGTAGTGGAAACAGCAAAGGACGTGAAAGCGGTTGGCTTTTTTATAGAGAGTATGGAAGAGCCAACCCCATTGACCAACACATTTCCATTTCGTATTTTAGGACTTGTAAAAGGGTTAATAAAAAGTTTGTTGCCCACTCCTCCATGAAAATCAGGTTGTTGAAAACCATCCCCAAGGATAGGAGCGTAATCTTGAGAACCAGTGTTATGAATACATACAACAAAAGCCTCTCTAATGTCTTCTTCTGGATTGAAGTTCAAGTTATCATCAGCACCATCGAAGCTTACAACATTAAATCCATTTAAAGCATTTGTCAAAAGGCTAGGTTGTGTTGCGGCAATTGTTTGGAGAGCATTATTGTTGCTTGCTGCATTTTGCCATGAGCTTATTTTGTTTGAACTGTTTATTTGAAAGCTAGATTCTGGTTTTAACCAAAAAGATAGCCCAGAATAGGATGAGAGATCAATCAACTCAAAAGATCGAATAATGCTCCAACTAGTATCCGCTATGCTGATATTTCGTATTCTCCAATAATAAACTCCAGTATTCAAATTGTTTTTACTCAACGTTTCCACACCAAGCACTGTGTCAACAGAGAATGAGGGAGAAAATATGGGATTAAGAGATAGCTCAATTTCAAAATCTCCAGAATCATTGTCAGACCATAAAAACAAGACTTGATTGTCGTTAATTACCTCTGTACTGCTGGGGTTAATTACAGTAATCTGCCCAGACGCAAAGGACATGCAGCTTAAGTATATACTCACTAGAAAGAAAAACTTTTTAAGCATGAATTGGTTAGATGTTTTCGTAAAGTTAGGAAAATCTGCTTAGTTTTTAGGTGATATAATATGATTTGATAAATCAGACAATAATAGTAGTGATATCATTCTTCCGAAGGAAAAGTTTAAGTATATTTAACATGGATTAAAAAAGCCATAAATGAATTTATTAGCAATTCACAAAATTTATTTAGGAGAATAGCTTGTAATGAACGAACGTTGGGATATAGTTATTAAGCCAAAAAGGAATCTTTTTGACTTAAATTTACGTGCCATTTGGCAATACAGAGACTTGTTGCGAATGTTCGTTTATAGGGACTTTGTGACTTATTATAAACAAACGGTTTTAGGCCCTTTGTGGTTTTTTATTCAACCAATTTTTACTGCGCTAATAAACTTATTCGTTTTTGGTAGTTTAGCGGGAATTGGTCCAGGCGGAGTTCCTGGGTTTTTGTTCTACTTATCAGGACCTATTCTTTGGCAATATTTTCAGGATACTTTTACTAGAACCTCTTCTACTTTTATTGAAAATCAAGCGATATTCGGAAAAGTATATTTTCCACGAGTGATTTTGCCACTGACCACCTTGATCTCCGGCTTGTTAAAGTTTGGAGTACAACTCAGTCTATTACTTATAGCTATCGCTTATTATACTTATACTACAGGTTCTTTTTCTATGCAAAAAGAAGTGATCTTTTTTCCAGTAGTAGTGCTCATCATTATGATTATGTCCTTGGGCTTTGGGCTGATTGTGTCCTCTTTGACCACCAAGTACAGAGATTTAAAATTCCTTATTGATTTTGGTGTTCCTTTATTAAAATATATAACTCCAGGAATTGCTACGACCTACGTGCTTTTCATAGAAAATTTACCTGCCAAGCTAGTTCCTATGGCTAAATATAATCCAATGGGATATTTGATAGACACCTTCAATTACATGTTTGTTGGAGCAGGTAGCTTTTCTTGGAGTATCTTGGGCTTTTCAGCTCTCTTTTCATGCGGAGTGCTGGTTGTAGGGATATTGATTTTTAATCAAACGGAAAAAAACTTTATGGATACTGTTTAGTATTACAGTAAAATTTATCTAAAATGAGTGATCCAGTAATAAAAGTTGAGGATATTTCGAAAATGTATGATTTAGGTCTCGTAGGCACGGGAACTTTATCGAAGGATATTAACCGTCTAGTGGCTAAGATGCTAGGCAAACCAGACCCTTATGCCAAAATAACGGAGCTAAATGATAGAACTGCAAAGTCTAAATCTAATAGTATCTGGGCCTTAAAAGATGTAAATTTTAATGTTGAGCATGGCGAAGTATTAGGTATAATTGGAAGGAATGGGGCAGGTAAATCGACCTTGTTAAAATTGTTATCTCGAATTACAAGCCCTACAAGTGGAAGTATAAAAATTAAGGGAAGAGTTGCCTCGCTATTGGAAGTAGGAACAGGAATGCATCCGGAAATGACTGCAAAACAAAATATCTACTTAAATGGTGCTATGCTTGGAATGAATCGAAAAGAGATTACGGCGAAATTAGATGAAATCGTGGACTTTGCAGGTATAGCCAAGTATATTGACACACCAATTAAGCGGTTTAGTTCGGGAATGCAAGTAAGATTAGGGTTTGCAGTAGCCGCATTTCTAGAGCCAGAAATTTTAATCGTTGACGAGGTCTTAGCTGTCGGGGATGCCGAATTTCAAAAGAAGGCTATAGGAAAAATGAAAGACGTGAGTAGCGGTCAAGGAAGAACAGTACTTTTTGTAAGTCATAACATGGCATCAGTAAAATCTCTTTGCACAAAAGCTATCTTGATGTCTCACGGAACGGTTCAAGAAACAGGTTCGGTAAGTGAAATAATTTCTTCCTATTTAAGTGATAGCGCTGAAATGACGGTAAATCAAATACTGGGAAGCGATGTGCAACGGATGGGAACAGGACAGTTGAGATTTGAGAAAATTTCCCTGAGAGATCTGAATGGAAAGCACCTGGACTATGTTGTTTGTGGTCAGGATTTTATTATGGATTTGCATTTTAAAACTTTTAAAGATGAAGCCTTTAAATCTTTACATTTTTCTATCAATTTAAAAGATTCAGAGGATCGATCAGTAGCACATTCTAGTAATATTGTCTCGAACGGAGAAGAATATAATAACGTTTCTCATCCTGCTACAGGTAAGGTTTCGTGTGAGTTTAAGAATTTTTCCCTTCAACCTGGATCCTACATCATTGAAATATACTGCGCATCTTATAGAGAACCTTTAGACCATGTATTGATGGCAGGGAAGCTAGTAGTTGAACACGGCACATTTTATAAAACCAATTTACTGCCACCGCACGGGTTCAGTCTTTTAGAAAATCAGTGGTCAATCCATTTAGACTAAACAATTGCTAAGCAATTCAATGTTATGATACACATAAACTTTTTACAATCTATATTAAATAAAAACGAACACATCAACTCAACGGACGAGGTGATTAGGTGGATAAAACATAGAAATGAAAACGTTAAAGTGAACGTAAAAAAAACAACGTTCAATAATCTTCAAGGCTGGAAAGTAGACGAACAATCCGGAAACATTCACCACGAATCAGGCAAATTTTTTACCATTGAAGGTGTTCAAATTGAGGTTAATGACGATGTAACCGTTAAAAAATGGTCTCAGCCAATAATCAACCAACCAGAAATAGGGTACCTGGGTTTTCTTGTGAAAAAATTTAATGGTGTTCTCCATTTTTTAATACAAGCAAAAATAGAACCAGGTAATGTAAATAATGTTCAATTGTCTCCAACGATTCAAGCAACCCGAAGTAACTATAAAAGAGTACATAAAGGGGATTCTCCGGCCTACCTTGAATATTTCAAGGAACGAAATGGAAAGGTCTTAATCGATCAATTGCAATCAGAACAAGGTGCTCGATTCTTTAGAAAAAGAAACAGAAACATCATAATTGAAGTTGAAGAAGATATTGAGGTGATGGAAGACTTTATGTGGGTTACTTTAGGTCAAATTAAAGAGCTTCTTAAAATAGACAATTTAGTTAATATGGATACTCGAACTGTGATTTCGGGAATTAGCTATGGGGAATTTCAGAAGGGCGTGATGGATACCATTGAGGTGTTTACAAAGAATCTTAAGGCAGATTACGACAAAGAAATATATTGTTCTTATGTATTAAGTGATGTTGGTTTACACAGCACAGCAGAAGTGCATTCTTGGCTGACTGAGTTGAAAAGTAATTATGAATTAAATGTTAAGCTCATCCCCCTGAATCAAGTACAGGATTGGATTGTTGAAAACGATAGAATTTATCATAAAGATCATAAATATTTTGAAGTATTGGCGGTAAATGTTGAAATTGGAAACAGAGAGGTTGCTAAGTGGTCTCAACCGATTATAAAGCCCTGTTGTGAGGGTTTGGTTGGGTTTATTTCCAAAAAAATTAATGGAGTACTCCATTTTTTAGTACAAGCCAAACTGGAGGTGGGAAACTTAGATATTGTAGAGCTGGCACCAACGGTGCAATGTATCACGGGGGATTATCGAAAAGGTAAGAACGAGTATGAAGTTCCCTTTTTAGAGTATTTGCTTTCAATTGATAAGTCTATAATTAAGTATGACGTCATGCTTTCTGAAGAAGGTGGTCGATTTTATAAAAATCAGAACAGAAATATAATTGTAGAAGTATCGGAAGACTTTGACATGGATGTCCCAAAAAATTATAAATGGTTGACATTAAACCAATTGATGAAATTTATGGAATACAATAATAATGTCAACATTGAGGCAAGAAGTTTATTATCCGTATTAACCTTTTAAAGTATGGCTAGAACAATAAAAATAGGTGTTATGGGGTGTGCTAATATCGCGAAGCGATCGGTCATACCAGCCATTTTAGCTAATGACAACTTCAAGCTTATTGCGATAGCGAGTAGAACGCTTGCAAAAGCAAAAGAGTTTGGGCAATTATTCGAAGTAAAGGGCATTGAGGGATATGAAAATTTACTCCAGGATGATATTGATGCTGTATACATACCCTTGCCAACTGGTTTGCACGAAGAATGGGTTTCAAAAGCCTTAAAAGCAGGTAAGCATGTGTTGGTTGAAAAAAGTTTCGGCTTAAATCATCTTTCTACTTGTAGAATGTTAGATCTTGCCGAATCTCAAGAATTAGTTGCTATGGAAAATTTCATGTTTCCATTTCATAATCAACATCAAGCGGTCATGGATATCCTCAATGAGGGTATTATTGGATCAATTAGAAATTTTAGAGCTACGTTTAGCTTTCCACCCTTGCCAAAGGATAACTTTAGATATCAGACAGATGTAGGAGGCGGAGCTATATTGGATGCTGCCGCATATACCGTTAAAGCCGCCCAGGTTTTTCTAGGAAACGAATTAGAGTTACTTTCAGCAAGTATGCAAATAGATTCTAAACGAAACGTTGATATCACAGGCAGTGCTCACCTGGTATACAATAATAGAGTTCCAGTTCAGCTAAGTTGGGGCTTTGATAATTACTATCAATGTGGCGTAGAAATCTTGGGGAGTAAAGGGAAACTAACAACCAATCGCACCTATACTGCAAGGGCTGGCTTTGAGCCGAGTGCTTTGGTCGAAACTCCTGGGGAATCAAAAGAAGTAAAACTGCCGGCAGACGATCATTTCGAAAAAATGCTAAATGAATTTTCAAATAGAATTCGGAATAATCAATACTTATCCTCTGCTGAGGAAATTCGGCAACAAAGTTATTGGATGGGAGAAATTCAAAAAAAATCGGTAAAAGGTATTTATGAAACAGGGTAGAGCGATAGTTTTTGGGGCAAATGGATTCCTTGGGCTTAATCTTTGTTATTGGCTTCTGAAAAACAACTTTAGTGTGCAGGCCGTGGGTCGGCAAGAAAAGTTTAAAGGAGAAGGTGTCTTTGATATTAAACACATGGACTACAGGAAGATAGACCTTTCTCAAGAAGATGAGCTTTCTCAACTTAACTTGAATGAATTTGCCTTAATTTTCATCTTTGCAGGAAAAACCGGAACGCGAGCTGGGTTCGACCAATATCAAGATTATGTGCAATCCAATGAAATTGCTTTATTAAACATCCTGTCCTTGTATCAAAAGCAAGCATGTGAAGGGCGACTTGTTTTCCCATCCTCAAGGTTAGTATACAAAGGGGTGAAAGGGGTACGATTAAAAGAAGATGCTGAAAGAGAGGCTAAAACAATATATGCAGCTAATAAAATTACCTGTGAAAATTATTTGTTTGCTTTCGGAAACGCCTTTGATATCCCTTATACTATTTTTAGAATTTGCGTACCGTATGGTCAGTTGATTCCGGGAGATTACTCTTATGGAACCTTCGGTTTCATGCTCAATCAAGCCAAAACTGCTAAGGCTATTTCCCTCTATGGAAAAGGAGAGCCGGCTCGTACCTTTTCCCATGTGAGAGATATTTGCACCTTAATTGGAGAAGTAAGTCAATTATCGATAAGTAAGGGAAAAACTTACAATATTGGAGGGAGTGATAATTATGATTTAAAAACATTGGCAGAGAAAGTCGCTAAAAAAATTGGAGCGAAAGTCATTTTTAAGGATTGGCCGGCGATTGATCTAGCCATTGAGTCGGGAGATACGATGTTTGATGACTCGAGAATTCAAGAAGATTACCCGTATGAATATCAAGGAGATTTAGATACCTTTATCCAAAACTTATAAAATTTTTCATGAGAGATTTTGCTATTTACACTGTATGCACTGGTCATTATAAATATGGATCATTTGCTTTGGTTAATAGTTTACTTCATTTTGGCTATAAAGGGCCAGTCATTTTAGGTACAGACAAAATTATTCCCGAATTAGAAGGAGTGAATCAAGTTGAGCAAGTCATTCTCGATTCCAAACATGTTTTTGGCAATTTAAAAGCTCGTGTTATGCTTGAAAATCCTGCTAAAAAATTTATATACCTTGATCCAGATGTGATTCAGTTGAACGCTGACTTCCTTAATATTGTCCTAGATAGTTTAGATAAATTTGGGAAGTTAATTCTAAGTACCGAAGGCTTGGTTTCCAAAAATGAAATTAGGAGAACCATTTGGAATGATAAAGTAAAAGTAAGCTCTTTGCCTCAGTCCGATCAATATTATAGTGGCGGCTTCGTAGCAGGGGTTTTTGAAGAGCATAAATACATTCTGGAATTATGGGATAAATATATTCATGAATATATTGAGCCAGGAAAATATTTCAGGTGTTGCCCAGAGTTTCCGCTAGCGGATCAAGATATCCTCAATTTGGTTGTCCAAAATATTCCATCCGACAAGGTGCTTAGCATCGCTATTCCAGATTGGGTTGGCACAGCTACAGTATTTAATCCTTTCCATGAGTTTGGTTTTTACGAAAAAGCATTGTTTGTGCATGCTACTGGCAAGTCTAAAACTTGGACATTGAAAGAAATACCCATGCGCTATCCAAACCCTTACGACAAAGCATTCTTCAAATTTATTCGAATGACGGAGTTTGGTATTAAAACGGATTACACCTTTACAAAGATGCAAGAGAGATGGTTTAAGGAAAGTAAAATCCTACCATTTTATAATAATATTAGAAAAATAACCAGATTATTCTTTGGTTAAACAAAGCATATGAAGAAAGCAATTGTATTAGGAGCAGGTGGCTTCATTGGCGGGCATTTAGTAAAAAGATTAAAGGCTGAAGGTTATTTTGTGCGCGGAGTGGATTTAAAGCATCACCAATTCGTAAAGTCGGTAGCGGATGAATTTATTGTTGGCGACCTGCGAGATCCTCGGGTTGTGGATGAAGTGATTGACGAATCCTTTGCTGAAGTTTATCAACTTGCAGCCGATATGGGTGGAGCAGGATATATCTTAACGGGTGAACATGATGCGGAGGTCATGCATAATTCTGCCATGATAAACTTGAATATAGTGGATTCAGTTAATCGCAACAAAATACAAAAAGTGTTTTACTCATCTTCCGCTTGTATATACCCGGAGTTCAATCAAATGGACCCGTCCAAGCCTAATACGGCAGAAAATTCAGCTTACCCCGCGAACCCGGATAGCGAATATGGATGGGAAAAATTGTTTAGTGAACGATTATACCTTGCTTTTCACAGAAACTACAATATGAATGTTAGAATTGCAAGATTCCATAACATATTTGGTCCAGAGGGAGCATGGAATAATGGACGAGAGAAAGTACCGGCAGCTATTTGCAGGAAAGTTTCAGAAGCACCCGAAGGAGGGGATATTGAAATCTGGGGTGATGGATTACAAACAAGGTCTTTTTTGTATATTGATGAATGTATTGAAGGTGTTAGAAGATTAATGGAGTCGGATTTTAAAGGACCTGTTAATATAGGATCTGTTGAAATGGTTTCTATCAATGATTTTGCTAGGTCTATCATCAAACTTTCAGGAAAGGATATCCAAATTAAGAACATCCAAGGCCCCACGGGTGTTCGAGGTAGAAATTCAGATAATAAGTTAATCTTTGAAAAATTGCAGTGGAGACCTTCCGATAGCTTAAAGAAGGGCATTAAAAAAACCTATGCTTGGATAAATGATCAAGTAGTCAAGCAAACTGATTCGCATTAAATTTTGATAGTTGAATTATGAAATCACCATTTTTTTCCATTATTCTTCCCACTTTCAATCGCGCAAATCTTTTACCCAAGGCAATTGAAAGCCTTATTAACCAGGATTACAAAGATTGGGAGTTGATAGTGGTAGATGACGGTTCGTCGGATAACACGAAGGAAGTAGTAAAAGCCTTTGACGACCCAAGAATTCAATATGTTTATCAAGAAAATGCCGAAAGATCTGCTGCAAGAAACAATGGAATTGGACTCGCCAAAGGACAGTACATAGGTTTTTTGGATAGCGACGACCAATTTCATGAAAAGCATTTGGAAGGCCTTTGTAGGGCTATTGATGAGCATGAGGGTAAAGAATTTATATATGTAATTAAGGGGCTTGCGATTAATGAAGCATTAAAAACTGAAGCGAAAATCCATCTTAAGGAAGGGAAATCGGATATAGAGACCGTATTGCTCAACTCCATCACTCCAGGACAGTTTGTCGTCCCTGCACCTATCATGAAGGAATGTCTTTTTGACAAGGATATTCGAATTAGTGAGGATACCGAAGTATTGGTCCGTTTAGCCCAAAAAGCGAAGTTAAAAATCATCGACCAGTATACTTTATACTATTACCAACATGAAGATAATTCGGTAAATACAGATAAATACAATGCATTTTGGGATAGAAAAAACACCTTAGAATATATTTTTAAACAACTGTCTAGCAATTCGCTGTCAAAGTCCTTCCAAAGAATGATTTTGAGTAATTGTTATTTTGGGATTTATCGATATCACAAAGCACAGGGAAATAAATTTCAGGCAAAGTGGAATATATTTCTTGCAATTTTTAAATATCCGAGACTTCGGTTAAAGGAGAAAGTGCATTTACTCTTTAAGGGTTGATGAAAAAATAGACCTGGAATTGAGTTTGTATACTTGTTGCTTTGATATATTTATGAGTAAATCTTAAGCTAAATAAAGTATTTTTACATCGAACCTAGAATGGAATGTTATTTAACTCTTTAGACTTTGCCATATTTCTACCTATTGTCTTTGCGCTGTATTGGCTGTTAGATAGGTTTAATGTGCGTTATCAAAACGTGCTGATCGTAGCTGCGAGTTATTTTTTTTATGGATGGTGGGATTGGAGATTTTTATCCTTGATTCTTTTCAGTACGATAGTAGATTATACCGTCGGGAATGGCTTAAAGAATACGGAGGACAATCTTAAGCGGCAGATGCTGCTTTGGACAAGTATCGTGGTGAATCTTGGCTTTTTAGGTTTTTTTAAGTACTACAATTTCTTCTTAGATAATTTTATAGAGGCCTTTTCATTTTTTGGTGGAGAGTTTAGTAGTCAATCGCTAAAAATAATTTTACCCGTAGGAATAAGTTTCTATACTTTTCAAACCTTAAGTTATACTATAGACGTTTATAAAAAGAATTTAGAGCCCACGAAAGACTTCATCTCCTTTGCGGCTTTTGTTAGCTTTTTCCCTCAACTCGTTGCTGGTCCCATTGAACGCGCGACAAATTTGTTGCCACAGTTTTATGATAAAAGGAAATTCGACTATTCAAAAGCTGTTGACGGATTAAGGCAAATATTGTGGGGGCTGTTTAAGAAGGTGGTTATTGCGGATAACTGTGCAGAATATGCAAACATGATATTCAATAACTCTGCAGAGCACTCAGGCAGCACGCTTGTGTTAGGCGCCGTCTTTTTTACCTTTCAAATTTATGGTGATTTCTCAGGGTATTCAGACATTGCAATTGGGGTATCTCGTTTGTTTGGGTTTGATTTAATGAAGAACTTTGCCTTCCCTTATTTCTCAAGAGATATTGCGGAGTTTTGGAGACGATGGCACATTTCCCTGTCTACTTGGTTTAGAGATTATTTATATATCCCATTGGGTGGAAGTCGTAGAGGTAAATGGATGCAAGTACGTAATACCTTCGCTATATTTATTGTCAGTGGGTTTTGGCATGGAGCCAATTGGACATTTATTGTTTGGGGAGCTTTAAATGCGATTTACTTCCTACCTCTACTTTTATTGAATAAGAATCGATCTAATTTGGATATAGCGGGTAAAGGAGGATTGTTTCCTAAAGCAAAGGAAGTATTCGGGATGATGGGGACCTTTGGTTTAACAGTTATCGCTTGGATCTTCTTTAGAGCAGATAGTTTGGGGCATGCATTTTCATATATTCAAGGGATATTTACAAAGTCTCTGTTTATGATGCCGACGATCCTTCCTAAATTGGTATTAGCACTTCTTGCTTTTTTTCTTGTTGTGGAATGGCTTGGTCGAGAAGCTGAGTTTGCTTTAAACCAATTGATGATGAAAGAAAGGAGAACTGTTCGTTGGAGTTTTTATTTATTACTGGTTGCGATGATTATCCTATTCTCAGGAAAACAGCAAGAATTTATTTACTTTCAGTTTTAAGATGAACAAATGAATAAGTTTTTAAAGGATATTGGAATTTTTGGGGTTTTGCTCGGCTTATTACTTTTTTTAGCCATGTTCATCACCAAGCTTACTGTTCAAAACAGGGTAAGTCATAAAATTGACCAGAGTGCTTCCAGTATTGTGCTTGGCCACTCGCATTCGGAATGTGCATTTAATGATGAACGCATACCAGGACTAGAAAATCTGGCTATTTCAGGAGAGGCATATTTTTATACATATACCAAACTGAAAGAAGTTGTTTCTAGTAACGAGAATGTCGAGTTAGTTTTTATTGAGTTTACAAATAATCAAATCAGCGAATCGATTAATGATTGGGTTTGGAAGGAAAAGTATCTTTCTTATCACTATGCTATTCATAGCGCTTTCATTG
>MDTC01138381.1_pt1 | contig 12654 bp, 14 predicted proteins | sample 811181 | NCBI WGS metagenome assembly MDTC01 (sample SAMN05326644, study PRJNA326480) | marine metagenome | isolation source: seawater | place: Pacific Ocean: North | collected 2011 | reverse complement strand
TTAATTTATATTTCGATACAGTTATTTATTATATTAAAAAAATAATTAATAATATTGAAACTAATGATGATATATTTCAATTTAGAAATTTTATAACTTTATTAATAACTAATTGTAATATTATTATTAATAGTTATAATGATATAAATTATTTTTGTAAAGAAAATGGACAAATAACAGATCAAGAATTATATGAAGGTAAGTTTAAATTATTAATTTAATTCATCATCAAATAATAATGGACCATATTGATTTATTAGTTAATCCAAATAAAATTCATATACCAAAGCACAATAATTGTAATAATATTTCATTTGAAGATTTTAAATCTAATATATCATCTAAACTTGATAATTATAAATTTAATTTAAATAAAAAATTTAATTCAAATGATATATTAGATTTACTTTATTTTATACAATATCATAATACTTTTGAAAAAAATATTTGTGATGATTGTAAGAAAAAAATTCATGATAGTTTAAAATAAACTATCTACTAATTTGGTTACAAATGTATTATTTACATATTCTTTTTTACATACTGGTCCATATATAGGAAGTATAGAAGTTTTTTTAATATAATTATCTACACATTCTGATGAATATTTTTCATCATTTTCTATATATTTTTTATAATTTTCATCATATTCATCTACATATAAATTATCTGTTTTATCTTCTATATCTACTGGTTCTTCTTCTACTACTTCTAATTCTTTTTTAGAAAATATATTATTCATAAAATCAGTTATTTTTACACTATATCTTTTATATATTTGATATGATATAAATATAACAAAAAATATTATAGGAAATACTATTGTAGATTTAGGTGATTTAAATTTAATTAATAAAATATATAATACTGATAATATAGTAAACCCTATTCCTAAGTAAAATATAATCATTTTCATATTATTATCCACTGTATCTGATTCTACATTATTATCTTTACTAAATATTGTTAATACTTCACTAAATAATGAACCTCCTAATATTGTTGAAATTAATATTATTATTAATGTTAATAATGTTTTTTTATCTATTCCTTTTAAATTATTAATATTACTTCCTATTAATAATATTATTATTAACACTATAAACACTATTAAGAAATAATATATTAATTTTAATTTTTTTATTAAATCAATATCTTCACTATCATCTTTATTTTCCGATGCTTTACTTATTTTATTATTAGATAATATAACTATTATTAATATAAATATAGTTACTATTAATGGTATTAATTTAGTTTTTAAATTTTTAATTAAATGACATTCAAATTTACAATCTGAATTTTCAAAATATTTATTTATTTGTTTTTTTTTTTCTTCATTAATTTGTTGATACAAAGGATTATTTTTTATAAAATTAGCAATATTACTACCTCTGTTTTGATTTAAATTTCTTAATTTATTTCTATTAGTATTAAGTAAATTTTGAATATCCATTTTACCTTGTATATTATCTTTTCTGTTACTGTTAACATTACTTAAACTTTCATCTACAACTGTTAATAATTTTTTAATATAGTCTTCTTTATTATTACTATTTATCTCTTTATTATTAGATGTAATTACTCTTTTTATATCATCTTTATTTATATTAGTTAATTTAATAATTTTTGTATTAATTAGAGTATCAATATCATTATTTATATCTAATGTAGTTTTATTGTTACTAAATTCTATTGAATCTTGTTTTTTAATTTTATTCATAGGATTATTTCTGATTAAATCACTAACAGATAATAATCTGTCGTCATCATCAGAGCTAACCCACTGTTTGTATTGTGTTATTATTTTTTCTAATTCTGAATCTAAATTACTATAATCTGATAATTTTAATTCCATATCATTGTTACCTTTAATATATGAATCTAATATAACTTGTATTAATACAAGAGAACATAATCCTATTAATAGTCCAGATGCTGTATCAACTTGTTTCTTAATATTCTTACCTTTATTAAAAATCATACCTATAATAACTCCTATAATACTTATAAATGATACAATAATAGATAATTTTAATCCACCATTTGTATATTCTAAAGGAGTTTTTTTACTGTTTCCTCCCTTTTGTATATTATTATTAATAATAGATTGTAATTTATCACTTACCATATTATTATTTAATTCACCTTTTATTAATGTTAATAATTCCATATTAATATATTAAATATTATTTATTTATTTATAAAATGATCACATAATTTTTCTAATAAAGTATTTTGTTTTTCAAAACAATCATTAATTTTTCCCATCTTATCTTCAATTCTACTTAATACATTAGGAAATGGTTCTTCATTTTCATTAGTTAATAAATTATATAATAAATCATCAAAATCATCTTCTTCTTCATCATCATCTGTATCATCATCATTATTTTTTTTATTAGATTTAGATATATTTTTATTGTTTTGGTTTTGGTTTTGATTTTGGTTTTGATTTTGGTTTTGGTCTTGATCTTGATTTTCATTTTGCATCATACCAGATAAATTATTTAAAATATTAGACATATCACCATTATTAGCCATTTGTTTTAAAAAATCATTAAAATCTCCATTGTTATTATCCATATTTAATGTTAATTGATATTACTTTTAAATATTTTAAACGTATAAGATTTTTTTTTATAAATAATGTTAATGAAACCTAGGTTAGTTGAAAATAAAGAATATATTCAATTATTTGAAGAAAAAAAAAATATAAATTTTAATTATATAGTAATAGGTATAATATTTGTGTTTATATATATATTATATAATAGGTATAATTCTAAAAAATCTAGAAATGAGGATTATATTTTGTAAATGCTTTTTCTAAATCTTTATTTAATGGTTTTGAAAATATATTTAATTTCATCCATTTAACATAATCTTCTGGTATATCTTTAATGTATTGATTTTTATATTTACCAAAAGGCATTTTATTCATAATAAATTTTTTAGAAATATTAAATAATTCAAGATCATTATTAATTTTTCTAAATTCCTGGTATATTTTATATAATGAATTAACATCATCCAATGCTTCATGTTGATTTTCAGTTTTAATATTAAATAATTCCAGTAATGTTCCTAATTTATGATTTTTTAATTTAGGAAATAAATATCTTGAGATTGGTAATGTATCTACAAAAATTATATTATTAGGAAAATCTCTATTAACTCTTTTATATTCACATTTTAAAATATATCTATCAAAATTATAATTATTATGTGATATTAAATAAATTATATTTAAATTATTAGAAAACATAAAATCTTCAAAATCATCTATTAAATCTTTAAAATATTTTTTATTTTTTATCATATCGTGAGTAATTCCGTTAACTTCTGATGCTTTTGGATGTATAGGATAATCTGTGTTTACTAGTTTATGATAATATGTATTTGTATTTTCTTTATATGCTGCTATTTCTATCATTCTATCAAAATTAACATTAGTTCCAGTAGTTTCTAAATCATAATATATAATATTCATAATTAATGTATTAAATTATTATTAAATTTATAAATCATCAATTTTTATTTTATTTAATTCTTTTAAATACATTTTTTTAATAGGTATATTTTGTAAAATAGTTAATTCGCCTTCTTTATCTTTGTATTGTTTATTTAATAAATCTACTTTTTCTTTTGTTAATGACCTTATTGGTAAATCTATTAAATATGAATAATCTTTTTTAGATTTGTTTATTGATAATTTATTAAATTTATTATCAGATAAATATTTTTCAAGATTAATTATACTTATATTATTTATATTTAATTTATTATTAATAATAGAATTAATATAATTTACTTTATTTTGTAATAATAATAATTCATCTTGTAATTTTTTAATTAAATAATTTTTTCTTTTTTGATAATATTCTATTCTAATATTATAGAAATCTTCTATAATTTGATAAATATTTTTATATTTAACTATTTTATTTTCATGATTAAATAAATGCATATTTGTGTATTTTGTATTTTTAGAATCATATAATTTGAAATAATTTTCAATACCATCAATATGTCCTTCTAAATAATGTTTTGTTCTAAGATAATCTAATTTATTATTATATAAATCAATAGTAAATAATACATTTTTATCATCACTATTATCTACATAACTTTTAATAATATCAGATTTATTTAAAATTAATTTATCTAATGAATTTTTAAAATCTTCTGTCCATTTTTTAATAGGTAATTCAGTAACTTGTATTTTATTATTTCCTACAACCTTATATAATCCAACACTCATATATTCATTATCTTTGATTTTTACTATTTTACCTTTGAATCCTCTATACCAAGGTTTAATTTCTCTATAGTTTTTATCATCTAATTTAAGTTTTAATAAATCTATAATATCATTAGGATTATGTTTAGGAATATATGAACTCCAACCTGTTCCAATACCTTCATTACCATTAACTAATATCATAGGAATAATAGGAATATAAAATTTTGGTTCTATTTTCATACCGTCTTCTATATTATAATCTAATACATAATTATCATCTTGTATAAATATATTTTTAATATTATTTTTACAATATGTAAATATATATCTTGAAGAAGCACTATCTTTTCCACCCATTAATCTAGTACCAAATTGACCATTAGGATATAATAATGGTATATTATTAGAACCTATAAAATCTTGTGCCATATTAACAATAGCACCTTGTAATGATACTTCACCATGATGATATTCTGTATGTTCTGATATATAACCAGATAATTGAGATACTTTCATTTCACTCTTTTCTTCAAATAAATTCTTTTTAAAACAAGCATACAATATTTTTCTAGTAGATACTTTTAATCCATCTTCTAACTTAGGTATAGATCTTATATTATCTGCTCTTGAAAATTGAATTAATTCTTTATCTATGAAATCACTATATAGAATTTCTTTTTTATCCATATCTAATATTTTGTTATCATAACTATTTAACCAAGTTTTTCTATCATTTGCTCTTTTTTTATTAAATGCTAAATCTATTTTATTATCACAATTTTCAGAATAATTATATGTTACTAGTTTCATATTATTAAAATATTCTTTTGCTTCCTTAGTATTTGAAGTACCTAATCCTTTATAATATTTTATTTTAAAACCATTTACATTATTAGATTTTTCCCATTTCTCATAATCTTGTAATGTATAAAATGATTTAATATTTTTATTTTTTGTAGCTTTTATAATAGGAGTTAATAAACAAGTTATAAATGTATTTTTTATTAAATTAGGATATTTAGAATGAAATAGATTCATAATTAAACCTTTAATATGAGAACCATCTACATCTTGATCTGTCATTATCATAATCTTACCATATCTTAATGGCCAATTATCTAAATTATCATATAGTTCATTGTTCTTTAATCCTAAAATTTTTTTTATATTAGTTATTTCTTCATTATTAACTATCTTATCAAATGAACTATCTTTTACATTTAGTAATTTACCACGTAAAGGAAATACACCATAATAATTCCTATTTGGTATACCACTAATAGCCATAGTTTTAGCAGAATCCCCTTCTGTTAATATCAAAGTACATTTAATGGATTCTTTCGTTCCTGCTTTATTAGCATCTGATAATTTAGGAATTCCATAGATAGTCTTTTTCATTTTACCATCTGTTTTGGAAGCTTCTTTCTTTTTATCAAATTCATGTATATCTAATATATTTTTTTCTAATCCTATTTTTAATAATTTATTTATAAATTGATTACTAATTTCACAACTAGAACCAAATGATTGTTTTTTTGTTGTTAGAGTTTCTTTTGTTTGACTATCAAATGAAGGATTATTTATTACACATTTAACAAATACAAATAATTGGTTTTTAATAATATTTTTTCTAATTCTTATTTTCTTTTTATTAAAATATTCTATTAATTTATCACATATTAAATCACTTATATAATCTATATGTTTTCCACCTTTAATAGTATTAATACCATTTACAAATGATACATGTTGAAATACGTTATCATTAGAAGTAGAAACACATATTTCCCATCTATCATTTAATTTTTCATATACCTTAGGTTTATCTTCTAAATATAATTCTACATATTTTTCAAAACTTTTATATTTTATAGGTTTTTTATTAAAATATATAGATATATTACTATCAGTCCAAGCACACATATCATATACTCTCTTTTCAAATAAATCTAATATATCATCTGTTAATTTTTCTAATTTAAATTTTGTTAAATCAGGTTTAAAAATAATTTTAGTATATGGTTCTTTATCACATTCACTAATTACAGGTTTATTTATTTTAGACATATTATTTTGATATTTTTGTTTAAATTTTAATTTAGTTTTACTATCTACTGTTTCTACTATAAATTCATCTGAAAATATATTAGTTAATTTAGCACCATAACCATTCTTACCACCTATTGTTTTAATTTCTTTTTCATTATAATTAGTAGAGGACAATAATTCACCAAATATTAATTGTGGTGGATATTTACCATCATACATTTTTACTAAGTCTATCCCATCACCATCATTAAAAACACATATTTTATTATCTTCAATAGTTATTCTTATTTTACTTACATAATTTTCTACTTCATTTTTTTTTTTTATATATAATAATCTTGATATATGGTCTAAACTATTTACAATTATTTCATCATATATTTTATATAAACCTGGAACATATACTATTTCTTTTTTTACTATTTTAATATTATCATCTGATTTAGATAATGTATATAATAGTTCATTTTGTAAATCAATATCACCAATATATGTATCTGGTAATTTTTGAATATGATCTTTAAGAGATAGTTTTTGATAGGTTTTATTTACGTTAGCCATATTGAAATATAATATATATTTATTACTTATACGTTTTAAGTCAATTTTTAATTTTAACAAAATTATTTTCTAATATAAAAAACTTATTATTTTTTTCTATAAATTTATAAATAGATTTATGTTTTTTTTTAATATATGTATTTAAATTCCGCTTTTTATCATTTTTATAAAAAAAAAAATTATTTTTCTTAGAATAATTATTTATATTACTATAAATTTTTTCTAATACACAAAAATTTTGATTATCTTCTATTATTTTTTTTATAATAAAAATAGATATCATTTGACCTGTTTTTTCATCTAGAATTTCTTTCTTAGATTTTGTTTTAATATAATAATTCATATAATAATATAGATTCTTAACTTTATTATATTATATATTTATATAATAATGGATTTTAATTATGTTAAATATAACCCTTCTAATTTCAAATTACCTCCTAGAGATACTTGTTTACTTTCTAATGTTTATGATATACCATGTATTAATCCTGAATACGAAGATGTAAAACAATGTAAACAAATATTAGAAAATTTTACTGATAACAATAATAATATTGTATTAAAAAATAAAAAATATTTATGGACTTTTGTAGAAACTGATAATATTAATTATATTAATTTAAATATTAAATCATTTATTAAATATTATCAAAAATATTATAATATTGTTATTTTAAATAAAGATAATATTTCTAAATATTTACCTAAATTTCCATTTAATATGAATAATATAGATAATATAAATATGAATAAAAAAATAGATTATTTAAAATATAGTCTATTGTATAATTATGGAGGATTATGGATAGATAGTTCAGTATTAATTTTTACTCATTTTAATTTAAAAAAATTTTTACAAAAATATGATATAGTATTATTTAATAATCCTAATTTAAATTCTTGTTTAACTACTAATACTAATAATAGTATTTTTGAATTTCCTAATACTAAAATTTTATTAGCAAAACCTAAATTAAATATAATTAAATATTTATTGAAAAGAACTTGTGAAACTATTAATAATTTTAATTCTAATTATGAATTTAATAATGTTAGTGAAAAAATATTATATGATGGTATTAAATTATTTTTAAATAAAAATGATTGTAATAAAAGATGTTCTAATGTTAATATATTATTATTACCTAGTAATTATATAGGTAAATTAACTAAACAAAATAATGTATTATTAATAGATGATTATATTAAACAATATAAATATGAATTAAAACCTAAGGCATTTTGTACTATTATTGATAATAATGAAAATTTTTATAAATCTCCATATGAATTATTTCATAATAATATATGGTTTCTAAAATTAAATAATCAATTATTAGTTAGTTCTATGTTTGTCTCTTATATATATAGATTAAATTAATTGTAATATTTTTGTAATAATTTATAAAAAAATGTATCTATGTTATTTTTATAATATAAACGAACATATCTATAAAATAATTCATTATCATTTATATACAAATCATATATTATATTATTTACATAACTTTTTTTAGATACCATAGGTGTATTATGTAAACAACTAGCAACATATTTATTAGCATATATTATATTTTTTTTAATTTCTTTTTTATCTTTAGGTTTATCCATTTTAATTAATGTATTTAGTAATATAGTATTACCATTCCAAGTTCTGAACATTTTTACAGTTAATCTATCATCATATTTTTTAATAAAACTATTAATATGACTAGAATTTATTGGTATTAATTTATTATTATTTACATAATAAAACAAATATTCTTTATTTTTATTATACATACACAATGTATTTAATAAATTTATTATATTTTTATTTTTTATAGCGCTTTTATTTTCTACATGTTTCTTACCAATGAATTTTATTTCTACTTCATTTTTTTTAAAAATTATATGATCTTTTTTTAATGTTGTTGTTCCATATGTATTATATTTTAATTTATATTCATTATTACCTACTCTAAAATTACAATAATCTATTAAATATAATACTATAGATATTATTTTATCTTTATTATAAATAGGCTTATTACTATTTAAATTAAATTTTATTTCTTTTTTTATTTTTGATATATATTTTCCAAATACTAATAAATTATTAAATTTTTGTATTTTTTGTTTTTCTGTAAATTTTTTATTATAAATATATTGTTTTCTACCAGCATTATCTTCACCTATTGCTAATATTTTATCATTTATATTATGATTAATTTTTACATTTTTATAATTTGGAGGTATTTTTAGATTATGAATATGATTTAATATTTTTTTTGATTTAATATTTTTTCTAGTTTTTTTATTAATATAATATGTTTTTTTATTTTTTGTTATTTTTTTTATATTCATTAATCTATATTATATTATTAATTAAAAATTGATAATTATTTTTAAATATTTAACAATAAATGATTCCTGTTACTTGTTGTATATTAGTTAAAAATGATAAAATATTAATGTCTAAAAGAAACAAAAAAAAAAGGGAATTCCCTAATTATTGGGAATTCCCTGGTGGTAAATGTAATACCAATGAATCTATAAAAAATTGTGCTAATAGAGAAATAAAAGAAGAATTAAATATAGATATTGATTTCAAAAAAATCATTTATAAAAAAATGAAATTTCAGAATAGATATAATTTATATTATTGTTTATGTAATATTATAAATGATAGAGAAATTAAAAAAAATAATGAAATAGGTGAATATAGATATTTTAATATTAATGATATTAGAAATTTAAAATTATTACCTGGTGATATTAAAATTATTTATTATATTAAAAAACATTATGATTGTGTTACAACAGGTTTAGGAAAATGAACTTTCATATATGTTTGTAGATTAAAATACGTTAGTTCTTGACCCTTTGGCACTTTAAGTAGTTTATTTAGTTTAGTATCAGGTAGAATTCTTCTTTTAAATTGAGGATCTTGTAAATCATGTTCCTTAATATATCCAGTAATAAATTTAGTTACTTCTGTTCTCGCCATCATAGAATTCTTAGGTTTACTAACAAACTTACATAGTTCATCACTTAGTAAAGATGGTTTAGCAAATCCACTTGGTTTTCTATTTGGATTATCAGAACGCTTTCTTGTTTTTTTACTATACTTCTTTCTTTCTCTTTGTTGTAGTTTATCTAATGACTTCATATCAGCAATCAATTCTCTTTGTAGTTGATTTACTTGACTTAGTTTTTCTTGAATCTTACTAGATAATTGTGTTAGTTCATCTACTTCTTCTGTTGGTTGAACTTCTGTATCATTAGATACGACTGGCTCTACTACTGGTTCTACAACAGGATTTGATTCTACTACTGGTTCTACAACAGGTTCTGTAGATAATTCTACTGTTTGTTCTTTTGGTTGTGTTTTCTTAGATTTTCTCTGTCTTTTTGGTTGGGATTTTTGTTGGGCCATTATAGTATATTATAGTAATAAATCTTTAAGTATTTATTATTTATTAATTATATTATCATATAAAACCATCTTATTACTGTTAATAAACGCAACATTATTAAAATTTTTATTTATATTATTTACAAAATTACTACTATATAATGTTTTTCTTATAAATTTTTCAAATTTATTATGATTTACTGGTATTAAATATCCATTATCAAAAAAATTATTTATAAATTCTTCTATATTATATAAAATAGATGTTTTTATAATAAAATATTCAATACTATTTGAATAATCTTTATATTTTTTTTTATCATTTTTAAATAATAAATCTTCTATCTTTGTATAATCAAAAAATTTTAATAATTGTATAGTTTGATAGGTTGAGAATTTTAATTCTAAATTTAAAATTTTTGATAAATTTATTTTGTATTCTAAATTTAAATATAAATAGTAAAATATTTCTGCTAATATTTCTGTTAATGTTTCATTCAATAGTAATTCTTTATTTATATTTAAATCGGTTTTTATATTTTTTATATTATCATCTATCTTCATTGAATGTATAAATTCATGTATTAATACTTTCTCTAATTCTTCTATTCTATATATTATTATTTTTCCATCTATTATATAAGTTAATCCTGAATTTATATTTTTTTTATAAATACAACTTTTATTATTTATTAGATTATTATTAAATTTCTTTTTAAATGGTGTTAAAAATATATGTATATCTCTATTTTTTTTGAAATCAAAATATTCACTTAATAATTTTATTATAAAAATTAATTTGTTTTTTATTTTTGATATATCTATATTACCATAATATATATATAAATTAAATTTATTTTCTATTTCATATAAATCACATTTATTTAATTTATTATTTATATAATTTTTAATATCCATATCCATATAATCATTTTCTTCTATTATACTAGTATCATAATTATCTATTTTTTTTTTAATATAATTTACATTTTTATAATCTATTTTTTTTAAATTATCTAATATTTCGTTATATATATTATTATTATAATAGTTAACTTTTAGAGTCTTTAATACCACATTCCATAAATTAATTATTTTTTTTTCCATATAATATAATTATATTATTAAATATATAATGGAAGATAATTTTGATGTAAATATTGATTATGATAATAATAATAATAGTATTACTATATATGGAAAAATATATATTGAAAATGGATCTGTATTAGAATACTATGCTGCTAATCCTCCTAATTATTTACATAGTTATACTGGTTCTGGATTACCATTTCCTAATTCTCAAATAGCATATCAAAATTCTACTAATTATGGTAAAATAAATATTAAAAATAATACTTATTCTTTTACTATAAAATTTCCTAATGCTTTTTATTGTGGGTTAGGTAGTAAATATGTAGAACCACATGTTATTGTAAGAATTACTAATACCAATGGTAATACATTTAAACCTATATTTATTAAATTAAATAATGGATTACCTTATAGAACATTAACTCATCCACCTCCACCAGAAAGTTGGCCTAGAATAAACTCATTATTTTATTATGGTAGAGATTCATTACCTGTTAGATCACAAGAACAAATATTAAGAGATTCTTCATATCCTATACTTAATGAATATCCTAAAAATTTTTGGGGACTTAAACCTATGCAATAATTATTCAAATACTGTATATCCTTCTTCTATATCCTCACTTGATCTATAATAACTATCTTTTATATTATAATTATTATATGATATATTTTTTTTATTATTTAATTCATTATTAATACGAGTTAATTTATTAATTTCATTTTTTAATTTTTGTATTTCTCTTTTCAAATTATCTATTTCTTTTTGTTTTGCTGATATTACATTTTCATACTTACTAAAATATTTAAAACAACAACACTTTCTTAACATTCTTAACATTATAAATATATATATATTTAAAAACAAATACTTAAATCATTCTAATGAAATATTTATCTTTTGATATAGGTATAAAAAATTTAGCATATTGTATTATTAATGAAAATAAAATTATAGAAGATTGGGGTATTATTAATATTGTTAATGAAGAACCTATTCATAAATGTTCTGAATATAATAAAAATAAAAATAAATGTAATAGCAATGCTACATATAAAAATAAACATAATCAATATTCTTGTAATAAACATTATAAAATTTTAAATGATAAATCTTATAAAATAATTAAAAAAATTAATGCTAATAAAATTGATTTAGAAATATTGGGTATTTCATTAATAAAAAAATTAAAAGAAATTGATAATTTTAAACAATGTGAACATATTATATTAGAAAATCAACCTGTTCTTAAAAATCCTAAAATGAAATCTATTCAAATGATATTATATACATATTTTTTAA
>MDTC01075073.1_pt1 | contig 12655 bp, 10 predicted proteins | sample 811181 | NCBI WGS metagenome assembly MDTC01 (sample SAMN05326644, study PRJNA326480) | marine metagenome | isolation source: seawater | place: Pacific Ocean: North | collected 2011 | reverse complement strand
TTGTAAACGCTTTATTCCGTAACCAGCACTTCTCCACTGTTCATAGGTTACTTTTTTCTTTCCTGACTTATACCATATTGGCACACCTTTATGCCAGTTTTCTTCCCACCAAGGATAAAATTCTTCATACTTTTTTCTTACTTCTGCTTTAAACCATTTTGGTAGTACTTTAACATTCAAGTGAGGAGGATGATAAACAAAATGATAATTTACACCACCTGCACCAAACGGCCACATATTGATTTTGTTAAAACCTTGTTCTAATTTCCATTTAATAAAATCAGGAATATAATAAATGTTTAATGCTTGAACTGCACAAGCTACTGTAATTTCAACATTATATGCTGTCTGTTTATCTAAAATATGAAACACTTCTTCTGTACGCTTCCATTCACTTGGATAACGTATGTAGCTATTCATTTCATGTATACTATCGACACTATAATGAAATCTAACTTTTTTAAATTGTTTCCATAAATCAAATAGGTCATCTCTCCATTCTACGCCATTTGAATTATATCGTAGTTCTAATTTTTTTGCTATTCCTTGTCTTATTGCTTCTTCAAGTATTTCATAATGTTCTTCAATAATTAAACTTTCACCTCCAGCAAAATAAATTTGTTTCATATGTGGCATTTGTTCATAAAACTGCTTCCAAAATATAGGATTTTGTTTATGCCAATTATAACTGCTTCCATTAATACTACCTTTATCCTGCCATTGCATGGTTTCTTTTAAACTTTTATTCTGTACAGCAGGAAATATTTTTTTATAATCTTTTATCCAACCACTACTATCATGAGGAGAACACATCACACAAGCTAATTGACATTTTGTTCCAAATCTTAAATCTATATATGCAAGTTGTGGAGGCACTTCTCCTTCTTCTGTGGTGTTTTCAATTAATGTGTCAACATCGATACCGTTGTCCATCCAATATTTTGTTTCCCACATACGTTTGCTACTATGTCCTGCATCTTCTTCTCTATAGCATTTTAAACAACTTGGCGGCTTTTCTCCATTAAGCATTTGCCGACGAACATTTTTCATGTATTTGCTATTCCATGCACTTTGAAAATCTGTTACATTTAAGTTATTGGGTTTGCCTTCATCATCTTTCAAAATTCCAACTTGCCCGCCATGTTCTTTATCATTAGTAGGACCTACACTACTTGCATTTGCTGTGCAACATACTCTCATACTACCATCTGGTCGAGTGCTAAGATGTACCCAAGGGAGGATGCAAAAAGTTTCGCTAAGTTTGGTCATACTGTACTTATCTACGTATATTTTCAAATAAATACGATATGAGTAGTATTATAGATTATGTAAAAATTGCAGAACATTGTCAAAGGAATTGGCAAGATAAACCTGTTGATCAAAATATTATTGATTCTATACTAAAAGTATGTACAACAATGCCTACTAAACAAAACAACGAATATTATAGCGTGTTAGTAGTAACAGACCCTAAACATAGAAAACGAATAAATATGCTTTGTGTAAATGATGGAGATAATCCTACAATATATGCCAATACGCAAATGTCAGCACCTGTATTGATTTTGTTTTTTGAAACAAAAGGTAGGCTCCGACCAGGTAGCCATGATATGTTAGAACGTACCAAAACTAATAATTATTCCTATAACGCAGGATTGGCAATAAGTATGTCAGCAGGTGCCGCGGCTATTGAAGCGGCCGCAAATGGCTTAAATACTGGATTTTGTAAATGCTTTTTATCCAATAAACTACAAACTTACTTACATGAAAATGTTGCTATGAAATCAGACAATCCAAAACTACATATTGCAAATAAAGATAACGGAACCGTAGAATTACTAATAGGTTTAGGATACGGACGTGAAAATACTCCGCATAATAAAGTGTTTTATAACGGAAATCATGATCCTGTATGGAACTCACAATCAAGAAGGTGGGGGTTAAGGCAAACTTATAGAAAGAAAATTATTACACAGCAAGTTTAAAATTTGTAATTATATGTGTTGTAATCGTTTCTTCTAATTATATAATTAGAAATAGGGGTTGGCAAAAAATCTTCGACTTTTTTATTATTTAATTTGTCCAATGCTCTAGTACTTTCAAATAATTTTTTCCAGTCTGACTCTTTTACTTTATAATCTTTAACCTTTTCTGCATATTTTATAACATTTTGAAATTTTGAGATTGACCAATGATAATTATAATATCTTAAAATTTGTTCACAATCAGATATTAATTTTTCTTTAAATTCAATAGGGGCAAATTTAATATCAAACTCGTGATCCTCAGGTTTTAAGTTTACATCAATATTTATAGAAGCACCTATATCTGTTGCTAATTTTGCTAAGGCAGGCATTTCAAACATATTATAAAATTGTAGTACAGTGGCCATTGTAATTTTTACCTTTTTAGGATCGTCTTTCATTTCATTTTTAAAGTTTTTGATTAGATATAAATTTTCTTTGACTTTATCAAAATTGCCATGATGTCTAATGTAATTGTAAACATTATCGGTACCGTCTATACTTACATTCACTGTAATTGACTTAAATTTTTTCATTTTTTCTATAAGTTTTTTATTAAATTTTGTTGCATTAGTTGTAAATCTTAAGCTTAAATTTTTAGCATAATTATTTTCAATTGACCAATCTATTACTTCTAAAAAATATTTACAAGCTGTAGGTTCTCCTCCTGTAACTTTAAGTAATTGTAATCCTTCTTCAATTAACTGTTTTGTATAAACAACTTTCTCTTGAGATCTAGCAAAATCGTTCCACTTCATCCATGGGGCATTTGCTTTCAAGGTATGTAAATAATGCGGAATATCCTCACCACGTTTGTCCCTAAATGCTTCTTCAATAATACTACTATCACTGGGTTTACACATAACACAAGCTAAATTACAAGTGTTTGAATATGCAATATCTAAAAATGTAATTTTACTTTTATTCAAATCAATAGGCAAACCAAATTGCTCAATAGCTCTTTCTCTAGCACTTTGTACACCTTCATTTTCATCAACACGACATACACTGCATACTTCAGGAAAATTTCCTTGAATCATTTCTTGTCTAGTTCTTTTATGCAGTGGTGTATCTATTTTATCATTAAAATCTAACTTAGTCCATTCTTCATACATATATGCATTACAGCAAGGAGCAACTTTTCCTTCAGTATCTATGTTTTGATGATTCCATAGATAAGGACATATTACGTGATCATCCATCTAATTTAATCTCATTGTGATAAGCCTTGTTTTTAGCACAAGTTCTAATACAACGTGCAAAGTGTAATTCATGATCTGGATCCCAACTTGCTCCTAATAATCTTGTGTACCAAGGATGTTGTAAAATTTCATCCACAGTATGATAATTTAAACTGTTCCAGTTTGGCTCAAACTGATTTAATCTATCAATTATACCTTCTTGATTTTTAAAAGCACTGTCATATAAAAAACAACAAGGCCATAAAGTAGCATCTGCACCTATAAATATTTCACCTTCATGTATATATTTACACACTACTGTTTTTAATATTTCTTTCTTTTTATCATCAAAGTTTTTATTTTTATTTTTTTGTAGTTTATATTGCATAATAAATTTATCCAATTCAGCTACTTCTGTTTTTTTACTATGCTCTTTTTTACCTGTTGTTGTAATTACTTTCTTTTCAACAACAACTTTTTTCTTTTCTTTGTCTTTTTTAGCAATAGTAGCCACCCAATTTTTAAGACTGTTTCTCATTCCTGTTCTAGTAGCAAAATTAAAGCCTAGTGTATTTGCATGAATTTTTGCTTTTTCTATTTCATGCTCATTATGATCAAATACTATATAAATCCATGCGGCAGAACCTTCACTCGCATAATTTGCATAGGCTTGCATATTTCTTGCTACAATACTAAATTTTGTTTTAACTCTATAAATATGGTTTGTTTCTTCATGTCCATCAACACAGAAATGTATATATACAAGTCCAGGACGTTCCTTTGAAATTTTTCCCATGCGTTCCCACCAAGCTACTGGCTGAACACCTCCATTGGTACTAAGCTCACAATAACCTCCATAACTTGTTAAATAATCAACCATATCCACACATTCTACGTGCATAGCAGGATCTCCAAGAACTCCACAGAATTTAAATGATTTTCCATCTATACTTTCTTTATTAGGAAATATTTGTTTAATTTTTTCAAAATTCAAATTTTGTATATTTAATTTATCCATGTTGAGTGTTCTTGCACAACCAGGGCAAGCGGCATTACAATCGCTTGTTATTTCAAGCTCAATTTTTTTAAGGTTTTGAATATTCATTAACTACGTATATAATCTTTCATAAATATATTTATGAAACGATCTGAGTACTGGAATGAAATAGACAAACAAGCAAAAAAAGATAAGTCTAACTTAGGCAAAGAAGTTTTTCATGCTCTTGAAGGAACATCTTGGCAAGAATTAAAAAAAGACCCTGAACAAATAAAAAGACTAGATAGACTTGTAGAACTAGAAGTAAAACATTCTAATAAAATGTGTACTGCTCCGTTTAATAGCCTATACATAGGGCAACATAATAGAGTATCTCATTGTTGTGCTTCGAGATATCCAATTGGGGATTCTTCAAAAAATTCTTTGACTGAAATAATGCATGGAAAAGAATCTATTAATATTAGAAAAGATATGTTAAATCATCTTTATCACAAACATTGTGATAGTTGCAATTTTTATGAACAACAAACTAAAAATATTCATCCAATTAGAAGCTTTTGGAAACAGTATAAATTTCCGAGAGCAAATGTAAGAACTAATGGAACAATGAAAAAGGACCAAATAAGATTTCTTGATTTATTATTCAGTAACAAATGCAACTTTGCGTGTATGGGGTGTACTCCTGAATTAAGTTCAACTATTGCTGAAAAATATATGGATGCCTATGACACTGTTTTAGATGGCGGCGCACGTAATACACAGTTTTGGGAAAATGATCATCATGATGTAATTAATTATATGATAAAACACCAAGATACAATACACAAAATACATTTAAATGGCGGTGAACCATTGATGCAAGTAGGAGTCCATAAATTATTAGAGGCTATGTTAGAACATGGACTACACAAAAAAATTAAAATTTGGACACATACAAACGGTAGTATTAGAAAATACAAAGGCAAAGATATTATAAAAGATTATTTAAGTAACTGGGGTGAGTTATGTGATGTTCAATTAAGTCATGATTTACATTATGAACGAGGAGAATATGTAAGATATGGCTTAGTAACAAAAAAATGGGAAGATACATTATATAGACTTATGGATTGTAATGTAAATTTAACCATTGCTAATTCTTATTGTATATTTAATGTACTCCACTTAGAAAGTTTATACGATTATTATCGTAACACATTAAAAACTGATCATAGAATAAAGATGAGTATGCAAGAATGGACTTCTCCACGTGTTTTTTCAGCACCCATGGCACAATTTGATACTGTTATTTTTCAAAACGCTAATCGACAAATTAAAAAAATGAAACATTATATGAATAGTGACGAAGGAATGTGTTGGAATCTAGACAGTATGAAAGCGTTACTCAACAGCAAATGGTCCAATGATGATAACAAAAAACATAAAAAAAATTTTAGAGTTGCAATAGATGCTTTTGATAAGTCAAGAAATACGGATTTTTTAACAACATTTCCTGAATTAAAAAATTTATATTATTTAAATTGAGCCGCAAAAGGATCAAAATTAGCACCACATTTTTGTGAACATACTCCTAATTTGCCTTCTTTTACAGTTTTTGCATTCCAACTATCTTCAATACTAGACAGTAAAGGACCTTCCATAACTTTTTTCATATCATTCATAATTACATTGATTCCTCCTTTGCCTCCTGCTTGATCAATATAATCCCATATTTGTTCTACTTTTGGATCCTTGTGCCACCATTTATACATTCTTCCAGCAGTCCAACAACAAGGCATTAATAATCCTTCTGCTGTAATAAAAATATTACCCGAATCTTTAACTTTACAATTAATTTTTGCTCTATCATAATAATCTAGCATACTTCCAAATTGCTTTACAATAGTTTTTTCTTTTTGTAATTCTTTATTTGCAAACTTAGTTTCCGTAGGTTTAGCAAGATTTGTTGTTTTTTCACCTTTTCGATTAATAGCTTGGTGAGTGTCTTTACCTGTCATTTTTTTGGTGCTAAAAAATCTTCCTGTCTTTTTTGGTATAAATTTTTCACAACCCCATTCTTCTGCTAATTTTTTTGCTTCTTCAACTTGATGTTGATTGTGTTCAAATATAATGAAATCCCAACGTGCTCTGCCACCGGCGGCAATAAAAGCTCGCATATTGGTTTCAACTTTTTCCCAAATAACATTCTGTCTATATAAATGGTTTGTATCTTCTAACCCGTCAACACTGAAAATTACAGCTCCTGCTCTACCAAGTATTTGTGCAAGTTCTGTCCACCAAGGCATATCTCTAGCACCGGCGTTTGTATTCATGCTTAGCCACATACTATCGTTGTGTTCTCTAAAATATTTAAATATTTCTAAAGTATCTCTTGCAACAATAGGATCTCCTAGATTACCACACATATACATTGTTTTTAATTGTTTTATAAAATCTGGTTTGAAAATTTTCTTTGCTTTTTGTAAAGTTATTTCAGCATTGGTAATATGAGGATTGTCTTTTCCTCCATTCATATTTCTATCGCACATAGGACAAGCGGCCTGACATTTTTGAGTTACTTCTAAATGAACTTCACGTATATCTTCGTATCTATACATCGCTAACTAACTTTACATCCTTACCAGGTCCAACTTTACTTGGTAGATCTCCATATTGTTTGATATACCATTCTATTACTGCTTTGTACCACATTTGACTATTGTGATGGGCTTTTTTGTTAAATTGATGAATATTATTATTTGTTGCTTGCATAGTGCTTAATGCCCTTGCACTTTCTTTCTGCAAATCTCTTAGCGTTAAACCATCAAGCATTTTACTTTATACCAATTTTCATAAAACGTTTGTACTTTGGTAATTGTAGTTCTCCTTCATATAACACATTTGTCATTGGTGATTTATAACTAAATTCTTTTAAATCTTTAGAACAATTAACGTGTTCTTCAATTTCAAAATAATCATTACCTTGAATAACTATCATTTTACCATCAGAAATTTTATTATACCATTGTTCAAAATTATTTATATGTTCTGAACTTGTATTAATTATAGTATCGGGTGAATCCCATAACAGTTCTTCTTCACCATTTGACTTGTAAACACGATATACGTGATCATCATTAAAATTTATATCGTGTATATCTTGTACACTTGCTTTAAACTTCCAGTCATCTACTACCCATTTTTTATTGAATATTTCTGCTATATTGGAACAACTTTTATCTATATCAAAACTTCTAATCTTAATAATATCAAGATTGTTTTCAAACATCATTGTTGCAAGTGTACCATACCATCCAGCACATAGAAAAACAGTGCCTAAACTCATACTTGTTTTCTTTAATTCTTCTATCAACCAAAGTTTGCTTTCTAATTGCCCTCTACTAAAACAATCCTCGTCAAATGGTATTTCTTTTTCTAATAAAGTTTTAAAAGCATAAACAAAATGGCTGTTTGTATAATTTTCTAATATTCTCCATAAATCATAATAATTATCATTTAATACAAGACCTTTAAGATCTTTATTATTAGTCATTCTAAAAATACTATGTATATTTTTATCTATTACTGCTTTTCTCAAGTCATCTGTGCCAGGCAATAATCTAAACAAACTATGTATGTTTTCTTCAAGTATAGCTTTACGTAAATCTTCTGCCTCTCCAATTATACGCTTGTTTTCAATAGTTCTAAATATACTATGCCAGTTTTCCTCCATAATAGCTTTACGTAAATCTTCAGAGCAAGGGGATAATTTAAATATACTTGTTAAATCTTGGTCAATATAAGCTCTACGTAAATCAGCAAGACGTTCGTCGTGTTTGTAAAGTAATTCAAATCTATCAAGTAATTTATAGATTTCCATTAAACTTTTCCTTTAACCAGTCAAAGTCATTTATCATTTTCAATGCTTCAATATTATTTTTATTTGCACTTCCATACATAGTGCCTTCTTTTGCACCTTTGATTGCAAAATCTCCATATGGCTTATCGAGCCCAATAGATGTCCAAATTTTCAGTCGCCTATCTGTTTCTATATCTTTTTGTCTATCAATTACTTTACTACTTAGCTTACAGCATTCTCTAAATGCACTTTTCCAGGTTTCAAATTCTCCTGTATTGAATGCTGTAATATTAGATACTTGCTGTATTGCTTTGAATTTAGAACTAATACTAGTTGTCATATCAGGCTTGCTTGTATCCATATCAATAGTAGACTGTGTAGGAAATAATTTTACACCACCATAACCATAAACTAAACCATTTATAGGATTTCTGCTACGCCATACGTGTACATGATCCCATTGCCAAACAGGAACTTGATAATCAAAATTAAAATCTTCAACTATATCAGCATCACCGTCTATAATCCAAAACATTGGAGTGTTACACAACTTTGCCGCTTCTATATGTGCTTGATGTATTCCTTTAACTCCGTGTATTCTTTTGCATTGTGGAAAACGTTTTAAGATACGTTTATAATTTTCATCAGCATTTGGTTCTTGATAGCTAATGAAAACAATGTCATATGGTTTTGGTTTGCTAACAATTTTATTATGTTCTTTTTTGTGTGCAATAAACATAAACTTCCATTCTCTTGCACTTATTCTTGATTTTTTACTGCATAATACAACACCATCGTGGTGTTCACCATTTAAAAACACATGATTTATTTTTCTATCAAAAGAATTATGGTGCGTAAAATATGTGTCAAATTTAAAATCATCTAAAAGTTCTATATGAGGAGGTACTACCCAGAACATATCTGTCTTTGCTGTAACTAATGCATTAGCATAATCTTCATACGTGTCTGCATAAAAAATATCATACTTTTTTGGCACACTTGCTACAATATCAACTTCTTTTTTATTTCCATAAAATCTATAATTTACTTCTTTGGCACTTATAGAAGCATCTTTTGGTACCAATGAAATACCGTCATATTCGTTATTGTTTAGAAAAACGTGTACATAGTCTTGACTCCATTCATCAGGAGTAAAACTAAAATCAAAATTATCTTTTATTTCTAAATCAGGATATAGTGTCCAAAAAAACTTTGTGAGTGATGTTTTTTGTGCAGAAAATAAATCATCTGCAAATTTTGCAATCGGAATCTTTTCCTTCAACAAACGAAATTGATCTCTATAAATAGTTTTGTCAGCAATAAAATATATATCATACATATAGTAATTATACAAAAGAATTTTACATTTGTCAATATTAGAATAAATATAATATAGGAGAAAAAAATGACAGATTTTATTCCAGGTGATTCGTACCGTTTAGATATTGTAGGAGCTGATAGCTCTATTATTATTGATAGTTGGCTAAGCCAAGTAAAAGCAAGTGTAGTTAATAAAGATGGACAATTACAAGTAGATACAACATTTGGCAAGTTATACGGACCAATGGTAGGAGATGTCGAACATGAAAATGGCGATATATTACTCAATGCAGATTCAAGAACAGCATATTTTGATGTTGTAGGAAATATAAAAAATCAAAGTGGTGACAAAGTTTTAGATATGAACACTGGTTTATTAACCGGTAATTTAAAAGGCAGTATTGTAAATTCTATTGATGACGAACTTGTATGGGATGCCTCTACAAGCACATTTAAAGCCGATAGGATTGTAGGAGATTTTTATGGAACTCTACATGGTGAACTTGACTTAATTGGTGAAGTTGCCGGTACATTTAGAGGAAACTTAAATGGAGATACAACTGGACATCATTATGGAAATGTTACAGGAACTACACAAGGAACACACATAGGCGAAGTAAAAAATGAAGCCGGTGTTGTTACTCTTCAAGCCAACGGAGACTTAAACGGAAATTTAAAAGGAAAAATTATTTCTCCTGATGGTGATAGTGTGTTAGAATATCATAATATGCTTCATCATTACAACTTAAAAGCTGGTATTGAACACCACAAAGATAATAAAACAATTTTAGAACTCAATGATGATCATACGCATACTACTTTAAGAGCACACATTGGTTGGTATGACGGAACAAATATCTTAAGTTTAAAAACTTGGGATAAATCAGACAAACCTGATTCACTTGCTGAATATTTTGGAGATGTAGTTGGTGGAGATTACCTAAGTCCAAATAAAGAAGCTATGCTTAGATATAGAGATGCTACACAACTATTAGGAACAAATAATGGAGTTATTGAAATTGGGCATGATGCCACAGAAACTGTAAAAATATTCGGTGACAGCATTAATTATCATGTTCAATCTAATCCAGTAAACACTACTAATCTTGCACATATAAATTATATGGCAGTAAACGGTGATGTATCAAATAAGTTACCAATAAATCCAGGTGATAGTATGATGATATCTGCTGTACACGCTTGGGACGGAACAAATTATAAGATAGGAGGAGGGTTTGGTTTTTTTGCTAACACTGAAATCGTGCCAGATCCAGATTTAGAAATATACCCAACTGATTTTGGAATAACCTTAAGTGATGGAAGAACATTACCAAGTGCTTTTTGGGATAATCCTACAGGATTAAATTTTAACGGTAAAGGTGTCTTATCTGTTCCAATCTTTCAAGCAAAAGGACATACTGAAGCAAGCAAAACAGAAGTTGAAACCAAAGAAGGCATGATCATTTTTAACACAACATTAAAGAAGTTTCAAGGATATGACGGGTCAGCCTGGGTCAATCTCCATTAAACAAAGGCAGTACTTTTTCAGCTTCCGGCCATCTTGTTAACTTTAATGTTTCATAAAATTTTTCTACATTAATTTTCCAAAAAGTTTGGAACGTTCCTTTATATTCAAGTTCTATAGGATTATTTAGAACTTCGGCTTTATGAAAATACTTTGCCCAAAATAAATGTACTTTATTTTGACTGCCTACGTTTCCTGTATGTGTGCTTAGATATAAAGGTTTATCTCTGCCTACACCTTCAATACAAGCTGGTAATAAAAATTGTGAAGCATGAGAATAATGTATATCTGTTTTGCCTTTTAAACTTTTAACACGTTGTTTGCCAATCAAATGCGTTAAAACACAAGTTCTAGCACCAATTCTATAAGCATCTTTTCCTAAAATTCCTAGTTCATCTAGTTTATGAGCAACAACAGTGCCTACTGGATTGTTATTGTGTAACAATACCCATAATTTAGCATCTTCGTATTTTCTAATATAATCTATTAATATTTCTTTACTACAATTATTATAAAACTTTTTCTTAAAAGCTTCAGCATAAAAATTATTTAAATCAATATCATCATTATATAATTTAATATCAAACATATTCTTTACATAAATTAAAAAAATCTTTCATTTCGGGAAATACCGACGTATGATCTACATTTCTGCGACGACCTTGTTCTGCAAAAAAATTATGAAAATCAGTTCTTCCTTGAATTATACGATCTAAAGGATATTCTGTTTTTTCCATGTAATCTACAACACGTCTAAATTTTTCATATTCAATTGTACTAAAAGCATCTTTACGATTATCATCTGTATTTTCTTTTATAAACTGCAAATGATCGTGCATATAACTCATATAACTTTTTGGCAATATATTCATATCATATTGTAAAGGTTCCTTAAGATGTGGTGTATCAAAACCTAAACGTTGCCATCTATGTGTATCTACGTCATTATATTTTTCACGCCATTCTAATATTTTTTCTAGTAATGTTCTAAATGTTGTTACACTAAAAATATTAAATGTAATCATGAGCACCATAGGTGCTTCACAGTTACGCATGAAATAATCTAAATTACGTTCAAACACTTCAATATCTAATCCATCACGTATGTATTCTGCACGTTTTCCCCAAGTATCAATGCTTGTAAACATCTTAAAACGTCTTATCTTGTTATTTGTTAACAAATAATTTACACGGTCAGTAAACTTTGCTAATTGCTTTGGCTTTCCACCTAAATTGCTGTTGCAATTTAATTCTAGTTCTGGTTTAGGATCTGCATCAAGCATATCAAATAGTCTGTATGTACTTTGTTGTATTGTAGGTTCACCACCAGTAATACGAAGAATATGCAATTCTTTACTCAACTCCGGCCACCATTTCCAAAAAGCATCTAAATATGGATTATTATCTTCTTGATATATTTGAAACCAGTCTATATCACATCTATGGTTTTTTACCATATCGTAAGGACCATGTTGTTTGATTTCTTGGTAAAATCTACTACTTGCTTTAGGATGACAATAACCGCAACGGAAGTTACACTCATTACCAAAGCTAACTTCTAAATATTCTGGATTTACATCAAACTCTGCACCACCTTCTTTTACTGCTTTTAGTCTATGTTTGAAGAAAATAGTTTGATTACGTTGCTTTCTATCACTAACGTAATCTTTACCCATTGCTTCAATCTTCCAGCAATAGTTACAACCAGCAGGTTGCTCGCCACGCATCATAGCGGCACGTTCTTTTTTCTTTTGTGCTGTGTTGTGTATA
>MDTC01015099.1_pt1 | contig 12655 bp, 5 predicted proteins | sample 811181 | NCBI WGS metagenome assembly MDTC01 (sample SAMN05326644, study PRJNA326480) | marine metagenome | isolation source: seawater | place: Pacific Ocean: North | collected 2011 | reverse complement strand
TGTGCGCGGGCTTCCGATCGTTCGGCAGCGATCGCTCCAACTAGGTTCTGCAAGCTGCGGACCTTCGTCTCAGCCTCTGTGATCTCCATACGCATTCCCACGATCCGGGCCCGGTAATCTGCAAGCTTCTTCGCTGCGTCTAAAGCTTGGTTTTTCAAGGCAGTATCTTCCGGCTGCGATTCTGATTCCTTATTGAGACGCTGGAGTTGCTGCGCGAGCCTCTTCTCTTCTGCCTCTAAGGGAGCTATCTCAAGGTTCTGTAATTCAGCGGTGCCGGCAACAAGGGAAGCGCTGTGTTCTTCGGACCTGGCTTGCACTTGTGCGAGGGCAACGGAAAGTTTCTCCCGGATACTTTTACCGAGAGATTCCATGGAGGCATTGGTTTGGTTCAGAGCGGTGGCAAGTTGGGCAGTTTCTTTTTGTAACGCGGAGACTTTTTTCTTCTGATTCGCGATTGAGGTGGCGGCTGTAGCTAAAGAATCCTCAGCGACCTTCACTCCCTTTTTGGCAGTCTCGAGAGCCTTTCTGGCAGCAGCAGAAGACTGGGGGGCAGCCTCAAATTCATGCTGAAGTCTGGCAATCCGGTCGGCGATTCGGGGAGGGTTGCCGCTGAGAGTTCCAAGTTTTTCGAAGGTGTTGGCGTCCCACGCCTCGATGACGCCATTCCAGTCTGCGGTAAACACCCGTTTCCCATCGTATGTGATCGCGGTTTCTACGACCATCTCGCTGAATCCTGTCAGGCTTTTCTTGAGGGTGAAATCAGACTTCCATATCTTGACCTCCTGGTTGCGTCCGGAGGTGACGAACTCACCCGTCCTTGCGTAATCGAGAGAAAGGGTGCCACCGCCATGAGCGGTAAGCTTCTTGACCTGATTGCCGTTGTTCATTTCCCAGAAGATCACCTGACCGTCCTCGGAAGCCGTGCCCACTATGTTTGAATCGGCTCGCCAAGCGAGCGCAGTAATCCCGGCCGTGTGGGCTCTCAGGGTATGAAACTCGTTGCCTGTGTGAGCCTCCCAGACCCATACGCCGCCATTACGATCACCGGTAGTCAAAAGAACCCCGTCTGGTGAATATGAGAGGGCAGTGACCCAGTCCGTATGCTTCTTGATGGATTTGAGTTCCTCTCCACTCTGAGTGTCCCAGAGCTTGATCAAGCGAGAGGGGCCACCGAGTGCAACACCTCCGAGATCGAGGCGCAGGCCAGCGGCGAGGACAGAATCAAATTCCCGCCCGTTTGACATAAGCATATTGCCGGTGGTGACGTCCCAGGTGTAGGTCGATCCGGACTTGCCAGCAATGCCTCCTCCAGCGGTGAGATACTTCCCGGTAGGATGAAAGGAGAGGGTCTCCGGAAAGCCATCGGGGAAGGGGAGAATGGCTGCGAGTTTTAGAGTATCTGTGTTATAAAGAAGGATTTGTTTCTGGCCGGTAATGGCAAGAAGAGGCGCCCATGGGCTACACGCCATGTCGTTGACAACCGTGTTGCGGATTGAGGTGACCGAAGGCTCAAGGTTCAGGTGTTCTGGCATAGGCGGCGGGCCCTCCGGCCTGGCCGAAGGATCAACATTGAGCTTCGCGATCTTCGGGCCGCTAGGTTTCTTTGCTTTTGAGCTCTTATTTTCCAGCATGCCACCTGTGATCCAATCCCGGATTAGATCGGCATCCTTCTTTGAGAGCTTCTCCCCACGCGGTGGCATGTAGGGCTCTAAGGTGTGGGTGATCGTTCCATAAAGAATTGAAGAGGCTCCTTCTCCGGGATCGGCAACTGTTCCTCCGGCTCCTCCGGCAGTGATTCCAGAGAAATTGGAGAGATCGAGGTCTCCTTTTTTCTTGTCAGCATTATGACAGTTCAGGCAGGCAGACTCAAAAATAGGAAGGATGTCATCTTCATAGGTAATTTTCTTCTGACCATGCCCTGACGTAGCCATGAGGGAGAGCGCGGTAGCGATGGAGGCGATACCACGAGCCGGAAAAAGGAGGTCTCCCAGTTGTTTCATCAATGATTGAAGATGAATTCCTTGGAGTTGAGAATAGCCCAGAAAATATCCTCCAAGACCTCCTCCTGAGGACTGTCTCCCCCAAGGGCTTCGAGTAGCTTGGTCTTCTCGGCGTCCGTGGGGGCACGGCTAAGGCAGCGAAAGTAGAGCGCCTCGATCACAGAGCCGGGATCCTTAAGTTCCTTCAGCAGCTTCCGAACGACCCCGCCATTACGGACACGGTTATGGACTGCGTCTCCATTCAGAAGGTGGAGTGCCTGAGAGAGATTGGGCTCCATCTTGACCTCACACGAGCACACGGTCTGGCGGGTTGCCCTTCCGAAAGTGGTCAGGAAGTAGGTTGAGGTGTTGCCGTCTGCAATCTGGACGGCTCGTGCGCCGAGTGGCAGGCCCTGAAACTTGTTCGGGGTTTCGGTGACCTGAGCCAGAGTATCGAGGAGTACTTCGGCACGAAGGCGCCGGATAAGAGAGTGGGAGAAGTTGGTGAGGTCCTGTTCGTTTGTCTCATTGGTCCGGCTGGATAATTGGTAAGTGCGCGAATTGCAGATATCGCGGACAAGCTTTTTAAAGTCATAGTTATATTCGACAAACTTTGCGGAAAGCGCAGCAAGGAGTTCCGGGTTACTGGCGGGATTTGAGACCCGCACATCGTCCACCGGGTCTGTGATCCCAACCCCGAAGAAGTGGGACCACACGATGTTGACCACATTTCTTGCAAACCATGGATTTTCCTTGGAGGTGAGCCAGCCAGCTACGGCTTCGCGTCGAGTCAGGCCTTTGAGTTCTGCAGGTTTATCTGCCCCCAGAAATCTAGGAACCGCATTGGCCTTGGTCACCGGGTGGGCAATTTGTCCGCCGCCGTCAAAAATGATCTGCTCGTGAGGATCTTCTGCAGGTTTTTTGCGGACCTGGGCAAAGAGAGCCGCAAAACCGTAATAGTCGTCCATCGTCCATCGATCAAATGGGTGGTTGTGACACTGTGCGCACTGGATGCGGGTCCCCATGAAAACCTGGGCGACATTCTCCGTGCGCTTCATCACGTCATTTTCCAGCTTGAAGTAATTTGTAGCAGGATTCTTGAAGGTGCCGCCTCGGGCTGCCAGCAAGTCGAATATAATCCGGTTAAAGGGCTCATTGTTTGCGACTTTGTCGCGGAGCCATTCGTACCAGAGAAGGGCAGACTTGTAGCTGACCTGATTTGCGTTGTTTCCAGTAGAGCGAATCTGCAGCAGTTCGGCCCACTTCATAACCCACATTTCGGTAAATTCCTTCCGGTCCAGAAGGCTGCTGATGAGAGCTTGTCGTTTGTCAGAAGCCGTGCTTGAAACAAATTGACTTCTCTCCTCCTGCGTTGGAAGCACTCCCGCGATATCGAGAAAGACCCTGCGCACGAATACTTCGTCACTGCATGGCTCTGAGGGGTAAATTCTCAGTTTGTGGAGTTTAGTGTGAACGTGAGTATCGATGTAGTTGGATTCTTCCAGTGCGGGTCTCTCATACTGGAGGTTTTCCGGGACAACTATGGTCTGCGTTCCTTCGGTAAAGGTGTGAAAACGGGCGAGAAGGAATGCTTCGCCGCGGTTTTTGGTGGTCGCTCTGCCCGAGGTTTCCTCGAGGCTGACACTGTTATCGTTTGAGGAGCTGAAGCTGGATAGGCTGGTGACATCGCGATCTGTCCCATCGGAATAACGAGCGCGCACAGTTAGCGGAACCTCCGTTCCTGTGCCCTTCAGAACATATTCCCTTGGCTCAACGTCAATGCCAACGGGTGAGGCAATGTCGTCCTCGTCATAGGAAGCTCCTGCTTTGATCCAGGCTACGAGTGTCCTGGCGTTTGCAGAATCGCGGGCGAAAAGCTTGCCGCCGGTGTGAGGAACCTCGCCGATGGCCTTGGTAACCAGCAGCGATTCCTCCGGAAGAGCAAGGTTCACCCTTCTGCCGGAAAGTTGGCGGGTGATTCGCTGGTGGTCTCCCTTGGGGTCGTAACCAAAAAGGGAGAGCATGAACCCGTCCTGTCCCCGGGCGGATCCATGGCAGGATCCCGTGTTGCACCCGGCGGAAGTGAGAACCGGCATAACGTCGAGTTGGAAACTAATCGGCCTCGGCAGAGAGGCGTCCTTCACTTTTACCGGAATGATTGCAGAATGACTTCCAAGGGAAATTTTCAGGGTGGTTTCCCCATCGGAGAGCGGCTTTAGGAGGTTTTTCTCCAGCTTGGCGATGGACGGATGCTGGAGAGAAAAAAGTGACGATTCGGTAACGTCGCGTGACGTCGCGTCCTCATACATCCCGATGACGACTACACGATGAAAATCAGCAGCAGTCTCAAGAGAGATCGTTTTGGGATAGGCTTCAAGGCCAATAAGGCCGACGCTCAGGGATCCTGTGTCCTGTCTGTCCGGCAGCTTTGAGGGATCGCGAACCACTGTCTCTGCGTTGAGCATGGAGGTGAGGATGAGAAAACATCCAAATCGCGTGATGGGTTGGAGACTGAGATTCATATCTGGCTGATCAATTTGAATCCTTGCCCTGCCGGCGAAGCTGCTCGAGACGAGAGAGCGGTTTCTTGGCCGGTGTTTTCTCAGGAGGCTTTGCGGGCTGCTTCTTGACAACGACCGGTTTCTTTGACGTCGGAGGAGGGGGGTCAATCCGAAGGACTCCACCTCCCATGGCGGTGCCGCTGATAGAATGGCCATCCTGGGTGATGACCACGCTACAGAAGATGTTAGAGGTTTTGCCCTTCTTGGCCTCCTTACTCACCGTGAGAGGAAAGGTCACTTCCTTGGTGTCTTTCGTAATCGTCAGGCTTTCGGTTGTGACTCCGTGAGGGAGCCCATTCAAATTGATCCGGGCCTCTCCCTCGAATTCCTTCCGGACAGATATTGCGCAGATGAGGCCAGTGTCCTGCCCAAGTTCGGTTGCTGCGATTTCGATCTTGCCTCCGACATACGGATCAGCGACTTCGATGGATTGCAGCTTGGAAGAAACAATCAGCGGTCCTTTGCTGCAGGTGGCCTCCCCAGTGACAAAGATCCGCCATTTGGCTATCGTCGCACCACCGTTGGCGTTGATTCCCATGGTGACTTCACTTTTGCCCTTCGGGATCGTTACGCTGGAGGGCGCGCTAACACCCGGCGGACGCCACGGGAGGGTGACCTTGATTTCCTCCTCGAAACCGGGTTGACGCTTGGCCTGAATCTTCAAGTTCATTACTCCATTTTTCACGAGAGGAACAGGGGGCACGAAGAGGCTTAATTCGAAGGGGGATTGCTCGATCACTGCGATGGAGATTCGCTCGTCATGATAGCTGTGAAATGTCCCTGCATTATTGATCTCAATATGATGAATGCTCTCGTTGAATGGGCCGGTCAATCCGCTCTCAGGATCCTTCACCAGAAGTTTATGGAGTCCGCCTGCAATGCCTGCTGTGGGGGACGCCTCAAAGATCACAGGCATGGTGTTGATACTCCGGGGAGCGATGTCCCGATCGATAGTAATACCTGAGGGGAGTGTGTTGGCTTCCAGAGACAGGTCGCAACCAATATTGCTGCGACTGAGGTTTACCACGCGACCTACGCGGTTTCCGCGGGGAACAGAGATCATCTTCCATTTCTGGCTGTTGTTGCGGCTCCCATAGGGAAGGGTTGCTGACAAAGTGGGGCTCCGTTCGGTGATTTCGATTCGGTAGGTGTAATCGGGGCCGCTGTTATAGAGTTGGTCTCTTATGTTAAGGTTATAGACGCCATCTTCCGGAATCTCGAAGTCCAGACGACTATCTGGATCTCCGTTTCCAGCATCGTCGTTATTCCCGATCTGTTTGGACTCACCTTCCTTACGGACAATGATATAGGGGTCGAGAGGAGAGCGGAGTTGGCGAGCAAAGACCCGGGCACGCAGTTTCTGGCCCTTTTTGCCCGCAAAGCGAAACCAGTCCTTGTCTTCCTTCTTGGAAAGAATTCCATGAAAGGCGACTGGAATGGCGGGAACTTCAGCAGGAGATGCCTGCTTGCCTCCCTCGTTTGGTTCTACCTCATTGTGGAAGGGCAGGGAACTAATTCTTACTGGAAGGCCCGAGGGGGAATGCCACCCGTTGTTTTTGATAAATGCTCGGAAGTCCTGCGTGGTACTCGGTATCTCTATTTTGCTGACCAGGTTGCCGGTGGGATCTCCCACGAAAGTGAACTCGAGCGCTTTCCCGGGTTGAGCGCCGGGTGGGTAGATGGCGGTAGGGCGGGGGAACTCACCCACATGAAGTCGATACTGGCAAGCGCCTGTCCCTTGGTAGGAGGATTCGCGGACGAGGATGGTATATGGCCCGTCCTCAGGGATAATGATCGATGCAGCGCAATCACGAAATAGAAGAGCGGTATCGTCGCTGGAGGCCAGTTCGAAGCGATCGCTATTCAGGATGGCAACGTAGGGGTCAAAGAGAGTCCTGCCCAGCCGCATGCCCTCTACTTCTACGGAAAGGCGTTGCCCCTTCCGACACTGAAGCATGTAGTAGTCCGCGTCCTCCTTATCTGCTACTCCCTGAATTGTCTGATTGATCTCAATCTTCTGAGGGCTGCCAAAGTTGCTGTTGAGATCCGCGGTTCGCTCCTTGTTGCGCGTTTCCATCACGGTGGGATATTCTCCGACCCAGAAGCTTCTCTGGTAACTCAGGCCTCCCTTGCAGCGCAAACGCATGAGGTGTTCTCCCAGGGGCGCATCGGGAGCAATCGAGATAGTGGCCTTAATGGCCTTGTGCTCATCACCTGCCTTCTCGAGTTTGGTGACTGAGATTCCCGCCTGGTAGAAAAGGATTTCCTCGGGTTCGTAGAGGCGGTCCCCACTGAGGCGGATAGTCATCTCAGTGCCCCGCTGTCCGCCACGTGGTTGAACACTGCTGAGGACAGGGGTAAAGGCCAGAGCGGGGATCGCGAATTGAAGGAAGACCAGAAGCCAAGGCAGGGCTCTACAGTTCACAGTATTCATGAGCGTGGTCTTACGCTTTTTTATCGAGGATTTCATCCAGAACCCGGCCACCATCGACAATCTCAACAGGTCTATCTCCGGGTGCCATTAACTCCTTATCGCCGGTGATCCCAAGCTGATTATAAACCGTTTGCGCGAGGTCCTCGACGCTCACCTGGTCCTCCTCGGGCTCGCCGCCGAGGGCATCCGATGATCCATGGATGAGGCCACGCTTGGTGCCTCCACCTGCAACCATGACAGAAAAAACCCGGGGCCAGTGATCTCTGCCGGCATTACTGTTGATTTTCGGAGTTCTTCCAAATTCGGAAGTAAGAAGAACCATCGTGGAATCCAGAAGGCCTCTTTCATCAAGATCGCTGATCAGGGTTGCAATGGCTTTATCCACCGGAGGCAGGTTGCTCTCGATGGCGCCCTTGATGTTGTCGTGATGGTCCCACCCGCCTGCTGTCATTGAAACGAACCTTACACCAGCTTCAACAAGTCTACGGGCGAGGAGCATTCGCTGACCGGGGGCATTAACGCCATACCTTTCCTTTACCTTCTGATCCTCGGCCTCCAGATTAAAGGCTTCCCGGGCCTTTTGCGAAGAAATCATTGCGTAGGCATGCTGATAGAAGGCATCCATGGAGGCGAGGGCGTCTGATTCTTCGAGGGACTTGAAATGATAATCTACGGTCTCAAGCAGGGACCTCCGACGGGAAAAGCGCTTGTCGTCAACTCCAGAGGGTAAGGCAAGGTCTCGGACCTTGAAGTTCTTGCTGGCTGGGTCGTTACCCAGGGCGAAGGGGCCATAGGCGGAGGACAAATACCCCGAATTAGCGAAGGTATTGGGCACGCTTGGAATGCAGACGTAGGGAGGCAGGTTGTTACGAGGCCCCAGCTCGTGAGAAACAACTGATCCAATGGAAGGATACTCTAAAGCGGGAGAGGGGCGATAGCCCGTAAACATGTTGTGGGTGCCCCGTTCGTGAGCGGCCTCACCGTGGGCCATTGAACGAATAACGGTAATTTTGTCCGCAACCTTGGCGAGGTGCTGGAGATGCTGACTGAATCGCTCGCCCTTGATGGCTGTATTAACGGTGCCAAAGGGGCCCCGGTATTCGGTAGGAGCGAGATATTTAGGATCAAAGGTTTCCTGATGGGCTGCGCCGCCCGGTAGAAATATGTTAATGACAGATTTCGCTACGCCCTCCTTGGTCTCGTAAAATTTCTGGGCTCCCTGAGCCTCCATTTTAAGGAGTTGAGGCAGGGACAGCCCCAAGCTGCCCAACATTCCGACGTAGAGAAATTCACGACGAGAGTAATCTTGGGCCAATGGGTTTCCGGCACACTGTATTTTTTTCATGGTTGTAGCCTTCTGAGGATGTTAAAGTTACCTAAAGATTAATACCCAAATCAATCATTTTAAGGGCCAATTAACCGTATTTTACGGTCTTGAGGGCCTGAGCCTTTCACCTGCCTTTTCCCGCAAGGTCTCCTTACCGTTGACTCTGGACTGCAAATGAGCCTCCCCGAAATCCCAGGATACCGGATCGAGACCCTGATAGGAAAGGGTGCTTGTGGGACTGTATATACGGCGCGCCACGACTCGGGGAACGAGGTGGCGGTCAAACTCCTCAATCCCAAGTCCGTCAATGCTGAGTTACTGGCGAACCGAGTGAGTCGGCTTTACGGCGCGAGTCCACCGAAAGCCACGGTTCCTCTGATTGCACACTCTCTCGAACAAGAGCCCTATTTACTCATTGGTGGCCTGATGGCCGATCGGATGCCTCAGGGGGTTGCCGAGAGATTCATTCCCCGGACTTTGCAGCTTCAGCTCGGTGACTACATGGGTAATCGGGGCTCATGGATGCTCATTCGCCGTCTCGCCCAGGCACTCGCTGATTTCCATAGGCGTCGTGTGGCTCACGGGAATCTAAAGCCAGGAAATATTTTTCTCGATTCTGACAATGGGGTTCTCCTGTCGGATTACGCACAGGGTTTGATGCCGGGTCTCGAGGAGCTCGCTTATACCGATGCTCTCCTCTATGCTCCACCAGAACAGCTCTTGAACCCAGGCGGTTACCTCGAGGGTGCGGGCTACGGCTGGGATGTGTATGCTTTTGGCTCACTTGCCTACCGCCTGCTCACGGGTATTTTTCCGCGCTGCAATGACAGCTTCGAGCATGTTTCCCCGCTGGCAGGCGAGCAGCGGCGACGAGGAGTGGAGGCTGATTGCGAACGCATGGCTCAAAGACTTGAGAGGGCCCGGGTCGCAAAGTGGAAAGGGGTGGCGCCAACTAGAGAGGAGGAAGAGGGACGGGTTGTTATTGAACGATGTCTTCAGCTGGATGCGTGGAAGCGCTACGGTGATATGCGGGAGGTGCTCAGGGACCTTGAGAGTATAGCCAGTGCGCGTCAGCAGAGGTTGTCGGCAGAGGCGGGCGAGAAACGAGTCAAGGTTGTTGAGCGAAGACAAAAGAGCTGGCAGGCAGCTGCCGGGGTTGGAATTGCGGCCTGCGTGACGCTGGGTGCGGCGTTAGTACACAAGATTTCCCGGCCGGAGAAGTCAGGTCCCAAGGTCGTAGAGGTCGAGGTCGTCAAGGAGGTGGAGGCGCCCTCGGAAGTCGATCCGAAAGGGTTGGAGGAACAGCGTCAGAAGTTCCTCGATATGCTGGCCGATCGCGATGAGCTGGAGCAGGCCAATGAGGAGCAGGCGGCAGCGGTGCATGAGATGGCTAATGACCTCATGGAGGCTCATAAGTTGAGCGACCACCTTTTGTCATGGTCACTTGAGCGTGGCTCCAAACAGCTTCCAGCTCTCGAAGGGCGGGAGGGGCGGTTGTCATTGCTTGAGGATAAATTGGAGCGTCAGCTTGGGGTGGTTGAGGAACTGCCGGAAGAGCTCCGGAAAAATTCATGGAGGCTCAAGCTCGCTTTAGCCGAGGTAGCTCTTGCCGGGGATAAGCCCAAGCTGGCGAGGGAGAAGATGCAGGAGGTTCTGGGTGAGGCCGCAGTTACGGATGTAGACGTGCAGAGGCGTCTTGCGCGGACACGGGTCATGGTGTGTCTGCTCGGTTCGGAAGATCCGGAGACCGAGGTGACGTCGGTGGAGCTGGCAGAAACCGCTAACGCCCTGGCTTCACTCCCGGAAAACGAGCGGCAGACTCGACGGCTGCAATCAGCCCTCCAAATAGCAGAAGCCCGAATGCAGTTTCGCAAGGGGGATAATACCGATGCGCTGGAGACATATCGCAACGCCTTTGCGGAGATGAGCAAACTATGCGAGGAAAAGCCCTCGCTTTCTGCCCTTCGTATTTGGCGTGCCCGTGGATACAGTTCAGCCGCCCAGGCGGCCACAGGAGCTGGAGAAGTGGATGCAGCTATCCTCCTGCGTGAGCAGGCGGCTGTGGAGCTGATGGAATTGCTCGAGACGCAACCCAACCGTGCCGATGTACAGGTAGAGCTCTCTTCCGCTCTTGCTGCAATCGCCCAGTCTGCTCTTGAGGAGGGTGAGCTAGACCGGGCAGGGGACCTTGCGGCCAGATCGCTGGAGTTACTAGAAACTGCGGTAGCTAATCCCGAGGAGCGAGGGGGCGCGCTCAACCAGCTTGCTTCCCTGAAAAGTGTGTTGGCAGCGTGTCGAGCCGGGACTGGGCATGCCAAGGAGGCCCTTCGGCTTGTCCAGGAAGGTCAGGAGCACGCGGAGGCTGCGCTGGTCAGGAACTCCCGAAACCCCTCGACCCGTTTCCGTCTCGGAATTCTGGCATGGCAGCAGTGCGGCCTTCTTTCGGCGGACGGAAAGCATGCAGAGGCTCTGCCGCTCGGACTCAAGGCGCGGCAGACATTTATTGATCTGATTGCTCAGAAAGTCAGCTTTCCCACGCAACGGGAGATCAAAAGATCTCTCGCATATCTTACTGGCGACCTCGGGAGAGCAGCTCAGGATGCGCGGAAAGAAGATGAGGCGGTGAATTACCTCCAAGAATCGGTCTCGATCTGGGAAGATCTCATGGAAAGTGATTCCGATAACGATGAATTTCGGGATCAGCACCGCTGGACGGCGCAGGGCCTTAGGGAGTTAGGGGTGGTGACTGCCTTGCCTCCAAAGAAGCGTTAAACTGAAATCTTAAGGGAGCAGAGGCTTATCACTTGGGTGAGGACGTGAGCGTCAGCTCAGTTTGCAGGCTCTCAGCGATGCATTGTCTGCGGTGGTGATTTCCGCCAATTTATCAATGGTGTGCGAAAGCTCTCAACTTCCTTCGAGATTGATCGCGCAATCTGGTAGCGCTTTGCGGAGTTGCCTAATCCCTTCGGCTGTAATCTTGGTTTGGCCAAGCCAGATCTTCCGCAAGGACTTCATTTGGGTAAGGTGTTTGACGCATGCGTCGGTTATCTTGGTATTTCGCAGGTTGAGCTCAGTCAGTTTGGGAAGTGAGGAGAGGGCTGCGATACCCCGGTTCGATATAGAGGTGTCCCGTAGTCCAAGGTAGAGGAGATTCGGCATGCCGCTAAGGTGCTTGAGTCCAGCATCAGTCACCGCAGTGCGTCCGATCGGAAGGTGGGTCAGTGATTTTAAGCGGGCGATCTCTTTGAGGCCCAAGTCTGTAATTTTTGTATCCCAGAGGTTGAGCCATTCAATCTTGCTCAGCTTAGTGAGAGCGGCGAATCCGGAGCCATTAATTGAAGTTCCCTCAAGGGACAGATCTGTCAGTAACTTATAACTGTTCAGGATGGCGAGATCCGGGTCCCGAAGTGTTCTGGATCCGTTAATCCTGATTTCGGATACTTTACCCGTGAGGGCGTTGGTCACTACCGTTGCTCCCAGATCTTCAATGAGGCGTTCCTCCTGCTCGTTGGGTATCTCTGCACTGGTGCAGCCCAAAGCGATTATAATTACTGCGGTCAAGATGCACACGGACTTCATCATCGTGGAGAAAGAGTGCGTCCTATTCACTTTTTTGGGCCGGCGGCATGCCGCAGAATAAAGTTTACGAGGTCCTCATCCCGGAACCACCCGGTCCACATGTTGTGTCCCTGGTTTTTTATGATCTTCAGGGTCATGCTTCCACCGAGTTTCAGATAACGGTTTGATACAGTGCCAGAATTTCCCTCGAGAGGGACGACTTTGTCCATGTCTCCATGGATATGAAAAATTGGAACCCTGGCTTTGGCCAGAGGGGCAAGGCGATCGATTGGATTGTGTTCCTTGAGTGCTTTCGCGAGTTCTATTTCGGTCAGGTTATAGGCCTTGCAGGACTTCGCTAGCCCGGGCCAGCTTACAAGGTTACAGACAGGATAAATTCCGGCAATGCAGGCTACTTTTTCTGGGTTCTCTGCAGCCCAGTTGTAGAGCATCAGTCCTCCTCGGCTGCGCCCCAGAAGGCAGGCTTGCGCGGACAGGCCATGTTTCTTGGTTAGCCTTTGGTAGAGAGCGTTGTAGAGGCGTCGTCCTGCGGGGCTTCCATAAGACTCGCCAACATCGATTCCTGCGACAGCGATTCCATTTTCAATAAACCGTGTGAGCATCCATTTTTCCTCTTCTCCGGGAAGTCCGGGTAGTGTGGGGGCATACCAGACCCACGGACGCAGTTGGCCAGGAGCAGGGGGCTTTTCCGGCAGGATGAGGAAAGCAGAGTGACCCGCGACCTCAAAGGTGTTTCCTGCTACCGGAAGGCGCTTTCCTTGCGATGGCTCAAGAC
>MDTC01242455.1_pt1 | contig 12656 bp, 12 predicted proteins | sample 811181 | NCBI WGS metagenome assembly MDTC01 (sample SAMN05326644, study PRJNA326480) | marine metagenome | isolation source: seawater | place: Pacific Ocean: North | collected 2011 | reverse complement strand
TTTGGCAGTCATGCATCCAGATGGTTATGTAAAAATACAAGATAGATCTAAAGATATAATTATTTCTGGCGGAGAAAATATTTCGTCGATTGAAATAGAGAAAATTATCTCCAAAAATCCTAACGTTCATGATTGTGCTGTCATCGGAATTGAAGACAAAAAATGGGGAGAAGTACCTTGTGCAATTATAGAAATGAAAAATAATAAATTAACAAGAGAAGATATAATAAAATTTTGTAGAAAACATTTAGCAGGATTTAAAATACCAAAGAAGATTATATTTTCATCTTTGCCCAGAACCTCTACTGGAAAAATACAAAAATTTAATTTGAGAAAACTTGCTAAGAAATTATAGATGATTAGGTATAAAATTACCCTTGAATATTTGGGAACTAACTTTTGTGGATGGCAAAGACAGAAAAACAGTTATTCAGTGCAAGAAGCTGTTGAATTGGCAGCAAAAAAACTATTACGGGAAAAGATAAATTTAATAGTAGCAGGCCGTACGGATGCAGGAGTTCATGCAGAAGGACAAGTAGCCCACTTTGATATTAATAAAGAGTTTTGTCCCAGAAAAATACAGCTTGGAATAAATTTTCACCTTATGAATACTAGATTTGGAAAAGATGTAAGCATAAAACAAGCAATCAAGGTAAATAAAAATTTCAATGCGAGATTTTCAGCAAAGAAAAAATTATATCAATATTTGATTTATAATTCTATTCATAGAAGTCCAATACTTTGGGAAAAAAGTTGGTGGGTTAGAAGAAACCTTGATATTAAAAAAATAACAGAGGCCAGCCAATACCTAATTGGAGCTCACGATTTTACTGCTTTTAGAGCTAGAGGATGTCAGGCAAATTCACCATTAAGAACAATTGAAAGTATAAAAATTTCTAAATCCAATAACACGATAAAATTACAATTTTCAGCAAAATCTTTTTTATATAATCAAGTTAGAATAATGGTAGGAACTTTAAAGGATGTAGGGTCGGGCATATTAGATGTTGGAGATGTATTTAAAATTCTAAATAGTAAAGATCGAAAAAATGCTGGCATAACAGCTCCCTCAAAAGGACTAACCTTAAAAAGAATTTCATATTAATTAATTCTTTTCACATAAGCTGTTGTAGTGCAATATGAAAGTTTCGTAAATTTTCTGAAGAGTAATTAAGTCTTTAATAAAAACATTCTCATTAATTTTATGCATTGTTTTTCCTACTGCTCCAAATTCTATTACTGGACAGATATCTTTTATAAACCTGGCATCAGATGTTCCGCCTGTCGTAGATAATAATGGTGTCTTCCCAGTTACAATTTTTACTGATTTAACAAAGGTTTTTACAAAGTCATCAGGAGAAGTATAAAAAGGCTTGTTGTTGGAAATAATCAAAATTGAAAATTTACAATTGTATTTTTGACATATTTTTTTAATTTTATTTAAAATTTCTTTATCATTGTACTTATTATTATATCTTATATTTAAGCTTATTTCGGCACTTGATGGTATCACATTGCTAGCTTTATTTCCTGTATCGATAGATGTAATTTCTAAATTTGAGATAGGAAAGTTTTTTGAAGCTTTTTGAAGCTGTAAATCACATAAATCATTACTTATTTTTCCCACATAATAAAGCGGATTATCTGCCAGATGTGGATATGCTACATGTCCAGGATTTCCTCTAATTCTTAATTTAATTGAAAGGCTTCCCCTTCTTCCTATTTTAATCATTTCGCCTATATAATTGGGATTAGTTGGCTCTCCAACTATGCAGTGATCAATTTTTATTTTTTTTCTTTTAAGCCAAGCAACTATTTTAGTAGTACCATTTTCTGCCACACCTTCTTCATCGCCTGTAATCATTAATGCTAAAGAAAAGTTTAATTTATTATTTTTTAAAATATTTTCGCATGCATTCACCCAAGCAGCTATTGCGCCCTTCATGTCAGAGGCCCCTCTTCCATAGATTTTATTTTTAGTAATTTTTCCTTCAAATGGGTCATACTTCCAATCTTCTATTTTTCCTGGGGGAACAACGTCTGTGTGTCCAGCAAAACATAAAATTTTATTAGACTTTTTATTATTTTTCAAAATAGAGAATAAATTCAATACTCTCGCCTGATTCTTTGACTGAAAAGGTAGGTCAATATTTGTAAATCCTAATTTGCCTAACTTTTGTTTAAGAATAAGGATAGCTCCGTCATCAATGGGCGTTATTGATTTTCTTTTTATCAAGTTCTTAGTTAAGTTAAGAAGTTTTGTTTTCATAATTCTATATATAGTTTATAATTTGCAAAATAGCTTTAAATTTTTCTATTTAACAAAAAAAAATATGAAAAAAATATTATTATTAGGTAGTGGTGAATTAGGAAAAGAATTTGTAATTAGTGCTCAAAGGCTTGGTTGTAAAGTTACTGCTTGTGACTCATATCCTGATGCTCCAGCCATGCAATTAGCAAATAGTTATAAAGTCTTTAGTATGTTAGATGCCAAAAAACTAAGAACCATAGTAAAAGAGGTAAATCCGGATTTTATTGTCCCTGAGATAGAAGCAATTAGAACAGAGGAATTATTAAAGTTAGAGAAGGAAGGTTTTAATATTGTGCCTTCAGCAAAAGCTGTAAACTTGACTATGAATAGAGATGCAATAAGGGACAGGGCTAACTCTTTAGGAATAAAAACAGCAAAATACAAATATGCTACAAACTTAGATGAGCTTCAAGATACAGCTAGAAGTATTGGGTATCCTTGTATTGTAAAACCAGTAATGTCTTCATCTGGAAAGGGACAAACTCTACTAAAAAAAGAAAGTGAGACAATGAATGCGTGGTCTCAAGCTAAAAGAAATATGAGAGGCGATAGAGCGAAAGTAATTGTAGAGGAATATATTAACTTTATATCAGAGATTACTCTTCTTACAGTCAGACAAAAAAATGGGGAAACAATTTTTTGCCCTCCCATTGGTCACAAGCAATATGAAGGTGACTATGTAGAGAGTTGGCAGCCGGCAACTATCAGCCAAGATCTATTAAAAGTTTCCAAAGAAATTTCCAAACTAATTACAGATGACTTAGGTGGGTATGGAATATTTGGTGTAGAATTTTTTGTTTTAGATAATCAAGTAATATTTAGTGAACTAAGTCCCAGACCACATGATACTGGAATGGTAACAATGTTCACTCAAAACCTAAACGAATTTGATTTGCATTTGAGGGCTTTCTTAGGCTTGCCTATTCCTAATATACTTTTATTAAGAAAGGGCTACACTACAGTAATAAAAGCTCAAAAAGATATTCCAGAAAATTCAGATTATGAGATTAAAGGTTTAAATACTGCCCTTAAGTTGAATAATGTTGATGTAAGAATTTTTGGAAAACCAAGCGCAAGACCTGGCAGACGTTTAGGTGTAATTCTATCTAGTGATAAAGAAAATGGTGATGCTGCAAAGAGACTTATTCAAGTGGTAAAAAAATAAAAAATATTTAAACTAACATAATGTTTTTTAATAAAATTTTATTTATATTTATTTTAACATTCTTCACTTCAAAGATAGTTTTAGGAAAAGAATACTTGTTTAAGTGGTATAATAGTGCGCAAGTTTTGGATGCTCTTGAGTTTGAAGATAAATCTAAATATCAAATAACTAAAGCTGAGGGTTCCTGGGAAGATAGTGAGGGGAATTACGGGTTCCTAAAATGCTTGGGCCCAATTATAGTTACCCCTTCAGAGTCAATTGAGTTAGAAGTTTTTTGTAATGGTTTTGATCATCTCAAAAATAAATTTTCTATAAAATTAATAAGAAAATCAGATTATGACGTGGGAGTGGGAGAGGCTATATATATATCTGGAACTGGTAGATATAAATCGTTAGTTAATAAAAGTTGTAAATATGCAATAAAATATATAGAAAAACTAACTAAAGGTTTTTACAGGCACATATGCAAATGAATTACTGGCTATTCAAGAGCGAACCTTCAAGTTGGTCATGGAAAAACCAGTTGCAGTCAGGTAAAAAAGGAGAAGGCTGGGATGGAGTTCGCAATTATCAAGCCTCAAATAATATGAAAAAAATGAAACTAGGAGATCTTGGCTTCTTCTATCATTCAGTAACAGAAAAACAAATAGTTGGTATAGTAGAAGTAATAAAAGAATATTTTGCTGATCCTACTGATAAAACAAATAGATTTGGAATGGTACAGGTTAGGGCTATAAAAAGTTTACCTTCTCCGGTTTCATTGTCTAAAATTAAAACTAATAAACTATTGTCTGAGTTTCAAATGATAAAACAAAGCAGATTATCTGTGGTGCCAGTAACAAAAACAGAGTGGAATGAAATTTGTAAAATGGCTAATTTAAAAAATTATTAATTATACTATAATAGAAGAATGGAGATAATAGAAGAATGGAGATATTTTAGATGAGTGATATATATAAAACGCCTGAAAATTATGCATCAGAGGCGTTAGTGGATAAGGAAAAATACATTCAAATGTATAACGAATCAATCAAAGACCCTGTTTCTTTCTGGGAAAAACACGCAAAACGTCTTAATTGGATTAGAAATTTTTCTAGGGTTAAAGATGTTAGTTATGATAAAAATAACCTTTTCATAAAATGGTTTGACGACGGAACCTTGAATGTTACAGCTAACTGTATTGATAGACACTTAAAAGATAAAGCCGATAAAATAGCATTATTGTGGCAAGGAGACGACCCTAATAATGTTAAAAAAATTACATATGCATCACTTCTTTCAGAAGTAAGTTTAATGTCAAATATTTTATTAAAATATGGGGTTAATAAGGGTGACAGAATAACCATATACATGCCTATGATCCCGGAGGCAGTCTTTGCTATGCTTGCATGCGCTAGGATAGGTGCTGTTCATTCTGTTGTATTTGGTGGTTTTTCTCCTGACTCTCTTGCAGATAGAATAAGAGATTGTAAATCTGATTTTGTCATTACCTCAGACGAATCAGTTAGAGGAGGAAAAATATTTCCTCTTAAAAAAAATGTAGATGAAGCAATAGATAAAGTAGGAGGTGTAAGAAATGTTTTAGTTGTAAGAAGAACTGGAAATAATGTGCCATTTGACTTAAAAAGAGATTTGTGGTGGCATGAGGAAAGAAATAAGGTAGACAATTTTTGTAAACCGGTAGAAGTAAATGCAGAAGATCCACTATTTATACTGTATACCTCAGGTTCTACTGGAAAACCCAAAGGAGTTCTTCATACTTCAGGAGGGTATTTGGTTTACGCCTCAATGACACACGAATACGTTTTTAATTATAAAGAAAATGATATTTATTGGTGTACTGCTGACGTAGGTTGGATAACAGGACATTCATATATAGTTTATGGGCCACTGTGCAATGGTGCTACCACTTTAATTTACGAAGGACTACCAAATTATCCAGATGCTTCTAGGTTTTGGGAAATATGTGATAAACACAATGTTAATATTTTTTATACAGCGCCGACAGCTCTTAGAGCTATTATGAAAGAAGGAGACAATTACGTTAAGAAAACATCTCGTAAAAGTTTGAAAATGTTAGGAACAGTAGGAGAACCAATTAATCCAGAGGCTTGGAAATGGTATTTTGAAATAGTAGGGGATAAGAGGTGTCCTATTGTTGATACTTGGTGGCAAACTGAAACCGGTGGAATATTGATATCGCCTTTACCAGGCGTAACTGATATGAAGCCAGGTTCTGCCACACTTCCGTTTTTTGGAATTCAGCCAGCTATAGTAGATAAACAATCAACAGTTTTAGAAGGAATGGCAGAAGGCAATTTAGTAATTACAGACAGTTGGCCAGGACAAATGCGTACTGTTTATGGAGACCACCAACGATTTGTTGATACATACTTTTCTACGTTTGAAAATGTATACTTTACAGGTGATGGTGCAAAAAGGGATGATGATGGGTTTTATTGGATAACAGGAAGAGTTGACGATGTTATAAATGTTTCTGGTCATAGACTTGGGACTGCCGAAATTGAAAGTGCGCTGGTATCGCATAAATTGGTAGCAGAAGCAGCTGTAGTTGGATTTCCCCACGACATCAAAGGGCAAGGAATATATGCTTATGTTACTCTAAAGGTTGGCCATGAAGAAAGTAATGAATTGAAACAAGAACTTCTTAATACTGTTAGTTCCGTAATTAGCCCTATTGCTAAACCAGAGCATATTCAATGGGCTCCAAATCTTCCTAAAACCAGATCTGGAAAAATTATGAGAAGAATATTAAGAAAAATTGCAGCTAATGATGTTTCTAATTTGGGAGATACCTCAACTCTAGCAGATCCTTCGGCTGTCAATGAACTAATCAAAAATAGATTAATTACTTAGAACTTGGGAGGAAAAATGGTAGCAAACTTTCTAAAAATATATTTGTCTGGAGAAATTCATACTGAGTGGAGGAATAACATAAAAGAGAAATCTTTAAAACTAGGTTTGCCTATAAATTTACTTTCTCCAGTTACGGATCATTCTGCAAGCGATGATTGTGGTATTCATATATTAGGGGGAGAAAATAAAAAATTCTGGCATGATTATAAAGGTGCTAGTATAAATTCTATTAGAATCAAAAACATGATAGAAAAATCAGATATTGTTATTGTAAAATTTGGAGAAAAATACAGACAATGGAACGCTGCATTTGATGCAGGAATAGCAGTCACTTTGGGTAAATCCTTAATTACACTTCATGATGAAAGTCTTGACCATGCTTTAAAAGAAATAGATGCCGCTTCTAGTGCTGTTTGTAGAACTGAAGACCAAGTAATTAATACATTGAAATACGTCACTAGTGATATCTGATAAACAAACTATTTAGTGACCGCCTGCTTCTTTAGTAATTCTCCAGCGTTTACTTGTGCTTTTTTATTCACAGCACTTCTAAAGTTTAGCTATCTTTAAGTCCTCTAGTTTCTTACCTGATTATTTGAATGTCCCATTCAAACGAATAGTGTGGCATACAATCAGACAAATAAAATAGTCTATATAACTAGGGTGAAGTAATGTGAGGTAGGGTGTACCACGAGTACACTATTTAAAAGTCGGATACTCTTCCTTTCACTTCCCAGTCACCGTACCTAGTAGGCTCGGGGCCTTTAGGTCCACCTATTTCTTTCACAGGTTTTTTTTGTTTTTTTGAAATTTTATTTGTTTTTTTTTTTTGTTGATTTACTTTCATTACATAAATTTATATGAAAATAAAAGATAAAGCTAGAACAATAATTATTAAAGGTCTTACTCTTCACTTAAAAGGAACACCTTTGAAAAGAATAAATAGTTTCTATAATTTAAACTTTAAAAAATATTCATTAGATCAAAAAGACATATCTTTTGTGAATTATCTTACCGGTGTTAGTATTCGAAATAGAGGGGTAATAGAAGCAGTTTTAAATAAATATATAAAAAAAAAATTACCAATAAGTGGCATTTCTGCAAAGGCAGGTCTAATTTTAGGAGTGGCTCAAATATTATTTTCGAAAGTTCCTCCCCATGCTGCAGTTAATAGCACAGTAAATCTATATGTTGGTGATTTGCAAAAGTGGAGAAAGCTTGCTAATGCCGTCTTAAGAAAAATACTTCGTGAGGAAGTTTATTTAAAAAAAATAAGAGAGGATTTATCACTTACTGTTCCAAGCTGGCTTTATAAAGACTGGCAACAGCAGTTTGGAAAAAAAAATACAACAAAAATTTTAAAAATCTATCAGCAAGAACCTAGTCTGGACATAATAGTTAAAAATAAAATTGATTTATGGGAAAAGAAATTAAATGGAGTAAGATTAGGAAAGTCTACAATTAGGATCAAACCTAAGGGAAAAATAGAAAATCTAAAAGGTTATAAGGAAGGACACTGGTGGGTACAAGACATTGCGGCCCAGATTCCCGTATTATTAATGGGCAACATAAAGAACAGAAACATATTTGATTTATGCGCCGCGCCAGGAGGAAAAACAGCACAAATGCTAAATGCAGGAGCACTTGTTACTGCATTAGATATTTCTAAAGAGAGAGTTCTACAGCTATCAAATAATATTAAAAGAATAGGATTATCAAAAAATTTGAAATTAAAAGTAAAGGATATCATGCAATATAATCCAAACTCAAAAGCAGACATAGTGTTATTAGACGCTCCTTGTTCTGGCACAGGAACCTTTAGAAAAAATCCTGATGTTGTTTGGGTTAAAAATAAAAAGAATGTAATCCAAAATGCTTCTAAACAAAAAAAATTCATACTGAAAGCACTCAGTTTTTTAAAAAAAAATGGTTTTTTAATTTATAGTAATTGCTCATTGCAGTATGAAGAAGGTGAAAATCTCATAAATGACTTATGTGAAAAAAAAATTATATATATTGATAAAATATTGAGAACGGAACTAATAGATTATCCCAAAGAAATTTTCAATAAAGGATTGATAAGAACTCTTCCTTTTATGTATAATGACGGAATGGATGGATTTTTTGTGGCTAGAGTAAAAAAAGTAATTTAGGTTAATGAAAAAGATAGAAAAAAAACCTAAAATAGCAGCATCAATATTGTCAGCTGACTTTTCTATTCTAGGAAAAGAGGTTAAAGATATTGACAAAGCTGGATGTGATATTATTCATATTGATGTTATGGATGGAATATTTGTTCCTAATATCACATTTGGAGCAGATGTAGTTAAAAGTATAAGAAAGTACAGTAAAAAGTTATTTGATGTTCATCTAATGATAGAAAAGCCAAAGAATTACATAGATAATTTTTTTAAAGCTGGTGCTGATTTAATCACTATACACGTTGAAGCAGATAGTCACCCAATTAGAACCCTCGAATATATTAAAAGTTTAGGAATAAAAGCTGGCGTTTCCCTAAATCCTGCCACCAGCGAGGATAAAATTACTTATTTGCTTGACTATTGTGATTTAATTCTTGTTATGTTAGTTAATCCTGGCTTTGGTGGTCAGAAAACTATAGTCTCTCAGATAGAAAAGTTGCGTAATATTCGAAACACTATAAAGGCTAAAAAGAAAGAAATTTTGTTAGAAGTAGATGGTGGTGTAAATATAAAAAACTCCAATGCCCTAGTAGAAGCTGGAGCAGATATACTTGTGGCTGGTAGCTCTATATTTAAAGGTGGCAATTCTAAGTATAATTATAATATTCGCAATCTAAGGAACTCTTGGAGAATAAGTGAAAATAAAAAATTTTTTTAAAGGAATATTATTAAAGACTGCTATTTACGACCTTTATTTATCTAAAAATAATTCAACAAAAATTTTAGTTACTCCAAATGATCCTTGGCCGGGTGATGCTTCTATTGGGGATGGTATTTTTCAAGGTGACTTTAATCTTTCCAGTACTAATAGAGAATTACTATCTCAAAAGTTACTTTGGAAAATTAATAATAATAAAGAATTCTGGTTGGAAGAAATTCATACTTTTAGCTGGCTAAGACATTTAAAAGCTAGATCTGGCCCACTTGCTCGGAAGCATGCGAGAAAACTGATATTGGATTGGCTTAAAAAAAATAGTAAGTGGAATGAAAAAACTTGGAAACTAGATATTCTTGCAAGGAGAATATCTGCTTGGACAACAAACATAGGCTTTTTGCTCGCAGAAAAAGATCAAGAGTTTGAGTCAATATTAAAATTCAACCTCCAAAAGCAAATCAAACATCTAAATATTTTTACCACAAAAAAATTTTTTAATTATCTCGACAAATCTGATGGAAAAGAAAATAGCGCATCAAAAAAATTTAAAATTTTAAGAGGTCTTTTATTAAGTGGTGTTTGCTTTGAAGGAGGAAAAAATATGTATAAAAAAAGCTTGAGCCTTCTTGAAGAAATTATACGTAATGAGTTTAATGATGATGGTATTCACCTAAGCAGGTTACCATCTACACAGCTTTCTATTTTGGGAGATATGGTCACAATGCGTGATATAATAATATCTGCAAATTACGACGTACCGGACTTTCTATCTAAACAAATAAAAAAATCCTCACATAGTTTAAGATTTTTTAGAGTATTGGATGGAACATTGTCAATATTCAATGGTTCCAAGAGAGAAAATAAATCTGTAATTGATAGAATCCTTAATGTTGCAGATGGTAAAGTCAGGGGAAAAGGACCTTTAACCTTATTAAATAGCGGGTATATAAAACTTTTGGTTCCTGAGGCTTGTATAGTTTTAGATTCTTTGTCCTCAAATAATCAAATTTATTCTTCAGCGGCGCATGCTATGGAAGTCTATGTAGGTAAATATAGATTACTAGGATCTTGCGGTAGTTCTTTTTCAAAAAATAGCGAATGGAAAAAAATATTGAGATCAACGGCTGCTCATTCTGCAGTTACACTTGAGGCAGAGAATGCTTTTGAGGGAGAGGATGAAAAACAAAAAACTTTTACAAAAAGATACACAAAAAACGGCTCAGAAATAGTTGAGCTCATGCATTATGGTTATTTCAATAGATTTTCAAGTATTTGTTCTAGAAAAATTGAACTAGGTAATGATGGCAAAAATATAGCAGGTCTAGATACAATAGAGAGTAAAAAGCTAATAAAGTTTTCAATAAGATTTCATTTTTCTCCAAACATTAAGGTGTCTCTTTCACTTGACAAAGAATCAGTAGTTTTAGCTACTAAAGATCAAGGCTGGAGATTTTTATATGAAGGAAGAGCAAAATTAAGTTTAGATCCTAGCATTTTTATCGAGGATGACGGCAGGATTAAAAATACTTTACAGATTGTTTTAAGTGGCTCTACTCACACTCCTCAAACAAATATTTTATGGGGCTTAAAAAGAATTTCCTAATAATATTATCCCAATATACATCCTGCAACGGAGAGTCCTACACCAAAACCCATTAAGCATATTTTCTTATTATTAGGAAACTTCCCATTATTCCTAAGATTGCTAATTGCTATGGGTATAGTCGCAGATACTGTATTTCCAAAATTTTCAATATCCATAAACCATTGCGAGTCCTTTATTTTAAGCCTGCTTTTTAATTTATTTAAAACTACTGCGCTTGCTTGATGAAATAAGAACAACCCAATATCTTCTTGAGAAAGGGAAGCTTTTTTAAGTAATTCTTTTGTTGCAAGTGGAACTAAGTCTAATGAAAACCTTAAAACCTCAGGTCCATTCATATAAAGACTTCTAAAATTTCCTTTATTTTTGACCATTAGATGCTTGCCTCCAGACCCGTCAGTTTTAAAAATAAATGGACCTATTGTTTTTTTTTTACTTTTTTCCACTATTGTAGCTGCTGCAGCATCGCTGAATATTGGTCTACATGTACGGTCATTTCTTGATATGTATTTGGAGTAATGATCCGAGCAAATAATTAAAATTCTTTCTGCCATATCATTATTTATAAGAGATGAGGCTAATGATAAAGAATAAACGAAACCTGAGCATCCTTGGTTGATATCAAAAGCCAGAGAGTTTTTAGTTATGCCAAGTTTATCTTGTATTAAGCAAGCTCTAGTTGGAAGAGGGTCTGAAGGGGATTGGCTAACATATAAAATGCCATCTATGTTTTTATTGCTTGAATTCTTTAAACATATTTTAGCTGCTCTCAAACTCAAATCTTCTGGGGTTTCATTACTGTCTAAAATATGCCTATGTTTTATTCCTGTCTTTAAAAATAATTTTTCATAGTTCCAGTCACTATTTTCTATGCAGAGATCTTTCAAACTTTCTTTTTTATTGCCTAAAAGATAATAAGTTGATGCGATTCTAGTCATTTTATATAATATTTAAAATTGTAACATAATAACTATTAAATTAAATAACTTTAAATTTATGCATGCTTTAATCTCATCTTTTTTAGAAAATATTTCTTTTTGTTCTGTTATAATAGGTCTTTTAGGAACTATTATTTCTTTTAAGTTATTTTTACCATTATTTATCAGCTTAAAATTTTTGGATAAACCTACTGACAGATCTAATCATGTTAGACCTATAGCATTAGGCGGCGGTGTGATAGTTGTGCCTATTATTATTCTTGTATCTTCTATATTTAATTATCAATGGCCAGCTGTGATTATTATTGTTATGTCTATTTTATTTTTAATTTCGTTTTTAGATGATATAAAAAACTTGAGAGCTTCACTTAGATTGATTACGCATGTTATTTGCTCTGGAATATATTTTTATTTTTATATCTTTGCTCAAATTGAAATTCCTATAATAATTAATGATGATTTATTAATTATTATCTATGTTTTATCAATAGCTAGTATTGCATGGTTTATTAATGCATTTAATTTTATGGATGGAATAGACGGCATTACTGCTATACAGATAATTTTTCTTACAGGCTCTTTAATTTTATTCAATTATTACCTGAACTACAAAAGCGATTTGCTACAATTTACTGTAATTGGAGTCACCCTAGGTTTTCTATTTTTTAATTGGAGTCCGGCTAAAGTTTTTTTAGGAGACTCAGGAAGTATTCCTCTAGGATTTTTAATGACTCACTTTCTGATAGACTTTGCCTTAAAAGGTTTTTGGGTTGCCGCACTAATTTTACCAATGTATTACATTCTAGATACCTCTGTGACTTTAATTATAAGAATTTTTAGAAAAGAAAGCTTTTGGAAAGCGCACAGTCAACACTTTTATCAAAAGCTTGTAAGACGTGGTAAGAC
>MDTC01051907.1_pt1 | contig 12657 bp, 10 predicted proteins | sample 811181 | NCBI WGS metagenome assembly MDTC01 (sample SAMN05326644, study PRJNA326480) | marine metagenome | isolation source: seawater | place: Pacific Ocean: North | collected 2011 | reverse complement strand
TACTGGTTTTGGATTCAGATACGATTTTGGTCTTTTCTTGTTAAGGCTTGATATGGGCTTTAAAACACACAATCCCGTATTGCCAAAAGGGAACCGATGGAATTGGAATTATCAGCTAAAAAACGCAAATCCTACACTTGGGATAAATTATCCTTTCTAAGCCCATAATAGTTTGTTACTTTTGCCCAACCAATAAAAAAATAATCAACATGTCGCATTCCGTAAATCCAGGCGTAGCCACTGGAAATGAAGTTCAAGAAATCTTTGCTTTAGCAAAAGCCAAACAATTTGCACTTCCCGCAGTAAATGTAATTGGATCGGATACCATTAATGCCGTATTAGAAACTGCAGCAAAGCTAAATGCACCCGTAATCATTCAATTCTCTAATGGAGGTGCCCAGTTTAACGCTGGTAAAGGCTTGTCTAACAAAAATCAACAGGCTGCTATTGCCGGTGCTGTTGCTGGAGCCAAGCATGTACATCAAATGGCCGAACTATATGGTGTAAGTGTTATCCTTCATACAGACCACGCTGCCAAAAAATTACTTCCATGGATTGACGGTCTACTTGATGCTAGTGAAAAGCTTTACGAAGAAACTGGAAAATCACTTTTCAGCTCGCATATGATAGACCTTTCTGAAGAACCAATCGAAGAAAATATTGAAATCTGCAAGAACTATTTGAAGCGCATGGCTAAAATGGACATGACACTTGAAATTGAATTAGGTGTTACAGGGGGTGAAGAAGATGGAGTTGATAACACAGACATTGACAGCTCTAAACTATATACACAGCCAGAAGAAGTAGCATTTGCTTTTGAAGAATTATCACAAGTAAGTCCACGCTTTACCATTGCAGCTGCATTTGGAAATGTACACGGCGTATACAAGCCAGGAAACGTTGTGCTGACGCCAAAAATATTAATGAACTCACAAGCACATGTAAGTCAAAAATACGGGGTTGGTCCAAACACCATTGACTTTGTGTTCCACGGAGGATCTGGATCAACTGTTGAAGAAATTAGAGAAGGCATCAGTTATGGAGTTGTCAAAATGAACATCGATACTGATATGCAATATGCATTTATGTCAGGAGTACGCGACTATATCCAAGAAAAATCAGAGTATTTGCAAAAACAAATTGGAAATCCAGAAGGAGATGACTTACCGAATAAGAAATATTACGATCCACGCGTATGGTTACGTGAGGGAGAAAAAGCATTTGTTGTGCGACTTGAGCAAGCCTTTGAAGACCTGAACAACGTGAACACGTTGTAATTCATAGGGTTTTATATATTTGATAAAATTCTTAACCTATGCCGTGGTTCAAACGTACTGAAAAAGGAATTCAAACGCAGACCAGTGAAAAGAAAGACACGCCACAAGGTTTGTGGTATAAGTCTCCTACTGGAAAAATTGTAGATACAGAGCAGTTAGCGGAAAATTTCTACGTGTCTCCAGAAGATGGCTATCATGTACGCATAGGGAGTAAAGAATATTTCGAAATTTTGTTTGACGACAATACATTTAAAGAACTTGACAAAAAGCTGAAATCCAAAGATCCGCTCAAATTTGAAGACACCAAAACTTATAAAGACCGTGTCAAGGCTGCACAGAAAAAAACAAAACTCAATGATGCCGTAAGGGCTGCTGTTGGGCGTTCCAACGGAAATGAAATGGTGGTTGCCTGCATGGATTTTTCATTTATTGGAGGCTCTATGGGTTCGGTTGTTGGTGAAAAAATTTACCGTGCTGCAGATTATGCTCTTAAAAAGAAGATCCCGTTTGTAATGATTTCAAAATCTGGTGGAGCCCGAATGATGGAAGCAGCCTTGTCGTTAATGCAAATGGCCAAAACATCTGCTAAACTGGCGCAGCTTGCCGACGCTAAAATTCCTTATGTATCGCTTTGTACAGACCCTACAACTGGGGGAACAACGGCTTCTTTTGCTATGTTGGGTGACATAAATATATCTGAACCTGGTGCACTTATTGGTTTTGCAGGACCTAGAGTTGTAAAAGATACCACAGGTCAGGAGCTGCCAGATGGCTTCCAAACTGCAGAATTCCTTCAAGAGCATGGCTTTTTGGACTTTATTACTCACCGAAAAGAGCTGAAAAAGAACATCAACCTATACCTCGATTTAATATTAAATCGACCGCTTTCAGAACAGCTGTAATTCTAATCGATTAAAGTGCTATATTTGCAATCTTCGAGATAAGCTCGAAGTTGCATAATAATCATTTACAATAATATTGGCATGTTACATAAAGAAGAAAAAGCGGCAATTTTCAAAAAGTACGGAAAGTCTGAAAAAGACACTGGAAGCACGGAAGGACAAATTGCACTATTCACAAAGCGTATCAACGATCTAACAGGACACCTGAAAAACAATCATAAAGATTACAACACAGAGCGTTCATTGGTAATGTTGGTAGGTAAACGAAGAAGCCTTTTAGACTATCTAAAAGCAAAAGACATAGAACGATACCGTTCCTTGATTAAGGAATTGGGCATTCGTAAGTAAACACTTAAAAGCATCCGCATCATCGGTTTTTCAAGGATATCTACGACCACAACACAACATCACAGATACTAATTTTAAATTTGAAAAAGTATGATACCCAATGTACATACCTCGACTATTGACTTAGGCGACGGACGCACTATTACCCTAGAAACAGGTAAGCTTGCAAAACAAGCAGACGGATCTGTCGTTGTTAGAAGCGGCAATTGTATGCTATTAGCTACGGTTGTTTCGGCCAGTCAGGCCTCACCAGTTGACTTCCTACCTTTAACGGTAGATTACCGTGAAAAATTTGCAGCCGCAGGGCGATTCCCTGGTGGCTTCTTTAAGCGCGAAGCAAGACCCAGCAACGAAGAAATCCTTACCATGCGTCTGGTTGACCGTGTGTTGCGTCCTCTTTTCCCAAAAGACTATCACGCAGAAACCCAATTGATGATTCAATTGATGTCGCACGACGAAAACGTCATGCCTGATGCACTTGCAGGCCTTGCGGCCTCAACCGTTATTCAGTTATCAGATATTCCTTTTGAATGTCCTATTTCTGAAGTTCGAGTGGCACAGCTTGATGGCAAGTTCATTATCAATCCTAGTAAAGCGCAGCTTAAAGAATCGAATATTGACATCATGATTGGTGCCAGTGCAGACTCTGTAACTATGGTTGAAGGAGAATTTGATGAAGTTTCTGAGGAAGTAATGGCAGACGCCATTCGCTTTGGACACGAAGCCATCAAACTTCAAATTGCAGCTCAAGTTGCGTTAGCAGAGGCTGTTGGCAAAAAAGAAACACGTGAATACGAAGCTGAAGAAAGCGACGATGCATTGCAACAACAAATACACGATTTTGCTTATCAAAAATGTTATGACATTGCCAAAAAGGGCAGTTCTAAACAAGACCGCAGTATTGCTTTTGGCGAAGTAAAAGAAGCTTTGTTAACCACTTTTTCTGAAGAAGAACTTGAAGAAAAGGGAAAGTTAATTGGCAAATACTTCAGTAAAGCGCAAAAAGAAGCTGTTCGTGAGCTGGTACTCAGTGAAGGCATTCGTCTCGACGGTCGTAAAACAACTGATATTAGACCTATATGGTGTGAGGTAGATTACCTACCATCAACACACGGTTCCTCAGTGTTTACACGTGGTGAAACCCAAGCACTTGCAACGGTTACCCTTGGAACCTCTAGAGAGGCCAACATGATCGATTTACCAACTGCACAAGGAGAAGAAACATTCTACTTGCACTATAACTTTCCCCCATTTTGTACGGGAGAAGCACGTCCGCTAAGAGGTACATCTCGTCGGGAAGTAGGACACGGAAATCTGGCACAACGTGCACTCAAAAAGGTAATGCCAGACGATTGTCCGTATACTGTTCGTGTGGTTTCAGAGGTTTTGGAATCTAACGGTTCATCATCAATGGCTACTGTTTGTGCTGGTACTATGGCACTTATGGATGCTGGAGTTCAAATTGCCAATCCGGTTTCTGGAATAGCCATGGGACTTATTTCAGATGGAGAACGCTTTGCTGTATTATCAGATATTTTAGGAGATGAAGATCACCTAGGAGATATGGACTTTAAAGTGACTGGAACGGAAAACGGCATTACGGCTTGTCAAATGGATATAAAAATCAAAGGGCTTCCCTATGATATTTTAATCCAAGCATTAAAGCAGGCACGTGATGGGCGTATGCATATTTTAGATAAGCTGAATGAAACTATTGAGGCGCCAGCAGCAGATGTAAAAGAGCACGCACCTAAGATGGTAATGCGTACAATTCCAAACGAATATATTGGAGCCATTATCGGCCCTGGAGGGAAGGTAATTCAAGAACTTCAAAAGGAAACCAATACGACTATCGTTATTAATGAAGATCCGGATACAGGCGAAGGCATTATAGAAATTTTAGGTACTGGACCAGAGGGAATTGACCAGGTACTTGCTCGCGTTGATGCGCTGACATTTAAACCGGACGTTGGTGAAACTTACGAAGTTCAAGTAATCAAAATTCTTGACTTTGGAGCAGTAGTCGAATATACAGATGCCCCTGGAAACGAAGTGTTGCTTCACGTAAGTGAATTGGCATGGGAACGCACAGAAAACGTTACCGATGTGGTAAACATGGGTGATGTATTTGATGTGAAATACTTCGGTATAGATTCACGAACGCGTAAAGAAAAGGTCTCTAGAAAAGCACTTTTAGAAAAGCCTGAAGGATATGTAGAGCGTAAGCCTAGACCAGCAGGTGGTAACGACCGAAGAAGAAACGGCGGAAACAACCGTCGACCAAAAAGAGACTAAATACCTCAAAACAATAATTTAAGTCCGTTAAAAATAATTTTAACGGATTTTTTTTGTTTTAAATGTAACCTTCGTTGGCATATACACGTATAACAAATATCATTCATACAATTCAAAGCAATGAGACAGTTAAAAATTACAAAGCAGGTTACCAATCGTGAAACGGCCTCTTTAGATAAATATCTTCAAGAAATAGGCAAAGTTGATCTGATTACTGCTGAAATGGAAGTTGAACTAGCACAACGTATTAAGGCTGGTGACCAAATCGCACTTGAAAAACTTACCAAAGCCAACTTGCGTTTTGTGGTATCTGTTGCTAAACAATATCAAAATCAGGGCTTAACCCTTCCTGATCTTATCAATGAAGGAAATTTAGGTCTTATCAAGGCTGCAAAACGCTTTGATGAAACCCGTGGATTTAAATTTATTTCCTATGCGGTTTGGTGGATTCGTCAATCCATATTACAAGCACTAGCTGAGCAATCCCGTATCGTAAGGTTGCCACTCAACAAGATTGGGTCTATCAATAAAATCAACAAAACGTATGCTTTTTTAGAGCAAGCGCACGAACGTGTTCCCTCCGCTGAAGAAATTGCCAAGGAACTCGACATGACCGTATCTGACGTAAAAGAATCCATGAAAAATTCTGGACGTCACGTATCCATGGATGCTCCGCTAGTAGAGGGTGAAGATTCAAATCTATACGATGTACTTCGAAGTGGTGAGTCTCCAAACCCCGACAGAATACTTATGCACGAATCATTGCGTACAGAAATTGAGCGTGCATTGGAAACCTTGACGCCAAGAGAAGCAGATGTTGTACGTCTCTATTTCGGTTTAGGAAACCAGCATCCCATGACTTTGGAAGAAATTGGAGAAACATTTGATTTAACACGTGAGCGAGTACGTCAAATTAAGGAAAAAGCCATCAGAAGGCTAAAACATACCTCGAGAAGTAAAATTCTAAAAACATACCTAGGGTAATGGGCACTGTTAAAATTGCACCGTCAATGTTGGCAGCAGACTTTGCCAATTTAGAACGTGACATCCATATGGTGAACCAAAGTGAAGCAGATTGGTTTCATTTGGATATCATGGACGGCGTTTTTGTGCCAAATATTTCATTTGGAATGCCAGTATTTAAAGCCATAGCGCAACTCACAAAAAAAACTTTGGATGTACATTTAATGATTGTAGATCCGGATCGCTATATTGAAACTTACGCTCAAATAGGTGCTGATATTTTAACTGTCCACGCTGAAGCTTGTACACACTTACACAGAACAATACAGGGCATCAAAGATAGAGGTATGCAAGCTGGGGTTGCGTTAAATCCACATACGCCTGTAAGCGTACTAGAAGACGTTATCAATGATATTGATGTGGTATGTATTATGAGTGTAAACCCTGGATTTGGTGGGCAAAAATTCATCCAAAATACCTACCCCAAAGTGCGTAAGCTCCGTGCAATGATTGATGCAAAAAAAGCAGCAACACTTATTGAGATTGACGGAGGTGTTAATTCAACAAACTGTAATGATTTGGTTGAAGCTGGTGCGGATGTATTGGTTGCTGGGAGTTTTGTTTTTTCATCAGATAACCCCCTTGAAACCATCAAAAACTTACGCCAAGTTGCAAATGCATAGCAGATAAAAAGTTTTAATTTCTTATTTTTAGAATGTTAAATCTTTTTAATGAAACCCTCCAAATTAACATTAACGCTACTGCTCCTTTTTTCCATTGTTGTAGGATGTAAAACAAATACACTTACGGGAAAAAAAACACTTAATTTTTTTGGTAACAATAAACCACTTTTTGCCATGTCACTTAAACAATATGAAGCTTTTCTAAGCGAACATGAAATAGTTCGTGATACAGAAAACGCCAAACTTGTATCAAGTATTGGAAGAGATATTGCCAAAGCAGCTAAGACCTATTTCAGCTACAAAGGACAACCCAACCTAATTGATGGGTACGACTGGGAATATCATCTGGTAAAAAGCGATCAAGTAAATGCTTGGTGTATGCCGGGTGGCAAAATCGTTTTTTACACGGGTATCATGGATATTGCAGACAACCCTGACGGCATTGCTGCTATAATGGGTCACGAAGTAGCCCACGCACTTGCAGACCACGGAGCACAACGCATGTCTTTAGGGATAGTTCAACAAGCTGGCGGTATGATTACTGCTGAAGTGAGTAAAAATCAAGACGAGCATAAAAGGGAACGGATAATGATGGCCTATGGTATAGGCACCACTGTTGGAGGAATGCTTCCTTTTAGCAGAAAACACGAGTCTGAAGCCGATAAAATTGGGTTAGAGCTTATGACAATTGCTGGGTATAACCCCGAAGAAGCACCTAAGCTTTGGGCGCGCATGAAAGCGCAATCAAAAGGAAAACAACCAGAGTTTTTAAGTACGCATCCCAGTGAAGATCGACGAATTGTAAACCTAAAAGAATGGATTCCTCTAGCCAAAGCACTGGCAGGAGATATAAAGACAATAACCAATATAAACTAATTTAAAATAAATTCTATCCCTATGAGAACTTTCATGTTACTACTTTTTACTTTGGCCCTGATGTCTGGTTGTACGAGCTCGACACCAACACTAGAGTTGCAAGACCTAATGAAAACCTATCATGAGGAAACACTAAAAATGAATCCCGTTGGCGCTACTTATCATGGAGACAGCCGCTACAACGATTATTTGCCAAATTACCTGTCAGATGCTGTCATAAGCAAGCACAAGGCTTTTTACAGCGATATACTGCAACAGCTCAAAAATATAGATGAAAAAAGTTTGCGTGTAGAAGACAAGTTGAGTAAAGAAATACTAAAGTGGGAGTGCGAAACCAGTTTGATGGGAATGGAATTTCCCAGTGAATTACTCCCCATTGACCAAATGTGGACCTTACAGCTTACTATAGGTCAATTGGCTACAGGGACTGGCGCACAACCATTTAAAACCGTTGAGGATTATGAAAACTGGCTCTCAAGAGTGAACGATTACGTGGTTTGGTTGTCAAGTGCAAAAGCGCGCATGGAAGAAGGTATTGAGCGCGGTATAGTATTACCAAAATCACTAATCCGTAAGGTTGTTCCACAGTTAGCATCGATTACTGAAGCCGATTTAGAAAAAAATATTTTCTATACCCCTGCTCGCAATTTTCCAGAAGATTTTACTGCAGCACAAAAAGAAAAGCTTTCTAAAGCTTATTCCGGTATGGTCACCAATAAAATCATACCTGCCTATCAAAGTTTGGTAGCATATATGGGAGATGAATATTTAGAAGCGGGGCGTAACAGCAGCGGGTTTGATGCCTACTCTTTTGGAGAAGATTATTACAACTATGCTATTAGACGCTACACCACTACGAACATGAGTGCTGACGAAATCCATCAACTTGGACTTTCTGAGGTTGCGCGTTTACGCAGTGAAATGGAACGCATCAAAGAACAGGTGGGCTTTAAGGGTGATTTAAATGCCTTTTTTGATCATGTGCGTACACGTAAATCACTTATGCCTTTTGATGATGCGCAACAAGTCATTGACAACTTTAACGCTATTCACGACAAGATGAAGGCTAAAGTAGATGCCCTGTTTGAGTTACAACCCAAAACTGCTTTTGAGGTGCGCAGGGTTGAAGCTTTTAGAGAAAAATCGGCCAGTGCACACTACAATCCAGGATCGCTAGATGGTACACGTCCAGGAGTGTTTTACGTGCCTATACCAAACGTAAAGGAATACAATATTTTTTCTGATGAAGATTTGTTTTTACATGAGGCTATTCCTGGGCATCACTTTCAAATCTCTTTACAACAAGAAAATACAGATCTACCTGACTTTAGAAAAACACTTTGGTACAGCTCATATGGCGAAGGATGGGCACTTTACTGTGAATCACTTGGTCAAGAACTTGGACTGTACGACGACCCATATCAATATTTTGGCATGTTAAGTGCAGAAATGCACCGTGCCATTCGACTGGTTGTTGATACAGGAATACATACCAAAGGTTGGACAAGAGAACAAGCTATTGCTTATTCTTTAGACAATGAAGCTGAGCCTGAATATGCCATAACGTCTGAAATAGAACGTTATATGGCAAACCCAGGACAAGCCCTATCATATAAAATTGGACAACTTAAAATCTTGGAGTTACGTGCCATGGCAGAAAAAGCACTTGGCGATAATTTTGATATTAAAGCATTTCACCGCGTAATATTGGAATCAGGCTGTATCCCATTAGCATTATTAGAAAATAAAGTGAATTTATGGTTAAATAATGAAAAGTAAGGCTAAGTAAAAATGCATACTTTTATATTTTAATTTTTAATACATGATTTTAGTAACAGGTGGACTGGGTTTTATAGGGTCTCATACCGTAGTAGCACTACAAGAAAAAGGGCACGATGTACTTATTGTAGATGACTTGTCCAATTCAACCATTGAGGTGTTAGAAGGCATTGAAGCAGCAAGCGGAACACTTCCAAAATTTCAAGAACTAAATCTACAAAACAGTCTGGGCGTTGCAGGGATTTTTAAGTCCCATAAAATTACGGGAATAATTCACTTTGCTGCCTCAAAGGCCGTAGGAGAAAGTGTTAAGAAACCCATTTCTTACTACCAAAACAACCTTGGATCATTGCTAAATTTATTAGCAGAAATTGAAACCTTAGACAAACCCATTCCCTTTATTTTCAGTTCGTCTTGTACGGTTTATGGTGAAGCCAAAACACTTCCTATTTCTGAGCGAGCGGCCATACAACCAGCTATGTCTCCTTATGGCAACACAAAGCAAGTGGGGGAAGAAATCTTGGTGGACACTGTTAAGGCACTTGAGGGCTTTAAGGCAATTTCACTTCGCTATTTTAATCCAATTGGCGCCCATCCTTCTATTACGATTGGAGAACTACCCATTGGGAAACCGCAGAATTTAGTGCCTTTTATCACCCAAACTGCAGCAGGGCTTTATCCAAAACTTACCATTTTCGGAAACGATTATCCTACTCCAGATGGCACCAACATTAGAGATTATATACACGTAGTGGATTTGGCAGAGGCACACGTGGTAGCCTTAGAACATATTTTAGCATGCAAAAGCACAGACGCTTATGAAGTGTTCAATTTGGGTACAGGTAAAGGAAGTAGCGTGTTGGAAGTTATTGAAAGTTTTGAGTGTGTGTCAGGTCAAAAACTGATATATGAAATCGGAAAAAGACGTACAGGAGATGTAATTGCTGCCTATGCTGACACCTCAAAAGCCAATGAAGTCTTGGGTTGGAAAGCCAAACGCAGCCTAGACGAAGCCGTATCATCTGCTTGGGATTGGGAAAAGAAAATAAGAGGTATATAGCAACTTACCCCAACTGAATTGTCTCAATATTTAAAAAAAATATTTTTAATACCATAAAAAAAACCTCCATCCAAAGAAGGATAAAGGTTTTTTAAAATGTTTGATGCGACTTAACTAATGCATGAAATCAAAATAAATTAATCCACACTAAAATCTACACGACGATTAAGAGCTCTTCCCTCGCTCGTATCATTTGATGCTTTAGGAGATTTTTCACCTAAACCTACAAGATTTAATCTGCTACTATCAATACCGTTTTTAAGAAGATAATTTTTCACCTCTTCTGCTCGTTGCATTGATAACTTATCATTGAATTTTTCGGCACCGCTGTTATCTGTATGTCCAGAAATAACAATAGTTGCTGATGCATTATCATTTAATATTGCTAAAACTTTATTTAGGACTGTAGTGTTATTATCAGAAATAGTAGCTTCTGCTAGTTCAAAAGAAACACTAATATTAGACAAATCAGAAAGAGGGTTTTCAGGACAACCGTCATTGGAAGTTGGTCCAGCTACCGCGGGACATTTATCGTCTTTATCCGCGACATTGTCACCATCTGCATCAGGACAGCCATTGAGAGCTTTACTACCAGAAGCATTTGGACATAAATCATCTGAGTCTTTAATACCATCTGCATCTGCATCAGGGCAGCCATTAAGAGCAATAACACCAGCAATTTTAGGACAGTCATCTTCACTATCCATTATACCGTCGCCATCAGTATCAGGACAGCCATTAAAGGCAGCTAAACCTGCAACAAGAGGGCAAGCATCGTCTGAGTTACGGATACCATCATTATCATCATCCGGACAACCATCAAGGGCAGGTAAACCAGGAACATCAATACAAGCATCAACGCTATCTTTTACTCCATCACTATCTGTATCACCATCACCTAAACCAAAACTAAGACCAACACTATAGTGATAATATGAAAGGCCTGGGGGAGTGGATTTAATTAAATCGTCAGAGTAATATTTATTAACTGTTTGAACAGTAAGACCAAAATTATCAGACATCCAATATGTTAAACTCAAACCTGCATAAGGTGTAATGTAACTACTTTCTAAATCGGAGTAAGACAAACCTGCTTTAAGGGCTGGATCAAATCTCTTAAGTTTATTTCTAAACTTTTTTAATCCTTTAAGTGATACTAAAACACCTGTATCGAATGTAAAATGTGAAGCAGGGCCTCTGGAAGAGCTAGCCAATAAATTATTAAATGTTGCAGTAGCCTCAACAGAAAATGAAGGGCTTAAATAACGCGCAACTTGAAAAGAATTAACAAGATCAAAAAGATCATTATACTCAGCGTTATCAAAATTATTAATACCCGATGATGGTAATTGATTTTCAGAGTATATATCAATCGCACTGGTTGCTACAGTAAGTCGCCATGGATTGGCGGGTGTTTGAGCTACAGTAAAAAAACTGATTAAACAAACAAGAGTAAATACTATTTTTTTCATAATGTGAAATTTAAACAAAAAGGCTTTCATTGAGATGAAAGCCTTTTTTAGAATTATTTAAAAGTAATCAAATATTTAAATCAGGCAGCGATAGATTAATTCGCTGTCATTAAAGCCCATTCAGCTGCAGTATTTATACCGCCACCTGCTGTAGAGAAATCTGTTGTATTGTTGTACTGATCTTCAGAATTAGTTGTGGCTTGAAGACCAACAAAATCAGCCTGAGCTATAACAGTTCCTTGAGTAAATCCAAATAAATGAGCAGCAATCAATTTAGCTTCTGCAGCTAATTCAGCGCTAACTAAACCAGTTGTTTGTTGACCGGCATTATTTACAGGAGATAATGTACCTGTAATAGCATTACCTGTAATATCTAAGATAAAGGTTACAGTATTTAATTCAGCAGCAGTTACAGTATCATTAGCAGTAGTTCCACCAGACAAATAAGAAGTCAAATCAATTGTTGCTAACAAAGCATTACCCATTATTTTAAGCTCATGCATTTTGTTGTTACCCGTTTCTACAGAAGTAAGTACATCATTATTAATGATATGAACTTTACTTCCTTTTTGAGCAACACCCTTATTAACAAGAGCAGCAGGGTTAAGAGTTGTCAATGCAGCGTTATTCATAACTTGAAGCACATCTGCTTTACCAACAAGTGTAGCACTTGCAAGAGCATCAACAGCATCTAATACAATTGAGTCAAGACCAGCAGCATTTGTTGTTAGAGCAAGTGTAGCAAGGTCTGCATAATCACCAGCTCCAATAGCTATATTACTGGCTTGAGCGGTTAACGTAAGCGTTACTAATTCATCAGCAGTTAAATCAGCTAAAGCAATAGATGGCGCAGTTAGTGCCGTAGAAGTGATATCGAATGTACCTGAAACATATACAGGTAATATCATCGTTGGAACAGATGAAGTCATACTTACAAATGTTGTCAAAGCGTCTAATGTATGATCAGTTGAAATAACACCACTTAAAGCAATGCTACCAGTT
>MDTC01007470.1_pt1 | contig 12659 bp, 12 predicted proteins | sample 811181 | NCBI WGS metagenome assembly MDTC01 (sample SAMN05326644, study PRJNA326480) | marine metagenome | isolation source: seawater | place: Pacific Ocean: North | collected 2011 | reverse complement strand
TTCAAAAACTTCCATTTGTCCATTAGTTCTTGGAATGGTTAGTGTGTCATTGTATTCTTCTCCTAAGTGGTTGGTTGCAGTTGGAACACTGAGATTAAAATAGATGATGCCATCAATATTACTTTTTATAGAATACTTGATTTTTAAGCTATTAAAATCTATTTCACTGAGCTTTAAATCTTCAAAATTGAACTCTTCATTTTTGGTGTAGAATTGAGGAATTTCAAATCCTGGAGGAAACGGAAACCCATAAACAATTGGAGGAATATCGATAGTATCAGTTAAACTAAAATCAAGCTCTGGCAAGAAATCATCTTGATCTAAGTTGAAAATTTTTAAGGTATCATTAAAAATAGCATGAGTCCCGTTATTACTTAAAGTAAGCTTTTCGGATCCTAATATTTTGCCAATATTAATTGAATCTGATGATATAGGAATAATATAATTGGCATTCCAGCTTATTGGTTCAGATCTCTTTTTACAGTTTAAAAATAAACAACATATAAATAAAAATGTAAAAGCTTTATTCATTATGTAAATGTAACCTAAATTGACAATTGCTTTAAATGATTTATTATTGATATTTTCCTTTCCAAATCTGATTAATTAATTTATTATAATCTGTTTCTTTTTTGTTGTTTTTTGTTTTATAAAAAACCTCTCCTTTGATTTCATCTGGAAGAAATTCTTGTAAATGTAATTCTTCTACATGGTCGTGAGAATAAGCATAGTCCTTTCCATAGTTAAGTTCTTTCATTAATTGAGTTGGAGCGTTTCTCAAATGAAGAGGGATGTTTAAATCTCCTTTTTCTCTTACCATTTTCTGGGCATCATTAATTGCCATATATGCTGAATTGCTTTTTGGAGAAAGGGCCAAATAAATTGCACATTGAGATAAAATAATTCTTCCCTCTGGCCATCCAATTTTCTGCAAAGCATCAAAACAATTATTGGCCATAATCAGGGCAGTTGGATTAGCCAGTCCAATATCTTCTGCAGCCGATATAATCATTCTTCTTGCAATAAATTTGGGATCCTCATTTCCTTCGACCATTCTTGCTAGCCAGTAAACTGCGCCGTTGGGGTCATACCCTCTTATTGATTTGATAAATGCGGAAATAATGTCGTAATGCATTTCACCTTTTTTATCATATTGGGCAATATTTTGTTGAATTGCTTTTTGAACCAATTCGTTGGTAATCAGATTGTTATTCTCATCCATGTTTTGAACAACAAGTTCAAGGGCATTTAAAAGTTTCCTTGCATCTCCTCCCGAAATTCTCAGTAAAGCTTCATGTTCTTTAAGTTCTGGCCTTTTCTTTTGAATTTCTTTGTCTGTAAGTCCTATTTCTAAGAATTTAATAAGGTCTTCTTTATTATGATTATTCAAAACAAAAACTTGACATCTTGATCTAAGAGCAGCAATAACTTCAAAAGAAGGGTTCTCTGTAGTTGCACCAATTAAAGTGATATAGCCTCTTTCTACGGCAGAGAGCAAGGCATCTTGTTGAGACTTACTAAATCGATGAATTTCATCAATAAATAAAACAGCATTTCCTTTTCCAAAAATTCCTTGGTTCTTGACACTTTCTATAATAGCTCTAATTTCTTTCACTCCTGAATTAATTGCAGAAAGCGAATAAAATGGACGATCCAATTCTTCGGATATAATTTCAGCTAATGTTGTTTTACCTACTCCAGGTGGTCCCCATAAAATCATTGAGGGAATTGCACCATTCTTGAGTGCTTTTTTAATTGGTCCTTCTTCACCAATTAAATGAGTTTGACCAATGAATTCGTTCAGTTTTTTAGGTCTGATTCGTTCAGCTAAAGGAATTACAGAATAGTTCAATTTTAATTTTTATTTTAAATATATTCAATTTTAATGTTTGGATGTTTATAAATAAATGTAATCAGCATTGACCATTATGTAATTGCTATTAATTTTCTAATAAAATTATTTTTATGCGTTATCATTTTATTGCAATTGGTGGAAGTGCAATGCACAATTTAGCAATTGCTCTTTCTTTAAAGGGCGATCAAGTTTCTGGTTCTGATGATGAAATATTTGAACCTTCCAAGGGGCGTTTAGAAAAGTATGGTTTGTTTCCCAATTCAATCGGTTGGGATTCTTCTAAAATCAATGGTGATATTGATGCTGTAATATTAGGCATGCATGCAAGAGAGAAAAATCCAGAGTTATTAAAAGCTCAAGAGTTGAAAATTCCAATTTTTTCATACCCTGAATTTATATATGAGCAAACCAAAAATCAATTAAGGATAGTAATTGGTGGAAGTCATGGGAAAACATCAATTACAAGTATGATTTTACATGTCCTAAAAGAAAATAATATTGATCACAATTATATGGTTGGGGCTCAATTAGAGGGTTTTGAGTGTATGGTAAAGCTTTCAGAAAAAGCTAAAATTGCTGTTTTAGAGGGGGATGAATACTTGTCATCTCCTATTGATAGAAGACCTAAATTTCACTTATATCGTCCTAATATTGCTGTGATTAGTGGTATTGCATGGGATCATATTAATGTTTTTCCAACATTTGAAAATTATATTGAACAGTTTAAAATTTTTGCAGAAGGAGTTAGTAGTTCCGGAACATTGTTTTATTCTAGTGAAGATAAAGTATTGTCCAAAATGATAAGTTCAGTTGACAATAAATGTGAAATTGAACCATACACTACGCATGATCATAAAGTTGAAAATGGTGTAACGAATCTAATTACAAGCAATAATAAAATTATTCCAATTGAAGTTTTTGGTGATCATAATTTACAAAACTTGAAGGCTGCCCAACTCGTATGTCAAAAATTGGCAATTTCCAGAGAAGATTTCTATAAAGCCATAAAAGTTTTTAAAGGAGCTTCAAAGAGATTGGAACTTGTTGCTAAAAATGAGCTTTCAGTTTTTTACAAAGATTTTGCTCATTCACCATCCAAACTTAAGGCAACTACTAGCGCATTAAAAAATCAATTTCCAAATAGAAAACTGGTAGCGTGTATGGAGTTGCACACTTTTAGTAGTTTGAACAAAGGTTTTTTGAAATTATACAAAAACAGCATGCTAAAGGCAGATCAAGCGTTGGTTTACTTCAATAAAGAAACAATAAAACATAAAAAACTTGATGAATTAAATGAAAATGATGTAAGGTCTGCATTTGGGTGTGATAATTTGCATGTTTTTACTTCATCAATTGCATTATTAAATCATTTGAAGCTTCAAAAATGGAAAGAAAAAAATCTTTTGATGATGAGTAGTGGAAATTTTGATGGAATCAATTTTAAAGAACTAGCTAAAGAAATTATAAATTAATTTATTTGTTTAAAATATGGTTTGAAATCGTAACAATAACGGTAAACATCATACCAATTAATAAAAATCCAAATAAGCTTATGGGAAATACTTTGCTTGGTTGTAAAAACTCATTGATATTTTCTTGTTGCATGTCTATTAAATCCTCAGCAGATTTACCACTGTAGTAATCAGGATCTTCTTTAATTTTAGTTTCAGCACTTATAAATGTCTGCTCACTTAAAGCCATATCCATCAATTCTTGTTTTTTATTTTCTAGAAAACTTGGGTTTATCCATTTATGATAACTAAAAAAGTAAAAACTTATAAAGAATGAAAAAACAATACTAATGGTTAATCCTTTTTTAAAATTTGTTATTCTTGACTTTACAGGGTCCGAGTAGAGTATGCCATACAATATAAAGAGAATTAGATTAAGGCTGTGAAAAGCAAAGGCGATAAAACTAATTTGAAAATTACTTTCTTTAAATTGATTGAGAATAATTAACTCAAAAAGAATAGAAGTGGAAAGTGCTAATAGACCAGTTTTAATGTTTTTTAGCATGGATATGTTTTAGCCATTCATTGAAACCAAAAACTCTTCATTTGATTTACTAGCCATTAGTCTATCTTTCATAAATTCCATAGCCTCAATTGGATTCATATCAGCAAGATGTTTCCTTAGTATCCAAACTCTCTGAAGAGTTTCTTTATCCATTAGTAAATCTTCTCTTCTTGTACCAGAAGTTAAAATATCAATAGCTGGGAATATTCTTCTATTTGAAATCTTTCTGTCCAGTTGAAGTTCCATATTTCCTGTCCCCTTAAATTCTTCAAAAATAACTTCATCCATTTTTGATCCAGTTTCTGTTAATGCAGTAGCAAGGATAGTCAATGAACCACCATTTTCTATTTTTCTAGCTGCACCAAAAAATCTTTTTGGTTTATGAAGAGCATTAGCATCAACTCCACCTGTTAAAACTTTTCCTGATGCTGGCATCACAGTGTTATATGCTCTTGCTAATCTAGTAATAGAATCCAATAATATACATACATCATGACCACATTCTACTAGTCTTTTTGCTTTTTGTAATACAATATTAGCCACTTTAACATGACGGTCTGCAGGTTCGTCAAAAGTAGATGCAATAACTTCAGCTTTTACACTCCTTTGCATATCTGTAACTTCTTCAGGTCTTTCATCGATTAATAGTACCATTAAGTAAGTTTCAGGATGATTAGAAGCAATTGCATTAGCAACATCTTTAAGCAACATTGTTTTACCTGTTTTGGGTTGAGCTACAATCATTCCCCTTTGTCCTTTACCAATAGGGGAGAATAAATCCATAACCCTAGTTGAAGCAGATTCTTTACTGTGACCAGTTAAATTGAATTTTTCAGATGGGAAAAGAGGTGTTAGATATTCAAATGGAACCCTGTCTCTTATGTATTCAGGATCTCTTCCATTGATTTTTTCTACTTGAACCAAAGGAAAATATCTTTCACCATATTTTGGTGGTCTAACAATTCCTTTAATTGTATCACCAGTTTTTAAACCAAAAAATTTGACCTGTGATTGAGATACATAAACATCATCAGGAGATGATAAATAATGATAGTCAGCTGACCTTAAAAAACCATAACCATCTTGCATTAGTTCTAATACGCCTTCACTAATAACAATGCCTTCAAAATCATATTCATAATCTTCTCTTTTATTGTTGCGCTCGTTATTGTTTCTATTGTTGTTACGCTCGTTATTATTTGAGTGCTGATTTCTTCTATTTGAATTTTGATCTTTATCTCTTTTTAAATTATTTTCTTTATCATCTCTTCTAGGAGGTCTTTGTCTTTCTTTGTTATCACTGCTATCCCGGTTATTTCTGTTGTTGTTGTTTCTTGGGTGGTTTGAAGACTGTTTCTCAGGGTGGTTTGAACTTGTGTTGGTTCTTTCTTGGTTTGAGTGTGAATCTTTTTGATTGTCATTAGTATTAGCAATAACTTTATTTTCACCCGCACTATCATCTTTTTTTGGTGCTTTAGGCTCATTTGGTTTTAAAGCTTGTTCATCAAGAATTTTATAAACTAGTTCTTGTTTTTTTAATTTGTCTGATTTTTGAATATTTAATTTTTCAGCAATTTCTCTGAGTTCAGCAACTTTTTTGTTATTTAATTTTTCTATATCGTACATCGATGAGTTTTTGTTTGGGATAATTTGTAAGAAATATTATTGGAATTGGAGTTTTCCTTAAGACTCATCAAATATAATAAAGTATATAGTTAAAAAAAATTTTTTTCATTTATGTTAATAACAAATCTTACAGATAGCTAAATTTATATCTTTGATTAACTAAAAATCTTTTATGTTACAGCGAATTCAAACTATATATATTCTGTTGTTTGCCATTGTGCTTTTTTCTGCATCACTTTTACCTTTTGCAAGCTTAAATATTCAAGATAATATTTATGTACTATTTCCAACTGGATGGGAGCAAAACGGAGGAGATATTGAAAAATCTCCTTTATATGTTGGGTATTTGGTTGCAATATCATTTGCTGTTCTGCAGCTTGTTAATTTTAAAAACAGAAAAAAGCAGTTGAGATACGGTAAAATCTGCTATTTAATTGTGTTGCTTACAATAGTATATATGTTCAATAATGTAAATAATAAATCAGATCTACTTAATTTAGAAACTACTAATTCTTTTGATGTGGTTTATTCTTACAGTATGTATCTTTTGGTCTCTTCACTTCCATTAATGTTCTTAGCAAATAGAGCAATTAAAAAAGATGAAAATATGATTAAGTCCCTAGACCGTCTTAGGTAATCTTTTTCTAGATCCTAGTTCAATAACTTCAAGGTTTGCTATTTTATCAGTATGTAGTTCAAACCTAACAATTGTTCTTATTTTATGGAAACCAACAATCCCTGCAGCACCTGGATTGATACATAACAGTTTTAAATTTTCATCATAAATTATTTTGCAAATATGTGAATGACCACATACAAATATTTGAGGTTTTAATTTTTGTAGTTTTTCAAAACATCTTTTGTTGTATTTTTTAGGATACCCTCCGATATGAGTCATGAAAATATTTTGAGCACCATAATTGAATGAAATTTCATGAGGGAATTCCTGACGTATTTGATGATTGTCAATATTTCCATAGACGCCTTTCAAGGGAGCAATTTTTTTAAGTTGATCAGTAATCTTTAGCTCGCCAATATCACCTGCATGCCATATTTCGTCACAGGATTTAAAATATTTTATGAAATTATTATCCCAGTAGCTATGTGTGTCTGATAAAATACCAATTTTCTTCATCAAAAGAGTTAATTAATCAAAGATTACTTAATTTGTATGCTAAATTAAAAAATGAAATCTTTTTTTATTAGTTGGCTATTTTTATTAATCATTTTACCTTTTTTTGGGTGTAACAATAATGACCAATTAAATTCTAAATATAATCATATGAATAATAATCAAAGTACTGATACAATAGTTTTTGGCGCTGGATGTTTTTGGTGTGTTGAAGCAATTTTTCAACAAGTTAAAGGAGTTGCTGAAGTTGTTCCAGGGTATTGCAATGGCTATAGTGATGAACCTACTTATAAAGAAGTTTGTTCAGGAAGTTCTGGACATGTAGAAGTTGCCAGAGTAGTTTTTGATTCATCAGTTGTTGATTTTTCTTATCTACTTGAAGTATTCTGGAAAACTCATGACCCAACAACATTAAATAGACAAGGGAATGATGTAGGTTCACAATATCGTTCCGGCATTTATTGTCTGAATAATGACCAATTAGAGTTGGCCAATGAATTCAAGAAAAAACTTAATACTGAAAAAGTATGGAAAAATGATATTGTTACTGAAATCGAAATGTTAAATGTATTTTATCCTGCAGAAAATTACCATCACAACTACTATAACAACAATAAATATCAAGGTTATTGTCAGTTTATAATACAACCCAAATTAGAAAAGTTTAAGAAGGTATTTGGAACATTAGACAATCCTAAATAGCCTTTTACTCAATAATTGTATATATTGAGCTATCCAAAGTTTTAATTTAAATAAGGTAGATGAGTAAAATTCAACTTTTTGAAAATAATTCTGAAATAGGAGCTGGAACAAGAGGATCTTCCTTAGCAATGGATGCCTTAAAAATTGCTGCTTATAATTCCAATAGTAATTTTTTCAAAAAATTTGACAGTAAAAAAATACCTACTAAAAATAACGCTTTGGATCATGAGGATAAATTTCCAAAAGCCAAAAGAATTGATAGTATAATTGAGGTCTGTAGTTCAGTTTCATCCTTTGTAAGTGGAGCCCTCAAAAAGCATCAATTTCCATTTCTACTTTCCTCTGATCATTCAAATGCGATTGGTACTATTGCTGGAATAAAAGCTGCAAATCCTTCACTAAGATTAGGTGTAATATGGATTGATGCCCATGCTGATTTACATAGCCCTTACACCACTCCAACTGGTAATGTACATGGAATGTCATTAATGGCTTCTTTAAATCAAGATAATTCCGAAAGAAGAGTTCATGAGTTAGATCATTTGACAAATCAGCAATGGGAAAAACTCAAAAAGATGGATAATATTTACCCTAAAATTCATTCAGATGATATTGTAATCTTAGGTTTAAGATCTACTGAAGATCCTGAAGATTATTTCATTATTGATAATAAAATCAATAAGATTAGTGTTGAGCATGTAAGAAGAAATAATCCTGAAACAGTTGCTAAAGAAGTTTTAAGTTATTTATCTGGTTGCGATTTAATATATATTTCTTTTGATGTTGATAGTTTAGACTGTGATTTGGTTTCTTACGGAACAGGAACGCCAGTTCCCAACGGTTTTACTGAAAAAGAAGCTGCAGGACTAATCAATAATCTATTAATTGATAAAAGAACATGTTGTTTTGAAATGGTTGAAATAAATCCTTGCTTAGATAATAAGCAGAATAAAATGGCTGAAACTGCACTGAGAGTTATAGAGCATGCCAGCTCAATCATTGAAAAAAGAGGATAGATGACTGATTTTGATTCCATTAAAAATGCTATTGAAAATAGCGTATCAAATTTATTTGGTGATAATGACTTGAAAAAAACAGTAGTTATCGAAGAGACAAAAAAAGAATTTCCTGGTGATTTAACTCTTGTCTGTTTCCCACTTTTGAATTGGAGTAAAAAGTCTCCTGAAAATACAGCTCAAATTATTGGTGATTATCTTCTCGAAAATGAACCTTATTTTGAAAATTTTAATATTGTAAAAGGCTTTTTGAATCTATCAATAAAACAAAGCTATTGGTTAGCTGTGTTGAAAAAATGGGTGGAAGATGAAAATTATGGGTTAAGCAAAAAATCAACTGGTAAGTTATATATGGTTGAATACTCATCTCCAAATACCAATAAACCCCTTCATCTAGGTCATTTGAGAAATATATTTCTTGGAGATAGTGTAGTTTCTTTATTAAAAGCTGTAGGTCATAATGTGGTTAGGACTCAGATTATTAATGACAGGGGAATTCACATATGTAAGTCAATGATTGCATGGAAACTTCATGGCAAAGGGGAGACGCCTCAAAGTGCAGGATTAAAGGGTGATCATTTAGTGGGTAAGTACTATGTGCTTTTTGACCAGCTTTATAAAAAAGAAATTGCTGAACTTGTTAGTCAAGGAAAAAGCGAAGCTTTTGCCAAAGACAATGCACCAATTTTAATTGATGCTAAAAAAATGCTAATTAAATGGGAGCAAAATAATAAAGAGGTTAGAGATTTGTGGAATAAAATGAACGGATGGGTATATGATGGTTTTGAAAAAACTTATTCTGATTTAGGAGTTGCTTTTGATAAGCTTTACTATGAATCTGACACTTATGAATTGGGTAAGAGTGAGGTAGTTAAAGGGACAAGTGAAAATATCTTTTATAAAAAAGAAGATCAATCTGTTTGGTGCGATTTATCAAATGATAAATTGGATGATAAACTTTTGATAAGAGCAGATGGAACTACGGTTTACATGACTCAAGATATTGGTACAGCGGTTCAAAGGTTTAAAGATTTCCCAAATCTGTCTGGTATTATTTATACAGTTGGTAACGAACAAAATCACCATTTTAAAGTCCTTTTTAAAGTTTTAAATAAATTGAATTATAGTTGGTCTTCCGACTGTCATCACCTTTCTTATGGAATGGTAGAGTTGCCTGAAGGTAAAATGAAATCTAGAGAAGGTACTGTTGTAGATGCAGATGATTTATTGAAATCTGTGATAAAAGAGGCCAATCTTTTAACTACTGAAAGAGGTCATTTGGAAGGAATGAGTCAAGGAGATATTGATGCTTTGTGTATCAAAATTGGAAAGGCTGGTTTGAAATATTTTTTACTAAAAGTAGATCCCAAGAAAAAAATGTCTTTTGACCCAAAGGAGTCCATTGATCTCAATGGTCACACTGGACCTTTTATTCAATACGGCTATGCAAGAATTAAAAGTTTATTGCAAAGATCACCAGATTTAATTGATTTTGATATTGACTCTTTTTCAATGTCTAAAAAAGAAATGGATGTAGTAAAGTTAATTGCAAAATTTTCTGATGTTTTAAAACAAGCAGCAATTGAACTTTCTCCTGCGATTTTAGCTAATTATCTCTATACTCTTGTTAAGTCTTATAATTCTTTTTACCAAGAATCCCCGGTCATAAGAGAGCAGAATGAAGATTTAAAAGGATTTAGATTGCAGTTATCCAATATTACCGCAAGAGTTTTGAGCAAGGGTATGAATATTATGGGAATCCAGATGCCCGAGAGAATGTAAATAATGGTGATTGATTAAGAAAAAGGAATTATTTTTTAGAGAATTGTTTCTTCTCTTTAATTCTTGCAGACTTACCTGTTCTTTCTCTTAGATAAAATAGTCTTGCTCTTCTTACAGAACCTTCTTTGTTGACTACGATTTTATCTAAAAATGGGGAAGCTAATGGAAATATTCTTTCAACACCAGTACCTCCAGACATTTTTCTTATAGTAAAAGTTTCAGATGATCCTGATCCTTTTCTTTGAATTACAGTTCCCTGAAATGACTGTAAACGTTCCTTAGCACCTTCTTTAATTTTGTATGTAACAGTTATGCTGTCACCTGAACTAAATGCTGGCCATTGCTTCATTTCGTTTACTTCGTTTGCGATTTCTTTTATTCTGTCCATAATCCAATTTTAGGCCTGCAATATTACAAATAAAAATTTTAATAAAATACCAATAAGGTTGTTTATTTAATTTCTTTTACTAATCTAATATATCAGGTCTTTTTTGCTTAGTTATTAAAATTGATTGGTTGTGTCTCCATTCTTCAATGGCTTTTAAATCTCCAGAAGTCAATAATTTAGGCACTTCCCAGTTGTTGAAAACTGCTGGTCTTGTATAAACCGGTGGAGCCAATAATCCATCTTGAAATGAGTCTGATAGTGCGGATGTTTCATCATTTAAAACTCCAGGAATTAGTCTTATAATACTATCACATAATACTGCAGCAGGTAGTTCACCGCCTGATAAAACAAAATCACCAATAGATATTTCTTTGGTAATTATATGTTCCCTTACTCTTTGATCAATTCCTTTGTAGTGTCCACACAATATAATTAGATTTTCTTTTAATGACATTTCATTTGCTATCGCTTGATTTAGCTTATCTCCATCTGGAGTCATATATATAATTTCATCGTAAGATTGGTTTGTTTTTAATGATTCAATACATCGATGTATCGGAGCTATTCCAAGAACCATTCCAGCACCTCCACCAAATGCATAATCATCAATACTTTTTTGTTTATTATCACTGTAATCTCTCAAGTTATGTACTTTGATTTCAACTATTTTTTTCTGTTGAGCTCTTTTTAAAATAGAGTCATTGAAGGGACTTTCAAGCAAATTTGGAACGGCTGTAATGATGTCAATTCTCATTTTATATTTTTAGTTTTAAACCATCATAACCTAATACCACATTTTTAGGAAGTAATTTTTCTACTTCCTTATGTTGGCCCATAAAGTGGGAAATGTGAGTAAGAACAGCTTTTTTGGGTTTTAGTTCTTCTATTAATTCTATAGCTTCTTCAAGATTTAAATGGGAAAGATGTTCCTTCTTTCGCAAAGCATTTAAAATCAATACATCTAAATTTTTCAGCTTTTGCTTTTCATTTTTTTCAATGGTTTTAGCATCAGTAATATATGCAAAGTTGTCAATTTTAAACCCTAAAACTGGTAGTTTGTAATGCATGACTTCTATAGGCTCAATCAAAATATTTTCAATTTTAAATGACTTTTTTTCTTTGATTTCAAATCTGTTAATACTAGGAATTCCTGGATATTTAAATTTTGGATCAAAAATATAATGATATTCTCTTTTTAAAGCAGTAAAAACTCGGTCATGACAATATATATCGATTGGTTTTTTTTGAATAAAGTTAAAAGCTCTAATGTCATCAAGTCCAGCAACATGGTCTTTGTGTTCATGAGTAAAAAGAACTGCGTCTAATCTGTCAACTTTTTCATTAATCATTTGCTGTCTGAAATCTGGTCCAGTATCAACAACAATGGCTTTGTTTTTATATTTGATGTAGATAGATGCTCTTAGGCGATTATCTTTTTTATCTTCAGATGAGCAAACTACGCATTTACATCCAATTACAGGAACTCCTTGAGAAGTACCAGAGCCTGTAATTGTAACGGTCATCTGATTATTCATTTTTAATGATTGCTCTTATTTTTTCTAAAGTGTATTCTATTTCTTCGTTGGTGGTAAACCTACTGAAGGAAAACCTTACCGCTTGTTTATTTTCTTGGTTAGGTAGCTCAGCTAAAACATGAGAGCCAATACTTGAACCAGAAGAGCATGCACTTCCTCCAGATGCAGCAATTCCATGAATATCCAGACTAAATAATAACATTGAATTGCATATGTCTTCAGGAAAACTAACATTTAAAACGGTGTATAGACTTTTATCAGGATCAGTTTCACCGTTAAATGAAATTCTTTTATCCATTAATTGGATTTCTTTCATCATTTTGAGTTTTAGTCCTTGTACATATTCTTGGTGATTTTCTAGATTAGCATAAGCAAGGTCCATTGCTTTACCAAGGCCAATAATTCCATAAATGTTTTCAGTTCCTCCTCTGTGACTTCGTTCCTGTGAACCTCCTGTGATTAAAGGACTTATTTTAAAATCTTTTTTTACATATAAAAACCCAATTCCTTTTGGACCGTGAATTTTATGAGCAGAACAAGTTAAAAAGTCAATTCCTAATTCTTTTACATCAAAAGAATAATGCCCCATTGTTTGAACTGTGTCAGA
>MDTC01149907.1_pt1 | contig 12660 bp, 9 predicted proteins | sample 811181 | NCBI WGS metagenome assembly MDTC01 (sample SAMN05326644, study PRJNA326480) | marine metagenome | isolation source: seawater | place: Pacific Ocean: North | collected 2011 | reverse complement strand
TCGAGGCGGCCGCCCACCTTGAGGCCGCCGCGGTCGGGCTGGAAGGGGGCGACGCCATCCCCGGTCGTGAGCACCAGGTAGGGCTTGAAGTAGTGCGAGCTCTGGCGCACACGCCAGCGATCCTCGGCGAAGATCCCGACTTCCCGAATGGCTGAAAAGGCCGACGTCACCCGGCTGCGCTCGGGCAGCTGCAGGGTGTGCGAGAGCATGAAGAGCTCGCGGTTGTCGGTGAAGGTCGAGCGCTGACCGACGCTGATCCGGGTGTTGCCGCGCAGGCGGTAGCGGGCGAACGCGTCGAGCAGCAGGGTCGGCTCGTCGACGTCGGCCTCGGTCTGGCCGGCGAGGTCGACCTGGAGGCGGAAGTCGACCCGGTCGTCGGCAGAGCCTCCGTCGAGGCGCAGGCGCAGGCGGCGCATGCGGAAGCGCGCGACGGTGTCCGGCGGGTTGGTCCCGGTGGTGCCCTTCACCTCGACCGACGGCTGCGCGTAGCCGAACAGGCGCAGGGTGTGGCCGGCGGGGGTGGAGAAGCGCAGGCCCTCGCCGGGTCGGTACTTCTCCGGGCGCAGGGGCTGGGGATCGGCGTCCCCGGCAGCGGCGATCTCGGACCACGAGAGTCCGCCTGCGACCGTCAGGATCACGCAGGCGATCAGGGCGCGGCGCAGGAGGTCAGCCCACGACATGGTGCCATCCCAGCATGAAGGCGAGGGTGAGGACGAGGGGGAGCGCGGTGCGGCGGGCGACGTCCATGCTGGACACGCGGCCGAGGCCCGCGGTGGCGATGACGACGCCGGCGATGGGCGAGACGCTGCGCCCCATGCTCGCGGAGAACTGCATCGGCAGGAGGAGCTGCTCGGGCGACACGCCGAGGTCCTTGGCGAGCTTGGGCACCAGCGGTCCGAAGGCGAAGAAGGACGCGTTTCCGCTGCCCATGAGGATCGACGCGAGGAAGATGAGGGTCGCCATGAGCACGCCCATGACGACGGCACCCGCGCCGAGCGCCTGGGAGACCTGCACGAGGGCGTCGACGAGCCCCAGGGCCAGCAGGCCGCGGGCAAACAGGTCCGCCGCGATGATCAGGGTGACGACGGACTTGAAGATGTCGCCCATGCCGCCCCAGAACACCTTGACCGCGCCGAAGGTCTTCTTGGGGTCGCGCAGGCGGAAGGCATGCACGGCGATGGCGGCGGCGACGCTGATCAGGATGGCCGTGGTCGTGTCGAGCACGATGGGCGGGTCCCACAGGGCGAACAGGCTCGAGAAGAGCAGGAGCAGCACGACGGGCAGGGCGGGGAGCACGGCGTAGACGGCGGGAGCGCGGACCTCGGGCGCATCGGCGGCGTCGGGCTCCTCGTCCTCGTCGTCCAGGAGGTGGTCGCTCGCGGCGTCGACGGCGGCAGCCCCGCCGGCCCGGGCGTCGAACCAGCGGTTGGTGGCGTACAGGCAGCCCGCCATGACCACGCTCGCCGGGATCGCCAGGGGGATCTGCTCGAGGAAGAAGTAGTTCGAGAGCGGCATTCCGACGAGTTCCGCCGCCTTTGCGGACATGGCGCTGGCCGGTCCCATGCCGAAGCTGGTGCAGGCGACGATGGCGGACACGGCGGTCAGGCGGCTGACCCCAACCCGGACGAGGAGCGGGAACACCGAGGCCATCAGGAGCAGGCCGAGGCCCGCGGCGGACGGGATGCACACGAAGAGTACCTGGCCGATGGGAATGACCAGCGCTGCGACGACGTAGGGGAAGCGGGACAGCAGGCGCAGGGGCGTGGTGGCGACCCGGACGAGGGCCCCGCTCGCGCCGATCTCGTCCATCATGGCGACAAAGCCGCCGATCGCCATGATCATCAGCCCCACCCCGGCGAGGGTGCCGCTGAAGGACTCGGTGACGTGGCGGAAGAGGTCGAAGCCGAAGAAGCCGGTCGACTCGTCGAGTGCCGGGGCCTGCAGCCCGAGCAGCTCGGCGGCCAGCAGCATGACGAGCCCTGCCACCAGCAACACCGCGTGGGGGTGGTACTCTTTGAGGAGCAGGCCTGCGACCGCCACGATGGCGATGCAGGCCAGGACTGGCCCGAGGATCATCAGCGCTAGAACGGCGTGCCGTCGATCTTCGTCCCGGGGGAGAAGAGCACCGGCGTGTTGTCGTTGTGCTGCTCGAACTCGCCCGTGATGTCGGGATTGCGGGTGTACGACTCGTTCGGGTTGTTCGACAGGGGCTCGATGTCGAAGGTCAGCACGTCCGCGCCCGCGGCGTCCTGCAGGGTGAACAGGTCGCCGCTGTTGTTGAGGTTCAGGTCACCGCTGGTCGAGGTCTGCACGGTGGCGCCGCCGAACTCGCCGGTGGGGGTGCCGCCGCCGAACACGACGAAGGCCTTGCCCGGCTCGAGGATGGTGCCGTCGGGCACGAGGTGGCGCACGATGCCGAACGTCTCTGCCGTCTCGTCGGTGAGGCTCTCGGTGTCCCACATCTGGAAGCCGCTGATGTCCACCGGCCCGGAGTAGGTGTTGATCAGCTCGACGAACTCGTCGCCGTCGGGCTCGCGCACCCCGTCTCCGTTGGCGTCGCCGTCCTCGTTGCCGTCCTCGTCCAGGTCGTCGTTGGACGGGTCGTAGTGGATCTCGTTGAGGAGCAGCACGCCGGCCGAGGCGAGATCACCGTCGAGGCAGTCCTCGTCGATGGTGTTGCCGGGGATCTCCGCGGCGCCGGGGTAGCGGGTGGCGTCGTCGTCGGCGCAGTCCCCGTCACAGGTGGTGACGCCGTCCTCGTCTGCATCGTCGACGTTGAGCAAGGGGTCGGTGTCGTCACAGTCGGCGTCGTTGTCGGCAAGCCCCTCGGTGACCTCGCAGACCTGCACCTCGGTGCCGGGATTGCCAGCGCCGTCCTCGTCGTTGTCGGCCCAGGCCGAGATGGTCAGGCCCTCGTCGATGCCGTCGACGCAGTTGTTGTCCACGCCGTCGCAGACCTCCTCGGCGCCCGGGTTCACGTCGGGGTCGTCGTCGTCACAGTCCTCGTCGGCGGTGTAGCCGTCGTTGTCCGCGTCGATGGCCCCGGTATCGGTGTCCGTGCCGGTGTCGGTGTCCTCGCCATCCGTGCAGCCGGTGGACAGGACCAGCAAGGCAGCCAGCAGCGCGAGCGGTGAGCGGCTCATGGGCGTCTCCAGGTCGCCCGCCGCGGCGAGCGCGTCGTGGGGTTCGGGGCTCTAGAACGGCGTTCCGTCGATCCGGGTGCCCGGCGAGAAGAGCAGGTCGGTGTTGTCCGCGTGTTGCTCGAAGGCGCCGGTCAGGTCGGGGTTGCGGGTGTAGGACTCGTTCGGGTTGTTCGACAGGGGCTCGATGTCGAAGCTCAGGACGACCAGACCCTCGGCGTTGCGGATGGTCAGGATGTCCCCGGAGTTGTTCAGGTTCATCGCCCCGGTTGTCGTCGTGAGCACCTGGGCCCCGCCGAACTCGCCGGTGGGGGTGCCGCCGCCGAAGAGCACCAGCACGCCGCCCGGCGCGATCGTCGTGCCGCCGGCGAACACGTGGCGTGGGGTCTCGGACTCGAGCGCGGAGGTGTCGAAGACCTCCCAGCCGGACAGGTCGATGGGGTCGGTGCCGACGTTGACCAGCTCGATGAACTCGTCCTCGTCCTGCACGTAGGTACCATCGCCGTTGGCGTCGCCGTCGTCCTTGCCGTCCTCGTTCGCGTCGCCCTCGTTGGACGGATCGTAGAGGATCTCGTTGAGGACGAGCCCGATGTCGAGGTCGTCGTCCTCGATGGTGATGTCGACCGCGTCGGCGGCGCCGATGTCGACCCCCGTCGCCTCGGCCAGCGTGACCGCGATGGTCTCTGCACCCTCGGCCTCGAGGTCGTCGATGGCGGACACGACGACCGTCGCCTGGGTGTCGCCGGTCGGGATGGTGACCTGGGCCGCGGTGGCGGTGTAGTCGGCGTCGCGGGTCGCGGTGCCGGCGAAGGTCAGGCTGACGGGCACGTCGGCGTCGTGGGCGCGGTTCAGGGTGACGGTCAACGTGACCTCGCCGTCGGCCTCGGCCATGCTCGCGCCGCTGGACGACAGGGAGACCTCGGTGGTGACGTCCGCGTCGGAGACGACCCCCAGGCGGTCGCCCTCGGGCACCTGGTCGTAGATGGCGGCGGGCACGACGATGTCGCCAGTCTCGGGATCGCCGTCGGGTCCGGGGTTGCCGGACAGGTCGAGGACGTCGTCGATGAGCGGATTGTTCGACAGGTCGATCGTCACCAGCTGGTGGTTGGGCAGGTAGAGGTGGCGCAGCTCGGGATTGCCGGACAGGTCGATGTCGGTGAGCAGCTGGCCGTCCTCGGCCTGGGCGCTGCCGCGGTAGCGGAGCCGGGTGAGGGCGGCGTTGTTGGTCAGGTCCAGCTCGCCGACCAGGTTGAAGTTGATGCCGATCTCCTCGAGGGCGGTGTTCTCGGTGAGGTCGAGCTCGACGACGTCGTTGGCGGTGAGGGACAGGACCTTCAGGCCGGTGAAGAACTGCAGCCCGTCCACGTCGACGATCTTGTCCTCGGCGGTGATCAGGCCGGCGGCGGTCAGCTCCTCGACGGCAGAAGAGGTCTTCGACAGGGAGAGCTCCGCGACGCCGTCCACCAGACTGGTGTCGATCTTGTAGACCGTCTCGCCGCCTTCCTCCTCCACGACCGCGCCGGGGATCTGCAGGTGCACGAGATACTCGCCGAACGCCGCGTCTGAAAGTGTGTACAGATCCTCGACCGGGGGAGCGTCGGTGACGTCTTGGGTACCGCAAGCGGCCAGCCAAAGCGGCACGCTCAGGACGGCAACTACGGAAAGTGTGCGCATTCTGACCTCGTGACTACACAGACGATACGCCCGGGAGCGACGAGGTGTCCAGACGGAGCCGGCGATGGCCCCGACTGGACTACGGAACCTGGACGGTCAGCGGTCGGTGTCGCCCCACCAGTCGGTGTCGGTCGGCCCATCCGTGTCGATCGGGACGTAGTCGTCGACCGTGGCCTCGACGTCGAAGCGCGCCCCGAGCCAGCCCGCAGGCGACTCGGCCCAGCCGTAGCCGGCCACGCTGCCTGACTTCACGTTCAGGGTCAGCTGGGCGCGGCTGGCCTGACCGGGCGTGGGCGCCGGGTAGCCGGACACCACGCCGGAGTCGACGAGCCCGGGACTCACCGTGGTGTAGCGGTCCCGCCACCGGCCCTCCCCGCGCACCACCTGGATGTCCACCCGATGGCCCTCGGGGCCGGCGCAGCCGATGACGAGGTCCTGCCGTGCATCCTCGGTGAACACGTTGACGACGGCCTCGTCCGCAGTGCAGGTCCAGGACACGTCCGCCGCATCCGGCGGCGAGAAGCGCGCGGAGATCGCCGCATCCCCGAGGAGCGGCAGGTCCGGGTCGCCGGCACAGGCGGCGGCGAGAGGGAGCACGAGGAGGGAGGCGAGGCGCATCGGGACTGGGGTAACCGGGGGGCGGCTGCGATTGTGGCGGCTCACCCCTTCTTCTTGTCGAAGAACGCCAGGAAGTCGGCCAACCGCTGCTCGGCCGCGGCCACGTCGGGGTGCTTCTCCACGCTCCGTCCCGGCTTGAGCGGGGCGGGGGCCCAGCGTACGGGCTCCACCAGGTCGCGCAGGTCGGGGATCTCGTCCAGCAGGGCGCAGCCGGGAGCGCCAGATGAGCCCCAGCGGGAGTGGCGCATGCGGGGCTGGAGCAGCTCGAGGCGGCGCTTGGCGCGGGTGACGGCGACGTAGAACAGGCGTCGTTCCTCCTCCATCGCGTCGTCGTCGTCCAACGACTGGCCGCTCGGGAAGTGGCCGTCGCCGAGCTGGAGCACCCAGACGGTGTCCCACTCCAGACCCTTCGCGGAGTGGATGGTCGACAGGGTGAGGAACTCGTCGTCGTTGTCGGTGGGGCGGGCGTCCGCGCTGCTGGGCGGGTCCAGGGACACGTCGGCGAGGAAGCCCTCGAGGTCGTCGTAGCGCTGGGCGAGCACGGCCAGGGTCTCGAGGTCGCGGCCGCGCTTGCGGTGGTCCTCGTACTGCTGCTCCATGATGGGGGTGTAGTACTCGACCAGGTGCTCCATCAGGGCGGGGAGGTCGGCGGTGAGGGGCTGGGCGTCCTCGACCACACCGGCCAGGTAGGCGAACGCGCCGCCGTACTTGCGCTTGCGGTAGGGCTCGACGTCGAAGACGCCGGTCTCCTCGATGTCGGCGATGACCTTCTCCGCGGTCTTGCTGCCGACGCCGTCGAACCACTGGAGCACCCGGTACCAGGCGAGCGCGTCCTTGGGATTGGCGACGATCCGCAGCAGCGCGAAGACGTCCTTGACGTGGGCCGCCTCGATGAACTGGATACCGCCGAACTTGCGGAAGGGGATGTCCGCGCGGGCCAGGGCGAGCTCGAGCACGTTGGCGTGGAAGCCCGAGCGGAAGAGCACCGCCATCTCCTTCATGGGCACGCCCTTCTCGCGCAGCTCCAGCACGCGCTCGACGATGCAGTCGGCCTGGTCGGTCTCGTCGGCGACCTCGACCAGGAGTGGGCTGTCGCCGTGGCCCAGGTCGGAGAAGAGGGTCTTGTCGTAGCCCTCGCGCGCGGTGTCGAGGACGCCATTGGCGAGGTCGAGGATGCGCTGGGTGGAGCGGTAGTTCTGCTCCAGCCGCAGGAGGGTGGCCGTGGGGAACTGCTCCTGGAAATGCAGGATGTTCCTTACGTCTGCGCCACGGAAGCCATAGATGGACTGGGCCTCGTCCCCGACGACCATGAGGTTGCCGTGCGACAGGTGCAGGCCGCGGGCGATGAGCGCCTGGATGTGGTTCGTGTCCTGATACTCGTCGACCAGCAGGTACTTGACGGCGTCAGCGAGGCGCTCGCGCGCCTCGGGGTGCTCGCCCATCAGGGTGACCAGGTGGACCAGCAGATCGTCGAAGTCCATGACGTTCTGGGCGCGCTTGCGAGCGGCGAAGCGCCTGCCGATCTCCTCGATGTCTCCGACGTGGTCGAAGTACTGCGGGTAGTCGGAGTCGACGATGTCGGCGACGTCTCGGCCGGTGTTGATCTGCTTGGACAGGACCTTGAGCACGGTGCGGCGCTGGGGGAAGCGGCGCCCCTGACCGCCGAGGCCGAGCTCCGAGCGGATGATGCCGACCAGGGACTCCGAGTCCCCGCGGTCCAGGATGGTGAAGTCCCGGGTGAAGCCCAGCTTGTCGGCGTAGCGGCGCAGCGCCTGCACGGCGTAGCTGTGGAAGGTGCCGCCGCGGACGGCGTACGCCTCGTGGCCGACCAGCTGGGACGCGCGGCCGAGCATCTCGTTGGCGGCGCGGCGGGTGAACGTGAGCAGCACGATGTCCCGCGGGCCGGCCTTGCGCTCTTCGAGCAGCCAGGCGACGCGGTGGACGAGGGTGCGGGTCTTGCCGGTGCCAGCGCCGGCGACCACGAGCTGAACGCCGTCGGGCGCGGTGACCGCCGCCCGCTGGCCAGCGTTGAGGGTGTCGAGATCCATGCGGGACTGGTAGCCGATCACGCGGACAGGTTTTGGCGGGTTCGCGCGTCGTGGACGGCAGATGTCGCGAAGGGGCGACTGGACCGCCGCGCCGAGCGTGTCATGGACTGACCCGACCGCCGGCCACCCCCCTCCCCGTGAGCGCCCATGCCCTGGCACGACGACTACCGCGCGAAGCTCTGCACCCCTGATCAGGCCGTCGCCGACCTGCAGCCCGGCATGTCGGTCTACATGGGCGGCAACGCGGCGACCCCGCGCACGCTCGCGGGAGCGCTGGCGGCACGGGCGGAGCAGGTCGAGGGGCTGCAGGTCGCCCACGTCCTGCTGCTGGGCGACGACCCGTTCGCCCATGCCAAGAAGCAGGGGTTGATCCGGCATCTCTCGTACTTCGTCGGCCCGGGTGATCGCGCGGCGGTCAACGCCGGCACCGCCGCGTACGTGCCCTGCCACCTGTCGGACATCCCGCGGCTGATCCGCGAGGGACGGCCTCGCTTCGACGCAGCGCTCCTGATGACCAGCCCGCCGGACCGCCACGGCTTCTTCAGCCTCGGCGTGGAGGTGATCGCGTCGCTCGCCGCGGCCGAGGCCGCCGAGCGCGTCATCATCCAGGTGAACCCCCGCATGCCCCGGGTGCTGGGCAACGCGTTCCTGCACATCAGCCAGGTCGACCGCATCGTGGAGGCGGAGGAGGAGCTGCCGGTGCTGCCCCCACCGGTCATCGGCGAGGTCGAGGCGGCGATCGCCAGCCACATCGTGCCGCTGATCCCCCACGGCGCAACCTTGCAGCTGGGCATCGGTGCCGTGCCGGACGCGGTCATCGGACAGCTCCGCGGTCGCAACGACCTGGGCGTGCACAGCGAGATGATCTCGGACGGGGTCATGCGCGCGGTGGAGGCGGGCACGGTGACCGGCCGCTTCAAGACCAAGCACCGGCGCAAGGTGGTGACGACCTTCGCCCTGGGCACGCGCACGCTCTACGACTGGCTGCACGAGAACCCGGTGGTCGAGGCGCACCCGTGCGACCACACGAACGACCTGATGGTCGCCTCGCTGAACGACAGGTTGATCGCACTGAACTCGGCGATCAGCGTCGACCTGACCGGGCAGGTGAACGCGGACTCGATCGGCAGTCGCATCTTCAGCGGGGTCGGCGGGCAGGTGGACTTCGTTCGGGCCGCGCTGCGCTCCAAGGAGGGCCGGCCGATCATCGCGCTGCCGAGCACGGCGAAGGGAGGCACGGTCAGCCGCATCGTGCCGACCCTGCGGGCCGGAGCGGGCGTGGTGACCTCGCGGGCGGACGTGCACACGGTGGTCACCGAGTACGGGGTCGCCGAGCTGTGGGGCCGCAGCCTGCCCGAGCGGGCGGAGGCGCTCGCCGCGATCGCCCATCCGGCCTTCCGCGAGGAGCTGACACGGGCCGCGCGCAGGGGGTGAGTACGGAGCGGATTCCACGGGTCTCCTGATTTTTCTCTCAAGTCCAGGTCTGGTGTTCCGATAGCCATGCAACGACCTGGAGTGTCCCGTGAGCCTCCCCGCCCTGAGTCTCGTCGCCGAGCCGCTCACCGATACCTTCCACCGGGACGGGTTCCTGATCCTCCGCGATGTCATCGACGCTGACGCGATCAAGTCCCTGGTCGACCAGCTCACCTGGCTGGTGCAGCGCGAGACCGGCCAGCACTGGTCCTCGCTCTTCAGCGTCTCCCTGGCGCGCTACCTGGCCGCCAACCCCGAGCTGCACAGCGCCATCGTCGAGCGCGCCCGGGTGCCGGCCTGGCTGAACCGCTTCGTGCTCCAGCCGGCGGTCATCGACGCAGCCAAGGAAGCTCTCGGCGAGCCGGTGCAGATGCTGCGCCGCATCGACCTCGAGCTGACCCCGCCGCTGGAGCCGAACCTGCTGACCCCGTGGCACCAGGACTACTTCTACGTGCGCGGCTCCCGCCGGACCCTGATGGCGTACGCGCCGCTGCAGGACGTCACCCTGCGCGAGGGCTGCCTGCAGGTGATGCCCGGCTCGCACCGGGTGGGCCCCGTCGCTCACGATCGCCTGGTGCTCGGCAAGCGCCATGTGCCCAGCGGCATCGAGGAGCGCGAGGTGCGGCAGATCCCGCTCCACCAGGGCGACCTCGTGCTCATGCACAGCCTGACCCTGCGCCAGGACAGCCTGAACATGTCCCCGGCGGTGCGCGCCGGCGTGATGGCGCGCTTCATCCCCCGCGGAGCCAGCTGGTCCCGCAGCATGGGCGGCGTGCTCGACGTGCTGTGATCCCGCTTCGGACGGGGTCGGCCGACGATCCCGCTTCGGACGGGGTCGGCTGACGACAGACGCGCGCCCCGCCCTGCCCCCGCGTGCCTTGGGGTTAGTGGGTGAAACGCCGAATGTCGAGGAAATCCGGGGCTGTTCTCCACGCGAGTTTCTCGGTGCTACCCGGCGCGGATGTACCACCTGGTGGCCCGTGCGAGGCGTGACCGGCTGCTCTTCGACGACCCCGTCGAGGCGCGCGCGCTCTGGGTTCGGGTCACCGCGGCGACCCCGGGTCTGACCGCCCTGTGCCTGATGCCCAATCACGTGCACCTGCTGCACGCACGCGACGTGAAGCTCGAGCTGGGCCAGGCGATGTCGGCGTTCACCCGCTGGCGCAACGCCCACCGGGGGGAACGCGGGTCCCTGCTGGAGCGCAGCCCCGAGCCCGAGTGGATCGCCGGGGAGCAGAAGATCCGCAGACAGATCCGGTACATCCACCTGAACCCGTGTCGCGCGCGGTTGGTGGACGACCCGGTGGCCTGGCCGTTCTCCACGCACCTGGACGCGCTGGGGCTGGCCATCCCCGGCGTTCGTCCAAAGGTCTCGGACCCCTACGCCTTCCACCGCTACGTGAGCGCGGACGGCACGGTGGAGGTGGCGGGCACCGATCTGCCCTGCCCGCCGGTCGGGCTGCTGACCCTCGAGCAGGTGCTGTGGGGCGTCAGCGCGGCCATGCGCGTGCCGGCCGACGAGGTGCTGGGACGGCGGGGGGCGGCGCGGCGGGTGTTCATCGGGAACGCTCGGGCACTGGCTGGTGCGTCGTGCACCGAAGTCGCGCGTTTCGCGGGAATCTCCACAAGAACGGTCGAGCGTGTTCGACCGCTGTCGTCCGTGCCCGTGGCCGCCCTCGGGGCGGACCCACGGCTCCAGGGTTGGGAGAACCGCGTCACGAGGCGGCGTCAGCGGCCGCGCTGGTACGCGTAGCCGGCCTCAACGTCGGGGGCGTCGACACGTAGCGCGTTGAATGTCGGGGTTGCTGTCGTCGGTCGCGCACGCACCATCGAAAACCCGCGTTTGTCCGTGCCACAAGCTGGCCGGAACCCCCACCCGCGCGCCAGCACCGACATTCGACGGACTACGCGTGCACGGCACCGACAGTCGCCCCACTACGCGTGCGATCGCGCCCGTCCCCGCCGGTTACGCCACCGCGGGAGGACCCGTTGCTGCTCGCAGCCCTGCTCACCGCACTCGCCCTGGCCGGCGAGCCCGCCCCCGCCCCCCCCGGCGAGTCCGCCCCGGACACGCCCGACGAGCCCGTCCCCGACGAGCGGGCGGACGCCCCGCCGCAGACCCGCCTGCGCTGGGGCGGCGCCAAGCTGACCCACAACCAGGTCCTGGTGTGGGACGTCACCGGCGAGATCGTCCGCGATGGCCAGCGCCTCCCCGTCGAGGCCCACTACTACGCGTACGAGGTCGCCGGGCTGCTCCGATCCTCCCTCGCGCCCCACGATCTCGTCGTGCTGGGCTTCGACGTCGGGGTGAGCGCGACCCCGGGCATCGTGTACGGGCCTGGGCCGCCCTGGGGACTCGGCGCCTCGCTGACCGTGCATGCCTCCATCGGAGACGACGGCTCCGGCATCTCCACGTCCCCGGTCGGCCTGGTGCTTGGCGCGGGGCTCCGCGGGGACGGCATCGTCCTGTCCGGCATCTCCACCCCGACCAGGCGCGATCCCATCGTGATCCGGCCTTCGCCCGACCTCTTCGCAGAGTTCATCGGCGGTTGGGCCGGCTGGATCCTCGGCGTACGCGCGACCTGGCGTCACCAGCTCCACTGGCGTCCCAACGACAGCACGGACCTGCGGATCGGTCGGTACGGCGGCGGCATCGTCTTCGGCGGCAAGTTCTGACCGCCTGCGAGCCCCTGCCCGCCACCGACGCTGTGATACAGACCCCGCCCTTCTGGAGGCCTCATGTCCGCACCCGTGGCCAAGCTCGTGCCCTACGTCCACACCGAGCACGGCGTCGAGCGCCCGGACCCGTTCCACTGGCTGAAGAACCGCGAGGATCCTGACCTCATCCCCCACCTGGAGGCCGAGAACGCCTACCTGGAGGAGGAGCTCGGCCACCTGGCCGACCTGCGCAAGACCCTCTACGACGAGATGCTCGGCCGCATCCAGGAGGACGACAGCTCCGTCCCCGTGCGGATCGGCGACTACTGGTACTTCAACCGCACGGTCGAGGGCAAGGCGTACGGCATCCACGCGCGCAAGCACGGCAGTCTGGACGCACCCGAGGAGATCCTGGTCGACGAGAATGTACTCGCCGACGGGCTCGACTACTTCAAGCTGGAGCAGCTGACGATCAGCCCCGACCACAAGCGCGTGGCCTGGCTGCAGGACACCGACGGCGCCGAGCGCTTCACCCTGCACGTCCGCGACCTGTCCACCGGCGTCACCACCCAGATCGCCAGCAACCTGAAGTGGTCGATCACCTGGGCCGCAGACGGGCGCACCCTGTTCGCCACCAAGGGCGACGCCGCCCAGCGGCCGTACCAGGCCTGGCGCTTCGATGCCTTCGGCGAGCGCGAGCCCGAGCTGGTCTTCCAGGAAGACGACGAGCGCTTCTTCGTCGGCGTGGACCGCACCCGCGACTGGCGCTTCGTCATGATCGAGATCGGCTCGAAGACCACCTCCGAAGTACACACCTTGCCGGGCGACGCCCCCTGGTCCGACCCCACCGTCGTGTGGCCGCGCCGGTCCGACGTGCTGTACGACGTGGCCCACCGCGACGGACGCTTCGTCATCCGCACCAACGACGCAGGCATCAACTTCCGCGTCGTCTCCGTGCCCGACGACGACCCCGCCGCCGAGCCCGTCGAGCTGGTGCCCCACGACCTCGACATCCACCGCACCGGCGTGCAGGTGTTCAAGGACCACAT
>MDTC01228161.1_pt1 | contig 12662 bp, 12 predicted proteins | sample 811181 | NCBI WGS metagenome assembly MDTC01 (sample SAMN05326644, study PRJNA326480) | marine metagenome | isolation source: seawater | place: Pacific Ocean: North | collected 2011 | reverse complement strand
GGATATTCTCCCATAAGATCTTCAATGGTTTCCAATGTTTTTTCGACTGATACTGCTTGGACATAGAGTAGATCCTCTACATTCACACCAGCATCGGTGAGGAACTTTGGATCGATGGCGCTTTCAGCGTCAAAGTAGACAACTGTCATTCCCATCTTTTGAGCATTAGCGGCTATTTGCACAGCCATAAAAGATTTACCAGCGGAACTCAAACCCGCTATTTCAGTAATCTTGCCGACGGGAATACCGCCATACTTTCCTCTAACTGTAATAGAGTCAAGCCATCTAGATCCCGTAGGAATCCACTCTTTCACTTCGGTTGGGTTATCTTTCCGAAGATCGTGTGCGACATCAAGTCCGACTTTTTTATTCACGAACTTTTTCATCGCAGATATATCAATTTTTCCCGGTTTTGTAGTCATTTTTATTACTTTACCCAATTAGGCCTCCAAAAATTAGTATGAGGCACCTGTAAACCCGTGCCTCCCTGCGGTTTAAAATTATTTTGCTGCTTGGGATTGAACTTTGAAAGAATCGTGATATAGATTCATATTTTTAAGTTCTCTCAAGAGTTCAGATTTTCTTTTTTGCCGCACTGTAGGCTTGTTTACGTCACTAGCCCAGTGGAAATAGTACTGGGATTTTTTTGGCTCTTGTTTTGGGCACGGATTAGGTAACCCCTGCCAAGTTTTAAAATCCTTTACAAAATCATCGTTAGAATCAATACATAACGAACAGTCGGCCTGTTTTACAGCATCAAAAAGGATTGAATAATCTGTAATTCTTTGACCAGTATCGTATACATCAGCCGAGGCAATCAATAAAGCCCAGAAAAGCTTTTGACTTATGGGAGTACCAATCACGGTTTTTGAAAAGACAGCACGGTATACCATCTCAACCACTTTCTCAAAGCGATCAACCTTGTCTCGACTATAGTCTGAAATGCTTGCTTGTTGGCGACCTTCACCCTGTTTGTAAAAAGCATCGAGACCAGACCTATTTAAGTAATGCTTATCAGGCTGAACTAAAGATACATAGGCTTTTGTATACCACTCGGCATCAGTAGATCGTTTAATATCCTGCTCTTTCATTCCGGATATTCTTAATAACAACTTTTCATGATTTTGTGTTTCAGCGAAATTCCTAATGTGTCCTGAGAACCAAGTCATTATAGCATTACGCTTTTCTTGAGGATTTAATCCTTCGCCATCATTAATATCAACAAAGATAGTGTGTAGTTCAGAATACAAACAGTTCTGCTGAACATATACGCTAACCTGAAGCATATCAAAAGCATCTTTTAAGCGAGTTGGTAAATCTTTGTATAGTACATCTTTTACAGGATATACTACACCATCAGCGCCCATAAGATCTCCGGTAATTCCCCATGCATTGTTGTAGAATTCTTCAAGAGTCTTGATTCGATTCTGCCCGTCTAGGCTTACACGGGATTTACCCTCATTAGTAAGTTCTTCGTACTTTCTGATATCTTCGGAACTTTGAATGTCTTTGGAGCGCATAAGACCTGTTCTAATGTCCGCAAGGACAACTGGGTAAGGAGTCCTATTTTTTAAGAAGGAAATAATATATCTCCTTTTTTGCGCAAGTGTCCAGCAACTTTTTCGTTGGAAAGCACGGTCTACTTTAATTAATTGACGTTCCTGTGAAAGGAAGGTCCTTATGTTATGATAAAATATCATTTTTATTTTTTCCTATTTTTTCCGATTCGTTCGGTTTGACGGATTACAATACTCTTTCTAAACATCAATAGAGTATCATAATCATTAAAAAAATGCCGCCCTTTCTTTCTAGGGTGGACGGCGACCCTTTCAACACAGGAGGACTACGACTTAACCGTCGTTCATGAATTTTTTAAATTCCTCGTCAACATTCGAGTTATTTTTCGAATACTTGGTTGTTTCAGTCGATCTACTTTCGGAGGACGTGTCGGTAGACAAGAAATCGTCAAGTATTGCTTGAATGTCTTCTGTTGTCTTTCTTTCGAAAAGACCGCCAATATCAGGAATAGATTCTATCAATTGATCGCAATCAGCGACAGACTCATCGCATAATATACTCGGACGTCGACGAGGTTTTAGGGTGGTCTTAGGGAAAGAACCGGGTGTGCCGGGAACATCATAATTTAATACAATATCAGTTCCAGTTTCAGCATCTGTAATATCACCATAGTCAGGGTCGAGGACATAACCCAGCAATGTTTCATACGCAGTCTTTCCATAAGACCAAACTTTTACTCCTTCAGATTCATTTCCTCGAACAAGTATCGGAGAATAATAACGCTTACGAACAAATAGCTTCTTTGCTTCGTTCTTTAATGAATTATCGTCACCTTCAACTCCTTCACGCCACAGTTTGGACGCAAAATCACAGATTGGACAGTCTTCTCCATGATTTTTCTTAGGACATAGAATTCCGGGATTTTTGCCTACATTATAATGAAAGTGAAATTCCTTAAACGGGTCACCGTCTGATGTAGGAAGTATACGAATGGTTTGGTCTCCTTGAGTTGGTCTCCATTTCGTATTATTAGTTTGACCTTTTCTACCAGTTTTAGATGCATTTAGTTTGGCTCGCATCGCTTCAATATCAATAGCCATGATTAAGTTCTCCTTGTAGTTGCTATTATATACGGCAGGGTTTCAACCTTACCGTTAATTTGTCTTTGTGTTTGAATATTTACTTACAGTTATAATATAACATATATTTTAAACTTTGTCAAGTAAAAAAGTGAACATTTTTTAAGGAAAAATGAGCAAAACCTATGAGGGGGGGTTAGACTGCAATAGTTACATTGCTAGTCGTTGAGGACAACTGACCAACCATTGTGTTATAGTTGAAAGTCCTATATTTTCCGAGATCTACATCATATACTGTCTCGTACCCTTGTTGCAGATTACGAGTGCTTTTAAAGCGACTTGTTACTGATGAAGGGAAATCCGATACTTTGATGAATCTCATTTGTCGTTGAAAACCAGTTTGGTTTACGAATGTGCCGGTATATACCGTGAACTGCTGCGTGATGCTCATATTAACTCCTTTGTGTTGAACATATAATAATATAACCCATTACGGTTAAGTTGTCAAGTGATTATCTTAACTTTCTTCAGAAGCTTCGACAGCGGATGCTGTGTCGCTTGATTCTTCTTCTTTTTCGCCACACCCAATAAGTGTGAATAACATTAAACTAAGCATTTCATCTCCTTGCTTCTCTATTGTTTATATAATATAACCTTCTATAATCAGGTTGTCAAGTATTTATTTAAAATTTTTCGTGAACCCACATCCAGAACCAAGTGAATGCAAAAATGAATATTACTGTTGCGAATATTAATCCCATTTTATCTCCTTGTTTTGTATTATACTTATAATATAACGTGTTGTGGTTAACTTGTCAAGTTTTTTCTTGAACAAAATGCGTGTAATGCCTCGCATAATAATAGTTTGTGCCCTCAGTTGTGGACCAAATTGAAAATGAAGTATCTCTTTCTAATTTCTTATTGTCTCGAACCATTCCTTTTACATTAGGCATAATTGAAACATCATTAGCGAGTTCTTCTTCATTTATGTTAATAATATAACACGTCTCCGTGATGTTGTCAAGTGGAAAGTACAGCTTTTCTTCATCTTCTTCAAATTTTGCATATCCAATCGTCGATATACGACTGATTTCCTTTGGTGTATGTGTTGATGTGAATTCGGGCTTCACGTTCGCACAATAATTTAAGGTATGAATTGTTGAATACACAAGATAATTGATATTTTTATAGAAATCGTACACTGTTCCTGCTGGTGTTAAATCAGCCATCGTTTTGTTGTCCAATAAAAGCATTTCGTGTATCAATCCAGAGCGAGTAAATTCCTGTAGTACATTGAAGTGAACCTTATTTCTTCTCCGCTCAATGTCGGATGCAAACTCAAGGTCAGGATAGATATATACAACAGTCATTTTAGCGTGCTTCAGAGCCTCTAGAACGCGCAGAGAGGCTCCCGCTATCTTACCACTACCACAAACAAAAAGAACGCCCTCAGTGGCCGATTTGATAGCCTTACGTCGAGGTTTATAATCTATTGAGTCATATCCTTCAACTGAATCGTTTTTCTTGATTCCTTTTCCTTCATCAAGAAGAACAACTTCGTATTGTTTATGTTGCTTGAACAGTTCTGCTATATTGCAACCTGCTTGTCCGAGTCCTATAATTAACATTTTTTCTCCAGTGGTTTTATTTCATCTTCAAATAGCCAATAAGTGTTTCCATCGATCGTTACTCCGTATACGACAACATCATTGAATCTAGCACTATGATCAACAATGAGCCCTATCATACCTCGTCGAAGATGTCTCGCAACGGCCTTGATACCTTCGACCTTAGGTAAAGTAACAACAAGATCGCCATTACTTAATTTTTCCACTTGAATTCTCGCATGTCTCCGAAGTTTTTTCCGATATGACATGACGATTTGAACTGCCCAAGTTTAGTATCTTCGAAAATTTGTCTGATATGTGGAATGAGATCCCTATCGTCCCCATGAAGGTCGATAATAACACAATCGTGTATAGTAAAGGCGACATAACTTTTTCTCCCTGTTAAGAATTTTTCAATTTTGTTGACGCGGTCAAGACAGTTATCGGAGGAAGCAGATTGCAACAAGTAGTTGAGCGCGTGAAATCTATCACAAGCTGTCCTTCTACCAAAAGGGGTTCGTATTTCTTTTTGTTCTTCGCAATAAAACTTTTCGACGAGATCGCTTTTGCTATAGAATTCAGAATCGATAGTTTTGTTTTCCGAGTTATAGAGCCAAGCAAAAAACTTTTGTTTTGCCTCTGCTCTTGTGATGTCTTGTTTGAATATATTTTTGATGTTCCACTCATGAATATCCTCCTGTGGTTGTTTTTGTCCCATTAGGGAAATCATTGTTCTTATCTCGGCGGCATTAAAATCAAGTTCCAAAAAACAGTCCCATTTGGGCTCGACAATGTCCTTTAATTCCGTTTTAAGATTCATTATGGGGAATGACCCCTCCGTCGTTGTTAAGCGTCCTGTAACGCTACCAAAGAGGTTGTATTTAACGTATACTTCTTGTCGACCCTTTATCCAGTTCCATAAACTCCTTGCTTTCATATCCTTTTGGGAATATCGAAATAATTTGTGTTTATTGATATGTAGGGCACGTTTTTGAAGATTTTGTATTGTTATATAACCGTCATGCAGTAGGCCGTAGTGTGTTGGCTTGTCAACGTTAGCAAAAACCCAATCGCATATTTCGTTCTTAGTCTGGAAATAATGCTCTAATTGCTTGTCTGGGATTAAATCAAAAAAGCACACATCGTCGAAGTTTATTTTGACTGTTTGTAACGACTTGAAGTGAGATCTTATTTTCTTTTCTCTGGATTCCCATCTGGCTTTAAGATGTTCTGGGCAAATATCGGATATCCTAGATCCCAATGTCCATAAGTAAGCATATTGAATGTGCCGGTCTCGAAGGTGATCAGAATAGCCCCAAGTACCATCAATATTGTCGGGTATTCTGTCGTAAATAAATTTTCCATCAACGTAAACTCCTGCGCAATCTTTTTTATCATCCATAATTTGGAATGTCATATGTCCTCCTAGTATGTTCCCCTATCAGTTGCTTGTGGCTGAGAGGTTTGTATTGTTGGTTCTTCAATCTCTACCGTTGTGGCTGTAAGTTGTGCTTGAGTTTCATCTTCGAGTTTTTGAATTTCTTTTTGTCTTTCTCTTCGAATGAAATCATTGTAACTGTTTTCTTCATCTTTATAAAGATTTTGGAACTCATCATTAATATAACCTAGAACTGAATCGTTGTCAAATCTTTTTTGAAAGAATTTTACATTATTCTTAATCTGATTGAATTTACCAATAGACATTCTTTCCTGTTCTTCATAATATCTAAAGGTTATATATATATTATTAATATTATTATTTATATAATTATTATTATTTATATTATTAATATCAAACTTTGGTAATACATGCTTTCTATATACTAATCCCTCTCGACAGTGTTTTGGTACCAAAGTAACTTGTTTTATGTCGACAAGTCGATTATATCCTTTAATCATTTGGGCCTTGAGGGTGGAGATAGAAGAATCCATAGAGTTAGTATACCTAGTCTCGAACAGGTTCTCTATTGATGTAATATTGTTCTCCTGAAGAGGGATTATATTTGCAGCAGAATTGATATCAAATATAACCATGTTCGGAGTATGCTTAACAACAGAAAATCCAAAGTTCCTACAAGCATCAACATACTTTTGAAAGTTGGGACTTGATATCAGAGTATCATATTTAATTTGATCAACATCAAAGACTGTTGGGAAAAACTTTACAGCTAAACCAGTTTCGAGAGGAGACGCAAACCTCGATAGGCAGTGCTTTGCTAGAGTCATGGGTCTCATTTGTTTATAATTTATTTTAAAATAATCAAGAAACTTCTTGACATATTGATCAAAATCGCTTATATTTGTTAAGAGGTTCATATCAACTATATGCTTGTTAAAGGCATCTAAGTTTGATACGATACCGTTTCTATATTCAAGAATGGGGGGCGTATATGCTTGAATAGGTGCTATCTCTGTAATTTGATCCTCTTCGATTATGCCGAACCGCATACAATCGAGGAAATGTTTTAAGATTTGTTCAACACCATAAACACAACAATCAAGGATAATTCCTGCAAACTGACTAGAGTATATGATTGGCTGCATATGTTCTTCTCGAGGTATGATAGGGACTCCTTTTGTGTTAACGTGTCCATATCTGATCTTCTCAAAGAAATTAAATTCAACAATACCTTTTTGGTTATCAACATCAGCATATGCTTCGGTGTTAAACTTAACCTTTTGTTCGAATGCTGTTCTTGCAGAACTATTATTGTTTGCTCCAAATGTACTCATTATTTAGGTTCTCCCCACCCGCTATCATTTGGGTCTACATATTCATCGCTAGTGTCGCGCTCAATTGAGACAGGGCTGTACCCGGGATCACCCGGAGATGACCGAACAACACAACCAGAGGCCGATGGGTTGTTTTGGTGCTGATTCTTGACCCCACTGTTCCAATATCTCATAGTGACTTCGGTAGACATCTTTGCACTACCTTCTAATTCTATTTTATGGACAACATTAGTTATTATTTGGTGACCACCGATTCCTAGTTTGTACGCTAGATTGTCTGTATCTGAAGCAAAGCCAAGATCTGGTACGTAAAGATACACATAGTCACCGGGAAAGAATCTAAAATCTGGACAGTTCGGGTAAGTCGTTACTGTTGCATCATAAACGTTCCCTAACTGTGATATGTCTGTTTTGCCTTGTTGTTCTAGTCTCACCTCACGAAGGTAATCTGTGTTGTTTGCTGATAGTTTTAGTGACTTGAATGGCCCATAAGGAGATTTTGCTTCAATAACTGTGCGATAATTAGAAATTATATCTAATTTATCTTTAATACTATTTGCGCCCTGAAGTTTACCAGCTAAAAAGTCTTCTGATTCAACAACATAGACATTGATAAATACATAGTCTTTTCCATGTTTGTCTTCAAAGTCTCCTTGTGATACAACTTTTGCTGCATCATTGGTTGGAATCTTTGGTACAAATTTTACAGCACCCCTTTCTGAAGCATTACCCCACAGTTTTTCGTTCACTCTTGGGCTGTTCATTGTCGGCGGGTCTGCGGTTGAATTATCATAAGTAAACTCTCCAAACATATTAAAAGAGGAAGTGGCAAGTTCTACTTTTTGGTTATTATCCCAAGAACTTAATCTTAAGCAAGGGTTAACATAATTCATTATAATGTCTTTAACAAGTGTTTTAACATCTAAGTAAGATACATTTTCAATAATATATTTTTTATTAAACCAATCCTCAAATAGCTCAACTGCTATGGGTAAATCCCCTAGATAGAACCCAAAAGAATCAACTCCGAAACCCCTTACTTTCATCGGAACAAATGGTAACATAACTTTGTAGTGATCAAGTAGGTCTTGGGGAATAAGATCAGCCAACAAATTCCTAAGAGTAACAAAGTGGTAAGTTTTCATCTCGCTTGATACATTTGCCTCATGTAATCCCATAAAAATAACATCATCATCAAAACCGGTTGTGTATGCAAATGAGTTATAATCAAGTTTGGATATACCAGATGCCCCACCTACTGATAAATTATAATTTTTTATATATGGCTTCAGTGGGTCTTCAAAGTTAAGATTCACCATAGGGATCCGCAAATCGATATGTTCTTTAAATTCTTTTTTTCGTAAGTCTGCTATTTTATCTATTTCCTCAGAAGATTTTTCAGTGCATCTCTTCTCTAGTAGGAATTGTGAGTTTATCAATATCTTGCGAAACTTCTCTCGCTCAACATCCCCATATAATATGTTCTTAGGACCAACGCGATTATTCACGACACCCATATCTGCTCCAGCCCTGTACTCTATCTCTATATTTACCTTATTGTTTACTTCATCGAAACTTAAAGTATGGTCAACAATATAAAGATCAAGTTTTAAATAATTGTGATATGATAAATATTTAGCATCTGTCTGCGGTTTTCTATGGGTCTCTAGGTCATCACCGTTTTCGTTTGCATGTGTTGTGTATACTTCCAGCATTATCCCTTGGTTATCTTCATCCAATTCAGCCGGTGTAAACAAATCTAAAAACCTCAGGTGCTTATCTAAATCAACACTGGTAGAGTCTATATATTCTCCGTCGGAATCATAATAGTTTTCCAACAAATCAAAATTATTCAGTGTTGCTCTGATTTTAACTTGTACATCACTTCTTGCTGTCTCCTGATACGTTCCTTCAAAAGAAATGTCTATTCCCGTGAAGGATATTATAGTGCCCATTCCGAACTCACTAACGCTTTTGGGAAAAGCAATACTTGATTTTTTGGATGTAAACTTTTTTCCCACCGAGGTGGTATTATCAAATTCTTCTTTTTTTATTACCTTGGATATTCTAAAATTATTACTCATAAGTTTCCAAGAGTCTTTCGAAGACGTTGGCCAACCGCTCCGTGAGTAAAACCTCTTTCGACCAATCACTCGAGTTGGATCAGGATTAGATATGTGTTCAAATACCGACAGGTGACCTAGATTCTCATTTTTTCTATAATTAAAAAAATCTATAACATCTGCATTTTGAAAGGCCTCACCATCATTACTGAGGTCTCCAGTTTGAACCATTTGGTGGTTTCCATAAGATGTATTAGGCATCAAGGACTCAGAACCTACCAATGTATTCAGGTCCGTAAATATATCCATTCTTCTAAAAAAGAAAGCTTGCTTCAATTGCCCTTCATCAACACCCTTTTGGTTTTTTTCAATTATTTCTTTGAATTGATCCTCCGCAAGGTCTGGGCAAGGCAATCCAGATATACAATCCCGACTAAACTCAACAGCCTTGCTCCACTTTATTTTAGTAGTCATTGAAGTACCCCATGTAATCCTTAGCAATATCTAAAGGAAAAGGTATAACTAGACGATCACCAATCGCAACATCTGCGTCGGTAGGCTTTCCATTAAACCGAGCAATTACCCACCAATCTTTGCGATCACCATAATATTTGGTAGCCAATTTAAAGTAATTGTCTCCAGTAGACCAGTAATGCTCTTCGTAGGTCATCTTCCTTCTTTCATCTTGTGGGGGATAGCCAATAAAGGGATCCGTAAGTATCTCAGCAGACGTCAAACCTCTGCTTTTAAGCAACTCAGAATATTGAGATTTACTTATTGACTTAGTTTTTCTGTTCTTGTTTCTGCTCATCTTAATTTCCTCTTTCTGTAATCAATTCCAAATGGATAACTTACAGGCGCATCTCCGACGTTATAGCCTGAAAAAGGGGTTATTTTGTTAGTCCCGACATATAATTGCTCTACTATTGGGGTTATTGATAAACTTACTTTTAGATTTTTTGGGAACAACTTGCCTTCATCAAGAGAAGAGACCTGTGAGTCTCCTTCAAAGAAGCCGCCCTCAACATCAAATTCAAATGAAAAATCAGTTATTATCGATTTTTGTCCACGCTCCACAACCTCATCGTATGTTTCAGCATTAAAATCTTCAGCGATTCCATATTCAATGTTATGTATAAAATTGGAAAACAATATATAAGTTGTAAAATAATCAGGGTTATGAGTGAACTTTTTCATATCGTGCGTGTCCTCCCATTTCTTGTCGGTTGTATTGTATTTCTTCCGACTGTTCAAGAAAAATCTACACAAGGAATTAATCTTTGTAAAGTTAACTCTTGCTTCATTGTATGTTTGTGACGGAACCTCAAACTGTAAATTGATTTGGTTTGTTATTGGGCCCTTAATTGCTCGAGGAGACTGAGCGACAGCAAAAGTATCTTCAGTGTATTCTGTCTCAGACGATCTAGAGAAGTTTGTAACAAAAGCCTTGAACCTTAAGAACCCTTTGGATATCCAATCTCCGGTTAATCTTGGCATAGCGATAGAAATGTATGCATTTTTATTTTTCGCTAGAAAAGTTGTTCCGTTGAAACCTAAATCTATCTGTCCATCGGCTGCGAATTTTCCTGTTGCTGGGAATTTACTCATTATCTAATCCCCACTGAGAAAGGCCAATATGGGCCAAGTTTATCATGAGAGTCGAGCATAAGCAGATCCAAGTCCAAAGTATAGTGTTTTGGAAGATATTTGGTGTTAGTTGGGTCTCCGGACTCAAAAAACCCAGTATCAATGCTGGGATTGTATTCCACTTTCTTTATTATACAGTTGATTCCGTTATCCTCTATTTCTTTGTGAGGCGCTGTTGATCCAAAGGGAAAATCAACTGCGGAGCGAGAAGTTCCTTGATTAATCAAGTTTGCAAAGTACACTGTGAAGTTCTCTACCCTATCAAACCCTTTTGTTCCTAAACCACTTTGTGGTAAAGTTCGGTTACCTACTGTCCCAACAAATCTAAATAAATCTTGCATCTTTGCTAAATTTGATTCTGCTTCTTTGGGGCTACTAGCAGGAACATCCAAGGATATAGAATAAGTAAATGTCGATTGCCCTCGGCTAACATAAGGATCCAGAATATATAATGATTGGTCTAAGTCAACTGTCGGCTTTATATTTAATTTAAAAGATTTTAAGAAGGTCTTGAATGCAACAAAGTTATAAGTCTGACTGTCCATTATGTAAATTATACTGTTGGTCTCGGTAGCATAGTTTGTCTCAACAGGGTTACCTAGATCAATCCTTTGTACTCTTTTTCTTTCATTATCGTCATAACTTGCTGTACCGCCTACTCGTCCGGTCTTTTTTCTATTATAAAGAGTCACTTATTATGCTCCCTCGTCTATATTTCGAACAACTGCATCTGTAAGTTCTTTACTATCCAAGTACACTTTTACTTGATTTGCAACATTGATCTTGTCGTCCATTGTAATTTTTACATTAACGTCAAGAGAGCCTTCTGTTTTTCCTTTGATGATGTTCTCGGAAGCCATCATAACAGTCCTACTCTCTCCAGTGGACTGCATAATAACCATACCGTCAATATTGTTTGCTAAACTGTTCAGGGACTCTAGGTCTGCTTTTAAATCCGCTAATGGACTTCTCATCTGTGTGAGGGTCACAAGTCCATCTACCAAAGTTCCAAAACTACCTTCGGCCATATTACCTAATTCTTGAGCAAGCCCTGCGGCGCTGTTTAAGACCACCGCCATTGCTCCACCGGCTATAGCAAACCCAACAGCAAAAGCCATTACTCCAACGAGAGCAGTAGCCAATATAGGCGCTGCATACGCCATTGCGAGAGCAAACCCTATCATTGCAAGGCCCATAACCCCTATAGATATTACAAACGCCGTAGCGACCTCACCAGACATTCCTTTCATGGCCTCGGCAAGTTTACTCAAACCAAGCGCTGCAATTCCAAAACCAATCGCGAAAATAGCTACGATTGCTCCAAGTTTTATCATATTAGCCGTATTCATCACAGTAAAAAATCCCTGTGCTGCTGTTGCAAAAGAAGTCATCCCAGCGCCAATCTTTGCTCCGGCTGCGGGGACAACTTTCGCCATTGTAAAAAGTGAGCCGCCCAATGCAACAGTAGCAATCGCTAAAGCACCAAACATTGCAATAGCGGATAGTGTCCATCCCGCAAGCCAAGCAAACGTATTTTGAGATGCTCTCAAGTTGTTAATGCCCTCTGCAATCCCACCGAAAAACCATGCTAAAGCCTCTGTGAGCCAAGTGACAAACCATATCAGTGGTTCAAGAACTAAAGCCATTTCAGCCATCGCAGCCTTTAGTTTTGTAAATGCATCCATTTGTTTGCTTAATAATTCGTTTAATGATCCGACCGAGTCTTTCTCTTGGTTCCTTGTTGTACCCAGCATCTTCATCATTGTGTTCATGTCTGATATGCCCGTAACATTTTGTAGGAACAACTTATTGCTTCTAGAAAGATTTCTAACCTCTATACCTTGAGCAAGGAAAGATTGTCTCAAGTACTCCAGTCTTTCTTGGGACTCCATGTTTTGTAATTTGGTCATGCTCAATTGTAAACCGTATTGTGCATTAAGTTGTCCGGCTATCTTGGCTGCATCGGCAAATTTATCAAACTGATTTGTTAACTTGAGAATGTCGCTTATTTCGGT
>MDTC01070603.1_pt1 | contig 12662 bp, 17 predicted proteins | sample 811181 | NCBI WGS metagenome assembly MDTC01 (sample SAMN05326644, study PRJNA326480) | marine metagenome | isolation source: seawater | place: Pacific Ocean: North | collected 2011 | reverse complement strand
CCGCCAGCACCCGCTTCACCAATGATTACCATTGTTGAAATTGACTGAATGCCTTGTACTGCATCTTTTAAGTATGCCGCTTGAGAAGCATCTGTTGATGCGTCTGCTAATGTAAAGTGTGATAGTGAACCAGCGATGAATTGTGCATCTGCCGCCACTGCACCTGTTGTTGCTACTGCCATGGGATAATCCTCCTGTATAAAATTTATCCGTTGTTAGCAAAATGCTAACTTATAAAGTTATTTATCAATTTTACGTTATTTTTGTTACTTTAAGAAGCGTCCTGCCGCAAAACCAGCGGCCGCTCCTAGTGCTGGATAAAGCATAAATCTTTTAGCATTACTATGACGTTTTCTATTACTGATATTAGAACTACTAGGTTGTTTCTTTTCCATATCGACAGCATTTGTATCTATATAACTTCTTTCTTTTGCAAAATTAGCAAGTATAGGTCTTAATTCTGACATAGGAAATCTTGCTCTTAGTGCTTGTAAAAGTCTTGTTACAACACTGATACGTTGTTGGCTACTTAAATTGTTCCAATCAGCACCCATACGTCTTATTGCTTTGTATTGTGGATTGTCTATTTTAAGTTGTCTTTCAAGTTTAAAAAGATATGTATTATCAAAATTGAAATTTAATTCTGTTTTTAATATACCGTTCATAAATCTTTTAAACATCATAATATCAAATCTTAAGTTTTTAAATAATGCATCAGATTCAACTTCGTCTCCGACTAATCTTCTTAATGTAGAGCCATCTCTAACAACACTAGCCGCCATATACAAGTCTGTGCCACTACTTCTGAAACTTGAAAAGTTACCATTTGATAAAGTTTTTCTAGCATATGTAGATGCCGCACTAGCATAACGAAAATCGTTTTTGAATACAACTAAAATAATACTGTATAAGAAAACAATATCCGCCGCATCTCTAGCATTGTATCGTGAAATAGCACTCTTACTTCTCATAAGTTTGCTTTCAGAAAGTTCATTAATAAAACCAAATTTGCTTTCTTTTTCTACTGGCATTTCGTGCCCACCTTGCATTGCGGCCCATTGTTGTGATGTATATTTTTCTTTGCTCATAGTATTATTTACCTAGTTAAACTTTTGATCCTTTGGCTTGGAAAAGTTCTTAGCACTGAAATCTAACCTATCTACAATTTTTACTGCATCGCCCATTTTATCAACAGCAACAAACCCTTCTGCTGGTGAAACTTCATAACCGTTTTCTGTTTCTACAAAACTATCAATGTTATCAAGTGTATCTAATTTACGTTTAATTTGATTTTTAATTTCTGTAATTATTACATAAACTTTATAAATTTTTTCTAATTCATTTTTGTTTGCAGTAAGATATTCTGTAAGATTAGCGATTCTATCTAATCTTGCCTTAACACTTTTTGACTCCGGATCCTGATTTTTTAATCCAGTTATTTCTTTGTCCATTTGGGCCTTATAACTATCTAGTAAATCAGAATACAATTTCTGGGGGTCTTGCTCAATGCGTGGAGTCGGTTCCTTAATATATTTGTTAATTTGTGCTTTAATTTTTTCAATTACATTAGGTTTGCCTATGTCAGGCAGATTAGATAGAACACTAAAGTCGATACTGCCAACACTACCGTCAACAGTATCGAGCAACTGATTAATTTTTTTAGATTGTGATTTTGTAAAGTTTGCTATTCCTGAATAGTCTTTAATAATTGCGTCATCAAACCAAACGTTAGATGTTTTTGATAACTCACTGCTATCAAAACCAAAACTAGCATTCATATTTTCAATACTATCACCTTCATAACTTGTATGCCATACAATACCAACTTCTGCATTTTGCATCTGTTTTGCCAAATCGCTACCTTCTGGTACTGCATATGTTAAAGTGTTTGGTTTAAAAGTAATATACTTTTTGCCAGATATGTTTTTGGATTCAAGATCTCCTTTAGCCCAAAGCATATCGCCTTGTAATACACCTTTAATGTTTAATTCTTTAAGATACCTTAGTGCAAACTTTAGTTTTCTGTTTAAGCCATCTGCTTCGTGATTGTTGTCTATATCTTCAAATGATTTATTTAATTTTGCATCTTTGTTAAATACGCCTTTAGTGCCTACAAAAAATTTGCCATCTGATGGATCAATGCCAGCAAATATAGCCGGAGCACCGTCCCATTTAGTTGTAATTTTTACATCACCGTTTGAATTACCTGCTAGTAAGCCTAATAAGCCTCTTAATATCTGTGTTGCTTTTGTAATGCCTGCTTGTCCTAAATTTAGGATCTCATCTTCAACGTGTTCCAAGTGTGTGTTCTTAGAAGACTCATCTAATTCAACACCGTGAAAAGGATTTTGTTTTCTACGAGGTTTTCTTGGTCCACGATGTCTATTTTTGTTTACATCGTTCAGTATTATTTCATTTATTTTCATCTAGTGTTCTCTGAACTGCTTTAGTAAATTTTTCAGGGTTTCTAGATCTGATAGCATTAAACAATTTACGTTCTAATACTTTTTCTTGCTCTTCAGAAAAGTTTTCATTAACAAATTCAAATAAGTTAATTGCTGATGTGATAAGATGATTGGCTCTGCTCTCTACTAACAATGATTTATTCTTTGTTTTAGAAATGGAGTCAATCTCAGTTAAAATACTTTTAATTTTCATAATAGTAACCCTGTTTTGCTTATTATATTTATCATTAAAGAGCTATTTGTATTAACTCAACTTTTTAATAAGTTTCTGTAAACTTGCTCCTTTAGCAATAAAATCGTGGTCTTCTGGGTCACTTTGTAAAGGTTTACTTACATTAGATGTCTTATTTAAGTTAGTCAGACTATCATATATTTGGTTGGAAGTGCTTTCATGTTGCTCTAATTCTTCTTCAGTGAAGTCAGTTATTCTAAGTGTACGTTGATCAAACTTCAAGTTAATCCTAGTGCCAACACCACTACTACTTCTTGTTTTCATAAATTGCAGTTGATATTGTCCACGTTCACGCATTGGACCACTTGTATAGATACCCATAACATTATCAGCAGTATTGATCTTACTAATACCACCACTAATATGGCTGTGATCAAACTCTACTTCTTCAACACTTGCTCTGTTTAACTGCGAAGCAGTAACAAAAAGTACGTTTAAGTCTTTTGCTAAAGAACGCATCTCTTCAGATACATATTTGTCTTTTACAAACAAATCACTTGGACTAACACGCCTATCATTTGGCATCATCAAATCCATATAGTCAATTACTAAAGCATCTGCTTTGATACCAGTTTGTATTTCATACTCTTTTAAAAATGCTTTTAGGCTGTTTGCATTACTACCAGAACCCATATATGTTATCTGTAAGTTACCTGCTTTTTTACCCGCCATTTTAACTTTTAAATTTACATCTTCTAAATTTTTAAAAATATCTTTACTTGGCGTTCCTGTAACCATAGTATCTAATCGCATACCAACAAGTTCTTCGCTCAACTCAAATGTAACATAAACAACATTAAGTCCTGCTAATGCCCAATTCAAACTAATATTTTGCAAGAATAAACTTTTACCACTACCACTACCACCAGCAAAAATATTAAGTTCGCCTTTATTAAATCCACCGAATAGTTTATCATCCAGTGTTTTCCAGCCTGTACTATTCTGTCCATTACTATTTTTAAGTAGCAAAAGTCTTGCTTCTGGATCTTCAAAATAATCTACACCTAAGTTCTTAGGTAATCCAACTTCACTTGCTTCTTTAACACGTTTCTCAACTAAATCATAATTGCCTTTTTCAATATCTTCTGCACTAGTTAAGATTGCTTTTTCAAGACTCTTATACTTAGAAAACTCTTGGAACTCATCTAAGAACCATTCACTGTGCCTAGCAACATCTACATTTTCTAAATCTACATCTACACCATGTGTTGCTTTAATCTGTTCTACTGTTGGCAGTACTTTGTACTTGTCACTGTATTCTACAATCATATCAACAATATCTCTATTCTTTCCAGAAAAGAACTCACTGTTAATAATATTCTGACAACGAATATACAACTCGCTGTCTTTAATCATAAATCCAATAAACAAATCTTCTAATTCTTTAGTATAATTTTTCATAGTTTTTCAAAGTACCTATTCTTTAATATCTCAATTTTTACTCTACTACTTATTCTATTTTCAATAAGTTTTTTAACAACAAAGTGTTTGCCTAAATGTATTACTGCATCATTTAGATCTTTATATTCCCATTCTGGGAAACTAACACTCCAGCCATTCCTAGTTGCGTGTTCTACTAACCTTTTGCCTGCAACATCTCTATCTGGTACAATAATCTTTTCAGTCTTGAATGTATTTAAATATTGTGCTTGTTGCTTATTACAATATACGCCACACAAAGCCAAACAATCTATGGACATTGCATCAAATGGGCCTTCAGTTATTAATGTAAACTTTCTATCTTTTTTATACACACTATTTAGATTGTATAAAAAGTTAGGTTGCTTATCTGTATAATATTTTGGAACACTATCAGGAAGATCCTTGTCTATGTGTCTTGCTGTCCAGCCAACAATTTTATCTTTCCAACGATATGGAATAATTACTCTACGATTTAGGTTTGCTCTATTACTATCACTAACATAAAAATCGCTTGTGTCTGTAAAACCTCTATTATGCAGATAAGCAATATGCTCTGGATATTGATCACTTACAAGTGAAGAAGATTCTGGAAGAGGCCTAGCACCAAATTCAAGTTTCGTTACTGGCTTCTGTTCTTCTAGTATTGTTGAAATTTCTTTTTGCTTAAGGCTTAAAACTTTAAACTTTTTAATTTCACTACTGTCAACATTCAATGCTTGTAACAAATCAACCATCTTAGCAGTCAACACTCTGCCCTGTTTGTAACTTGCTTTATATCCACAATTAAAACAATGGTAACTTATAGTAGTGTCGCTGGTTTTAAAACCACCTCGCTTTCTAGTATCTGGTCGCGACTGTCCTCGCTTTATGCACATAGGACAATTAGTAGTTGACCACCCACTTGGAGTTTGTCTTCCACCTATTTTACCATTTATAGCCAGACTGATATCGTTGATTAGCATAGTATTAATATAACTTATAGTCGATGTTTTGTCAACTAGTTTCTAACAAGTATTTTTGTAACTGTACCAGCAGTAGTAGTGTAGTAAAAACGTAATTTTCTAACACTTGCTTTGAAATTAAAGGGTTCAATACCTGTAGAAGCAGTATAAGAAACAGAATTATTAGGACCTCTTATAGGAATTGGAAAGAAATCACTGCCTACCGGATTGTCTTGTAGTGAGCCTTCTACAAAAACAGTTCCTGTAAAATTATCTGTGTATACTGCAATAGTATGTAAACCTGTAGTATAGTTTTTATCAGCGGCCGCATCTACAACATTAGAAATAAATCTTTGTGGAGTTTGCGAATCGCCAGTGAAAGTATCAGCAACACCTGTTGCTAACGGTTCTGGCATAATACCGTCTAGTAGTTCTACTACAAATCCTGCTGTTTGACCAATATCACCAAAAAGCAAACTTTCTTCTGATGTATTGTCGTCAGTCATTTTAACTGACATCTTATACAAACCCGCATCTAAATTAGCAGTATCTGCATATGTTAATAGTATTTCAGCAAGTCCTTCTGTAGAATTTGTAACAGTAACAGGCTTTCTGAATACTAATGAAGTATCAATAGGATTGATAAAAAATGCTTCTAATGTTTTATTAGTTGCAGTAAACGGTCTACGTTTATTGTCATGCATTTTTATTTCAATATTATTGTCTATACCTCTGTGTATTTTAATTGTTTTATCATTCATTGGCTCACCTAATCGAGAAGCATCTTCTCGTATCATTATTTGTACTTTATCGTTAAAACTATATGCTTTAGTGTAACTCATAATTATATTTATCATAAAGTACCTAAAGCATTTTTATGGCAAGATTTATCGGTAAATACATTTGATGGAAGAACAAGACATTAAGAAATTTCAAGAAAAATTTCCCTTTTTAACAGGCATAAATTACGGTGGTAGAGAACACGTTGGCATAGTACAAAACTATAACAATCAGTTAACTACGATATATGATTTTGACAAGTTAAAGACAGAAGAACACAAAGAGAAGTTTTTAGAATTTGGCGAAACATGGTGGTGGGAATCAAATAGGATTGTCCCAATTAATATTTTTTTGCCTAAGGAAATGGAGTTTTTTAAATACTCTTTATGTCATATGATTACCAAAGATGTGGAATTTATTTTTGGTCCTGTGATAAGTCTTAACAATATTGCTAAGAAACGTATCAAACGTAGAAGTATTCAACTTGTAAGAAAAATAGATTAACGTACTATCTCAACTTCACTTTCAGTAGAAATAACAACCCTTGCACCACAAGATAATATAGGCTTTTCATTTCCTCCATACATTACTGTACTAGGTCCATTTATTTTTACTTCATGACAGTAAGTATTGCTCTTGCCTTTTTTAACAGTTATCACAGGCTCATCAGTGCCATGCTTTTTATTGGCTCTGATTTTATGCTGATTAACGTGTATATATGTTTTAGTCATTTTGTAAGTTCTCGCATATCAAATTCATTTGCACAACAACAGCATGAGCATATGCAACGGCGTGTGCTTTCTTAAAGTAGTATGCACCATCACTTGGTTTTATCCATACTTCTTTCATTATATCTGGCCATGACTTCCCTATAAGATGCCTCTTGGCTGGTCTTATCATTGCTAGTACTGCCGCCAACTGTTCTATGTTCTTCGGCTTTGTTTTCTGTAACACTAAACTGTGTTCTCCTACGTGAAACAATTGATTGCTGAATTCTGGCTCTGTAAGCAGATCCCATAACGGTTCCTTTCCTATTAATGTATTTAAGTGATTTTCAGATTTAATGTCTTTATATAGGGAAACATTTAGGATATCTAATTTAAAATATCCTCTATCTTCTGCTTCTTTATAATCTATGCTACTAGTATTAGTAATTGGATTCACTGGTATATCAGTGAAGTATACACCAGTGTTATGTTTCTTCAAGCCATCTAATGAAGCATTTAAACTATCAAAGTTTTCTAAAACTTTGCTTCTGTCTGCAACATCTATATCAATATCAGGTAGTTTTAACTTCATTATTGCTTTCTAAATTTTCAATATATTTTTTCAATTCTTTATCTTGCACATCATTTGGTATTTCATTTTTATAAAATATCTTGTAACTGTCACTACCATACTTACCAATGCCATGCAAGTCACTTGCTTCTTGATAATCCCAGGTTAAGAACTGTTCGCTCATCTTTCTAATTCTTTTTGCTCTTACATTCCACATACCTAAAGGCTTCAACATATTTTGCTGAGTTTTCAAATGTCCACGCAAATATGCTTTTGGATTAGGATATCTTTTAAACAGTTTAGGCAATACTTCTTTTACCTGTTTTCTGTATGTAAGATTCAAGCACATAACGCCAACCATATGTTGCCATACGTTTTCTACTTGTTCCTGCACCATTAAATGTTCTTTCATTATACTATTCCCAGCCATGTTTGTCAAGACTTTGTTCTTTATTTTCTTCAATTAATGGAAGTACTTTTTCTATTACTATTAAATTTTTAAGTTGTTCTTTTTCTGGTGTTCTTATATAAGACAGATCTAACATAGCAATATTTGCCAAAACTGTTGCACCAAAATCTTCACATAACTTTTGACTTGCTAATAAACTACCGCCGGTTGCAACTAAATCATCAGCAATAATAACACGACTAGTATGCCCTAGTATACCCTCTTGTAACTCAATGGTATTAGTTCCATATTCAAGTTCATAACTCTGTGATCTAGTTTTACCAGGATATTTAGAATTTTTCTTTCTTATCATAACAAAAGGTAACATCATTTCTTGTGCTATTGCACTACCAAGAACAAATCCTCTGCTTTCAACACCTACAATTTTTGTAGGATAATGAATGTCACTATCTCTTTCTAAACGTCTGGCTAGATTTTCTACCATTACGTGAAATGCAGGACTCGCAAATACACTATTCAAATCATAAAAATTTATACCCGGTTCTGGATAATCTGGAATAGTCCTACATAAACTAGTAACAATCTTATTCATTAATTTTCTCCTTACAATCCTGCTTCTTTTAATATTGTTGTTAATACTTTTACATCATCTGGATTTTTATCAAATCTTTCAGTCCAAAATCTTGGCGATATCATATCTAACACAAGTTTTAAATGTTCGCCTTCAAAAGTACCTAAACGTTCTTTACCAGAGTCACAAGCAAAAATAACCCAAGGACTTACTCTGCCTGTTTGAATCCAATAAGATAATTCATTGTTGTTTGCTAACCTAAAAAAGTCTGTCCAATGTTCGTGAGTGTTTCTACTCCATTTTTCCATAAACTTGATACTTCTTTCAAGTGCAACATCATAACTTTCTTTTCTAACATACTGCTTTATCCATAAAACATATGCTTCATTTTTTGTCCAGTCATCAAGTTTTACACCAAAGTCGATTAAAAAGTCAACAAAATCAACAAAATTTAACACCTGTAAATCATAACTAAATTTGCCAAATTTAGTAAATGCTATATAATATTGACTTTTTGCAAACTCATCAAACGTTTTAGGTTGTTTTGTAGCCGTTGCTTTGTCATAAAATCTTTGAAAAGCACGATAGCCAAGTTGCACCCACTTTTCATTTTGCATCATGTGTCTACGTTTTTGTTCGCACATATGCACACTGATGGTTCTTTCAGAAGTAAAACTTCTGCCACAGTACTTACACTCATGCTGTTTTTCGTTTACCACGTTTACGTTTTCCAAAAAGTTCATTAAGTTGTTCATCTGTATATCCCAATTCTGTAGCAAGTCCTTTTAGATCATCATCAGTGTTCAAACTTAACAACAAATCCAACTCGTCATCTTTAATAGTTGGAAATACTTCTGCTAAAAACTCTTCTTTGCTATTTAATTTTTTCTTAGAGTTAGGTGTTCCTACCCATTCACCTTTGTATGACATATTTGCACCTATGCCGCACAATGCAAATAGTTTCCAACGTAACTCTGGGTGCTTAGAAACACAACTCCAATCTACATTTACTAGTTCATTAAGCATCACAATATAATGCTCTTTGTATTTACTTGGGCAACTCATCCAACGTTGTAGCATCCAGAACTCTTGTTCAATTTTCTTTTTGCCTTCATCATCAGTTTTGCTATACAAGTCAAATCTTTTCTTGTTTGCAGATGGAATTATGTCTTTAAACAAATCCATTATAATAAATGTCCTACATCAATAATATCTGGTATTTGGTTTGTATCTTTAACAAAATATGCACATGGACTATTAGGTTTATCTGTTAATGGCATTGACAAAATATGTCCATGTTTTAGTTTCGGAAAATACCATTTTATTTCTTGAAAAATATTTGTAATCTGTACTTCTGCATAATCTACCATATAACCTGTTAGAGGATTAAACACAGGTGTTTGGAAACCTCTATCATTTAAGTTTGTTAGTGGTAATATTTCTAACATACCTTGATCTGGATCTCCTGCTAAAATATTCCAGTCTATTGGCATTGTTACTTCATTGCCGCCTATATTCATAACTATTGCCGGGGCACTAAAACTTTCTAAAAATATTAGTGGAATAAAAAAGAAATCCATGTGATCAGGATCTGTGCAATCTAATACACAATACCTAATATCATCGATTACTTCTGGCAAGTCATTTAATGAAAATGGCTTATTTTCGTTAGTTAAAATTTTCATTTATTCTCCCATTTAAGTTTCTCTATTGCAAATGGATATTGTGCTTCTTTATAAAATTTCTTACGTTGTGTTAGATGTCTTTTACTATACTTACAACTGCTAGTAATATCCCAAATTTCTACATGATCTTTATCTTCTGCTTTTCTGATTCCTCTTCCTATTGACTGGATAACCCTAACAAATGATTTCCCAGGCTCAACAAGGACCAAATTAAATATACGTGGAATATTAATGCCGACACTAGCAACACCATATGTGGCCACGATAATCTTTCCTTGTGCTTCTTTAACTTCGTCGTAATGTTCCTTTCTGGAATCAACATCTGTATCTCCACTTATAAAAACTGCTTCAGGAATATGATCCAGTAATATTTGACCTGTTTTGATTCTATCAACTAATATCAATGTATTACCACTTTCATTTATACCTTTAAACATTTTACTCATAAACTTAATACGATCTGGATCTGTAACTAGATGTTTAAGTTCACTAGCATAATTATTAAATTCATAAGTGTCTTGTAACTGTACTATATTAACATTACAATTACTTAGCACTCCTTGTTCTTGAAGTTCATGTGCTGACAATGCATTTACAACTTGTCCTAAACTGGCTTTTAAACTAGTAAAGTCTGCTTCATCTTTGGGTATTGTACCAGTTAGTCCCCAACGCAACGGAATATCAGCAAAAGGCCCTGTCAACAGTGTTTTCAAAACATCTGCTTTAGCCTGATGAACTTCGTCTATAATAATACATATAACATCCTCTATAAAATCTGTCAACGGAAAAGGTGCTTCTTGTTTTTTTGTTTTCTTGTGTAAAATATTTAAACTTTGCCAAGTACAAATTGTATGCATTTTTCCAAGTTCTTTTCGATCACCATAATATACGCCAACATCAAGTCCTAAGTTTATATAGTCTTCTTCTGTTTGTTTTACTAGGCTTTTGTTAGGAACTACAACAATAGTCCTACCATATGGTTCACACTTTTTACTTAATACGGCTGTAACAAGTGTCTTACCAGCACCTGTTGCTACTTCTTGTAAACATTGAGGATGTTCTAAAAACTTGTTTACAATGTCAACTTGATAATCTCTTAATACTACAGGTTGTCCTGCAACAGGGTGTCCTACTGGCCATGTTTTATCTGCAAATGTATTCTCTTCGACTAATTCGAAATCAAAATTATCTTTATGCTCTCTGCGATCATCAATATCAATTTCATACCCTTCTGCTTGTATAATTGGTAGTACAGTATCTAATAAGTTTAAATAAGTTCTACCTGCTATGTCGCAGAAACGTACACAACCATCCCACCTGCCTAATTTATAAGCAGGCATATGATATGCATAGGGTAACATAAATTTTAGAGAGTTAGAAATTTTACGTCTAGTTGCTGGATCTAGTCCTTCAAATTTTACGTTAACTTCATCTCTAATGATCAGAGTTGCTTGTTTCATAGTTATAGTATAACGTAGAAGTTACGAAAAGTCAAACTCAATCTGGCGTGGATCTTTATGATCTTGAATTATATCATCAATATCGTCAGTTAAAGGATTTTCAACACCTGCAATTCTATCAATAGCCTGTCTAATGATATTGCAACCGATAGTCACATCTTGGATAAATCTAGTATCCTCAGACGAAACAGGAAAACCTCTTTCAGTACATTTTTCAAAAATGTACATTTGACAATGTTCAACAATACCGTCAATAAACTTTTCATCTGCTGACATAAATTGTTCTTTTTTCTTAATTGCAAAAGTTTCAAAACTTACAACGTTATTATCTTTGTCTTTCATGTTAGCCTCTTTTTTCTGAAATAATATCTGCTAATCCGTATTCAACTGCTTCTGATGCTGACATAAAATTATCACGTTCCATATCTTGCTTTAGAGTTTCAGTTGACTTTCCTGTGTGTTTTGCATACACATCTAACAATGTTTCTTTCCATCTCATTAATTCTTCAACTTGGATCTGTACATCTGTTGCTTGACCACTTGCACCACCTAAAGGTTGATGGATCATGTGTCTTGCATGAGGCAACATATAACGTTTACCTTTGGTGCCTGCACATGATAGTAAACTGCCCATACTGGCCGCTTGACCCATTACAATAGTTGATACGTCTGGTTTAATATACTGCATAGTATCATAAATGGCCATACCTGAAGTTACTGCACCACCAGGACTATTGATATACAAGTTGATATCTGCTTCTGGATTTTCGCTTTCTAAAAATAAAAGTTGTGATACAATCAAATTTGAGACCATATCATTGACAGGGCCGTTAAGCATAACCACTCTGTCTTTAAGCAAACGTGAATAGATGTCGTAACTTCTTTCACCTTTACTTGTTTGTTCAATAACTATAGGTACCATCATAATTTATTCTCCATCTTTATATGTTGTTTTTTGCCAAGTAAATGGAGTATAGATTGCACTGTTTGCACCATGTTCAGCACATTCAGCACTTTCGCACCATACCCTGCCGTTAGTATCTCCTTGTACAAGATCGTTTGCAAACTTCCAAGCATGATATGCAAAACGTTCTGCACCTACACCATCTAGTTGTGTAATCTGTGCAAGACCTTTTGTTTCAAGTAACAATAACTCATCTTTCATTGGGTCATTGATATCAATAACAGTTTGGTGATCAAAAGTATCTTCAAGCCATTTCTTAAGTGGTTTCAAACCTCCAAAGTCCTGTACCCAATTACGATGATCTAAAGCACTTGCACCAAACGTAAATTTAAATTGCAAACTATACCCATGTAAAAATCTACAATGCGAATGGTCTGCGTGTGGTTGACGGAACACTGCTGAAAGTCCAATGTTGTGTCCGTATGTTTTTGTGCTATAATAAGCCATATTATTCT
>MDTC01213177.1_pt1 | contig 12663 bp, 12 predicted proteins | sample 811181 | NCBI WGS metagenome assembly MDTC01 (sample SAMN05326644, study PRJNA326480) | marine metagenome | isolation source: seawater | place: Pacific Ocean: North | collected 2011 | reverse complement strand
TAGGCTGGATGTGGAAGCGCAGTAATGCGTGCAGCTGACCAGTACTAATAGCTCAATTGGCTTGATTTATGCACTGAAAAAAATTTTTAAAATAGATATGAAAAAAAAAAAAGACAAGAATATATTAAGAGCTCTTAAACTTTTAGACAAAATTGAAAAAGTTAGATCCAAAAATAATAAAAATTGGATGGATATTTTAAGACTCTCCATAAAACTAGACTATAAAAATACCAGCATTCTTATTAAAGAAATCTATAAACAAGATACAAAAATATCAAATTTAGCTAAGAAAATTTATCAAAAATAGAAATTAATTTATTTGATTTTTAATTTTAGTAAAATATTTTTTTTCAAAGGCTCTCCTTTAAATAGATTCATGGGTGAATTTCTATTTAGTATTTTTTTATAGTATTTGGGCTCAAGCCCATAACCAGGTCTAATTCGTTTAATATTGCTATTGGTAAATTTTTCTCCCTTTATTATATCTCTGGATATAAATATAGATCTTCGATGAATTCTAGATTTAATCTCTGAATGATTTCTAAAAAAAAATTTTTTATTAAATAAAGCACCAGCTAAATCAATATCTTGTCTGAATTGTTTTATTTCTTTACCTTTTAATGAAAAGTCAATATCAAACCCTTTTTTTTGTCTATCTAAAGCAATATGTTTTTCAACACATTCTGCACCAGCAGCCACTGCCGCTATTGCAATTCTGTTGTCTTTTGAGTGATCAGAAAAACCAATTTTACAATTAAATTTTTTCTTTAAAATTTTAATATTATTAAGGTTAAAGTCTGAGTTTTTGGATGGATAATTGCTGACACAATACATAAGGGTAATATCTTTTGCACCACATTTTATTGCGTGATTATATGATTCTTCAATTTCATCTAATGAAGCAGCCCCAGTAGAAATAATAATCGGTTTTTTTGTCTGAACAACTTTCTTAATTAAAGATAAATCTGTCATTTCAAAAGATGCTATTTTATATCTAGGACAGTTTAATTTTTGTAAAAAATCAACAGCATTTTCATCAAAAGGTGAACTAAAAATTTCAATATTTATTTTTTTTGCATAAGCAAATAATTCTTTATGCCATTTGAGTGGAGTTTTTGCCTTGTTATACAGATCCCATAAATTATAATTTTTCCATAACCCACTTTTTAATTTAAAATATTTTTTATTAGATTTTAGTGTCATGGTGTCAGCTTCGTATGTTTGTAATTTGACTGCGTCTGCACCATTTTTTTTTGCACATTCTATCAATTTAATAGCAGTAGAAAACGAACCGTTATGATTTGCAGAAATTTCAGCAATTAAGTAAGGTTTTTTGGAATACATTTATTTTTTAAATTAAAATCTCATGATAATGTATTTTTTTATTTGAATCATTAAAAATATTTAAAGCCAAATATCAAAAAAAAAATTACAATATGTATAATGGTAAATAAAATTGGAATAACTTTTCTTGGTGACTCTATAATGAAATATAATAAAAACTCATCTCAGATGAGTTGGTTATTAAATGTTAGAAAAAAATTAAAAAATAAATTTAAAAATAAGATAACAATTTATTCAAAACAAGTTATTGGTCTTAATTCAAGAGGATTAGTTAATTTAATTTCTGATTATTATCCAAAGGTTAAAAACAAACAATTACTTGTTATTCAAATTGGAATAAATGACAGCTGGCATTATGAATCGATGAAAGGTCTTCCAGAGGTAAGTGTAAATTCATTTAAAAGAAATTTAGAGGAAATCTATAAAAAAAGCATAATAAGTGGATACGAAAATATTACTTTAATTAATTATCACAAGCTGATGAATAATAGGATTGAAATTAATAAAAGATCATTAAATTTTAATTTAAAGAAATATAATGAAGCAATTAAGGATTTCTGTAAAAAAAAAAGATTACAATTAATTGATATAAATAAAAAAAGTCTTGATTGTAAAAATTACTGTTTGCCATTACCAGACGGCATACATTTAAACAGAAATGGAGTTAAATTTTATTCAAATATTATATTAAATTATTTAATAAAAATTATTGATGAAAAAAATATATAATGTTGGAATATTAGGCTCTGGCCATATAGCTGAAATATTTCATATACCAGCTTGGCTTCAGAATAAAAATTGTCGTGTTGTTGCATTATGTGACAAGAATCAAAAACAATTAAAAAAAGTTTCTAAAAAATTTAAAATTAAGAATTCCTATATGGATTTCAGTAAGATGATCAAAGACAATAATTTAGATATTGTAAATATATGCACACCACCAAATAAACACTTTGAGGGCATAAAAGATTCCATTAAATCAAAAAAAAATATGTTAGTAGAGAAGCCCTTTGTGTTAAATACCAATGAACTCAAAGAACTAAAAAAAATTCTAAAAAATAAAAAAAATTTATATATTCAGTGTGCTTTGCACCAGAGATTTAGACCCATTTCAATTGCAATAAAAAAAGAAGTAGAAAAAAAAACAATAGGAAATATCTATTATATAAATATTATTCACAGAAAATTTAGAGGGATACCCAAACACAGCCAATCTTTTTCAAATAACAGAACTAGCGGAGGCGGGCCTTTAATTGATCTAGGTTCTCATTATTTTGATTTAATTGCATGGATATTTAATTTTCCAAAAATTAAAGACACTTCATGTAGCATTAAAAGAGAAATTTTTAACAAAAAAAATATGAAAAAATTTTTGCCATTTAAATCATTTAATAATGAGGAAATATGCTTGGGAAATATAAAATTTGCCAATAATATTCATTTAAATTTTGAATTAGGGTATGCGCTTAATACCAAGGATGAAAAAATTACAATTGAAATGTTTGGTACTAAGGGAAGTTTTTATTGGCCAGAAAAAAAATTTTTTATTTTAAAAAATAATAAACTCCTTCAAAAAAAATTTAACTACAAAGAAACTAAAGCAAGCTTTAATCAAGTAGACTCATTTATAAAAAGAATAAAAGGAATTAATACTAAAAAAAATATTAACGAATATCATTATATTGCTAAGCTTATAGACATGTTGTACAAATCAGGAAACTTAAAATCTAAAAATAAATAGATGTCTTCAGATCAAAAACATGTAAAAAAAATTCTAAAAGATGGATACACTATTGTAGATGATTTAGTTTCTTTAACTGAATGTGAAAAAATAAAAAAAATTACAAAAAAACTTTACAAAAAATATAAGAATTCAATAGTTGTGAATAACCCTCTAGAACAAACTATTTATAATTTACATAATAAGAATCCTATTTTTTTAAAATATATAGACTACAAAAAAACCATAGATATAATAAAAAAAACTCTATCTTTAGGGTCTTATGAAAATTCTGACGATATAATAATTAGACAAACAGCAATGAGAAACCCTCTAAAGGGTCATGCGCAACAGTTACATAACGATGTGAGAATCGTTGGCTGTAAGTTTCCTTTAGTCATTCATGTTATTTATATGATAGATGACTTTACCCTCTTTAACGGGGGAACTAGATTGGTCCCCAAAAGTCATTTAAAGGAAGAGTATGCTAAAAATGGTAAAGTTTACAAAAACGAAAGAATTATTACTGGAAAAAAAGGAAGTGCACTTATTTTTAATGCTTCAAGTTGGCATGGTAGCGCTAAAAAAATAAATGATGACGAGAGATGGGGTATGATTTTTAGTTATTCTAGATGGTTTTTAAAGTCTGATTTTGATTTCAATAAAAACACACCACTAAAAGTTTATAATAAATTAACCTTAAATCAAAAGAAATTAATGGGTTTTAATTTTAACCCTAGCAAAGATGAATTCACTAGATCTTCCGCAAAAAGTTTTAAACCAGATCTACCAACTAAATATTTATTACCCAATTGAAAAAAAAATATAAAAAAATATATCTAGAACATTTAAGTTTAAAAAATAAAAGATTATTTAAAAGTTTATATAAAAAATATTTTTTAGAGTTAAGTGATAAAAAATCTTTAAATCAAAAGTTGATCGAAAAAATATTAAAGAAATTTTTCTTAAAAAAGGAAAAAGTAAAATTTTTAATTTATACAGATAATAATATTATAGGATTTTTAATCGTAAATTTTATAAAAAATATTCATGAAGAAAATGTATGTTATGTTAATGATTTTTATATTATGAGGGAATTTAGAAAAAATGGCTATGCAACTGATGTAATAAATAAATTTATCAAAGAGTTAAAAAAGAAACATATAAAAGAACTAAGACTTGAGATTTTAAATAAAAATTATTTAGCAAAAAAATTTTGGAACCAATTTAAATTATATAAAAAAAGTACAAATTATTTTATTAAAGTTAGATGATATTTATTACTCAGCCTACCTATCTTCCATGGATAGGTTATTTTAGTTTTTTGAATAAAGCTAGCGAAATAGTTTTTTTAGATGATGTACAGTTTTCAAAAAGATCATGGCAACAAAGGAATAGAATTCTATCAAATGGTGAGAGTAAGTATTTAACTATACCAGTAATATCCAAAGGAAGAAGAGAGCAGATGATAAAAGACGTAAAAATCTTTGAAAAAAATTTTTTTCGAAAACATTTAATGATTATTGAGCATAATTATAAAAAAACTGAATATTTTAAAGAATATTTTGAATTATTAAAAAGTTTAAAGAGCAAAATAGAAAATTTGGAGTTTTTATCTGAAATTAATATTCTTCTTATAAAAGAAATTTGTATGATTTTAAATATCAAAGTAAAATTTTCCAAATCTTCCTCTCTTAATATTCAAAAGAAAAGATCACATAAAATAGTAGAGATATGTAATCTAAAATTAAAAAAACAGTTATTAAGTAATGAGGGAACTATTAATTATATAAATCATGATAAAAAAATTTTTGAAGAAAATGATATCAATGTAAATTTTTTTAAATATGATACAATTCAGTATAAGCAGACTTCAAAAATTTTTATAAAAGAATTATCGATATTAGATCTTATTTTTAATGAAGGACCAAATTCAATAAATATAATTAAAAAAGGATTAAAAAAGATTTAAATTATATTAAACTATATTTATATTTAAAAATAAAAAAATTAAAATTTAATTGCTTTTTATAAAAAGAATAAGAAAACAAAAATTATATAAATTTATTTGATGTTAAAAAAATTCATAAATCAATCAATACCATACGGCAGGCAAAAAATTGATAATCAAGATTTGAAACTAGTAAAAAGCTCTATATTTGGAAAATTAATCACAACAGGACCTTTTGTTTTAAGATTTGAAAATGACATTAAAAAATATTTAAAATCAAAATACGCTTTTACCTGTAGTAGTGGAACAGCAGCTATACATCTAGCTTTTTTAAGTATTGGCCTTAAAAGAGGCGATAATATAATTATGCCTGCAATAAATTTTATTGCAGCTTACAATTTAGCAAAAATTATGGGAGCAAATATTTTTCTTGCAGATGTAGATCCTATGACGGGTCAAATGTCCCCTCAAAATTTGTTAAATTGTATAAAAAATAATAAAATTAAGAAGTTTAAAGCTTTTTTAACTATGTATTTAGGCGGACATCCTGAAAATATTAAAGAATTCTATCTTTTAAAAAAAAAATTTAAATGTTTTTATATTGAAGATGCTTGTCATGCTCTTGGTGCAGAATATAAAGTTAAAGATAAAACTTATAAAGTTGGGTCATGCAAGCATAGCGATATAAGTACGTTTTCGCTTCATCCATTAAAAACAATAACAACTGGAGAAGGCGGAATAATAACAACTATAAATAAAAAGATTTCCCAAAAAATATCTCTTTTTAAATCTCATGGTTTAATAAAAGATAAAAAGTTTTATTGGAAATATGAATCAAATTTCCCAGGTTTAAATTATAGATTAAGTGATATTAATTCAGCACTAGGCTGCAGCCAATTAAAAAAAATTAAATTATTTTTAAAAAAAAGATCACTGATAGCTGAAAGATATAGTTTAGGTTTTGAAAAACATAAGAATATCATTTCATTGCCAACCTATAATTTAACTAATAATCCATCATGGCACTTATTTTTAATTTCAATAGATTTTAAAAAGACTTCTAAAAATAAAGATTTTTTTATAAAATACTTAAATAAATTTAAAATTTATCCTCAGGTTCATTATACTCCAATTTATAATTTTAAAATGGTCAAAAATTTTTCAAAAAAAAATTTTCCTCATAGTGAATTCTATTCAAAATCAGCAGTTTCATTGCCTATATTTGTAGATTTATCTATTAAAAACCAAAACCACATTATTGCCAAAATAGAGAACTTTATTAAGCTTTATAAAAAAAAAACTAAAAATTCTTAAATGCATTATATGAATACTACTAGATATTTAACTACAATTATGAAATAAATTTTTAATGTTTAAAAGTAAATCAATATTAATAACCGGTGGCACAGGAAGTTTTGGTAAAGCTTTTACAGAGTATCTGATTAAATATCATAAAAACCTATCTAGGCTTGTCATATACAGCAGAGACGAACTTAAGCAATTCGAAATGTCTAGTCAAAAGAAATTTCAACACCCTAATATTCGATATTTTTTAGGTGATGTTAGGGATTTAAATAGACTTAAAAGAGCAATGGATGGTATTGATATAATAATTCATGCTGCCGCTTTGAAGCAAGTTCCAAGTGCTGAGTATAACCCCTTTGAATATATAAAAACTAATGTTATTGGTGCACAAAATATTATTGAAGCTGCTCTAGATACAGGAGTTAAAAAAGTAGTTGCTCTATCAACAGATAAAGCCGCTTCGCCAATAAATTTATATGGTGCAACAAAGTTATGTTCAGATAAACTTTTTGTTTCAGCTAACAATATTAAAGGAAAAAACCCAATAACCTTTTCAGTGGTTAGGTATGGAAACGTTGCAGGAAGTAGAGGTTCTGTTATTCCATTTTTTTTAAAAGAAAATAAAATAAATAAAAAGTTACCCTTAACTGATATTAGAATGACAAGATTTAACATATCATTAGAAAATTCCATTAAACTTGTGATAAAATGTTTGGATAAAAGTGTTGGTGGTGAAATCTTTGTTCCAAAAATTCCAAGTTTTTATATTAAGGATTTAATTGAAGCGGTTTCAAAAAAAAATAATTTTAGAATTATAGGCATCAGGCCAGGAGAAAAAATTCATGAAGAGCTAATAAGTGTTTATGACTCTATGACAACATTAGAGTTTAAAGATTATTATATTATTTTACCTCAAAATAATTATAAAAAAATTAGCTCTTATTTTTTAAAAAAAGGAGGAAAAAAAGTTAAATATGGATTTTCCTATACCAGTATAAATAATAAAAAATTTTTGTCAGTTAAAAATATTAAGCAAGTACTTAAAAAATTATAGTTGAATAGAAAGTATTAAAAGTTAAATACCTAATTTTAATGTTATCTATTAAAAATAAAAAAAAAATTATTATAGGGTGTGCCCAGTTTGGTTCTAATTATGGAATCTCAAATTTTTTGAGACCAAATTTAAAAGAACAAAAAAAAATTCTAGATTTAGCAAAAAGAAATGATATCGGTTTTATCGATTCCTCTCCATCATATGGTGATGCTGAAAAAAGACTTGGAAATATAGGTGTAAAAAAATTTAAGGTCATTTCTAAAATAAGTAAGCTTTCGAATAAAAAATTAAAAAGTAAAAACATAAAAGAAATAATTTTGAAAGATGTTAAAAAATCATTAAAAAATCTTAATATCAATAAACTTCATGGTCTATTATTACACAACAGCTCTGACTTATTTAACAAAAGAGGAATAGAAATTTATAGAGCAATGTTAGAAGCTAAAAAACAAAAGCTAACAAAAAAAATAGGTATTTCTATATATGACCCAAATATGATTGAAAAAATTTTAAATAATTATAATTTTGATATAATACAGGCTCCCTTCAATGTAATTGATAGAAGACTATTAAATAAAAATATCTTGAACAATATTAAAAAAAAAAAAATCGAAATACATATTAGGTCAATATTCTTGCAAGGTCTTTTACTAATGAAAAATGAGAATATCAAAAATTATTTTAATAAATGGAAAAAATTATTTTTAAATTGGATGAATTTTTTACAAAAGAATCAGGTAGAAGCACAAAACGTATGCGTAAATTATGCCTTCTCAATAAAACAATTTAATAAAGTAGTAATTGGCTTCAATAGTCAAGATGAATTAAAACAAATACTTAATGTAAAAAGGAAAAGTTTGTTTCTACCTAAAAAGATTATGTCGAATTCTAAATTATTAATTCATCCTCATTTATGGAAAAAAAAATAAAAACACTCGCTATTGTCCAAGCAAGATCTGGGTCAAAAAGATTTCCTAAAAAAATCTTAAAAAAAATTGGCAATAAATCTATCTTAGAAATTTTGCTAAGGAGATTAAAAAGATCTAAAGAAATTGACAAAATTGTATTGGCTACTACTAATAAAGAAGAAGATAGAGGTCTTAAAAAAATTACTAATAGACTTAATTTAGAAATTTTTTTTGGAGATGATAAAGATGTTTTAAGTAGATTTCATCATATAGCAAAAAAATTCAACCCTGATCAGATTGTTAGAATTACTGGTGATTGTCCATTAATTGATGCTAAAATTGTTGATAAAGTTATTTCCCTGTACAAAAAAAGTAATGTTGATTATTGTTCAAATGTATATCCACCAACATTTCCCGATGGTTTAGATGTTGAGGTATTTTCTTTAAAAACTTTAAAAAAAATTAGGAATAATAATAAAACAGAATTTGATAAAGAACATGTAACAAATGCAATTATTAAAAGTGATATTTTTTCAAAGATTAATTATCAAAGCAAGATAGACTATTCTCACTTAAGACTCACTGTTGACGAAAGGGAAGACTATTTAGTGATAAGAGATATCTTTAAATATTTTAAAAATAATATTTATTTTAACTTTAATGATATAAAATTAAATTTAAAAAAATTCAAAAAAACATTTAAAAAAAACGCAATGCATAAAAGAAATGAAGGATCTAAAATCGGTAAAGGCCAAAAATTATGGCAAAAAGCGAAAAAAATTATTCCAGGAGGCAATATGTTTTTTTCTAAAAATCCAGATAATTTTCTACCAAACCATTGGCCAAGCTATTATAATAAAGCCAAAGGTTCTCATATCTGGAGTATAGATAAAAAAAAATACCTAGATATGTCTTTAATGAGTGTTGGTACAAACATACTTGGATATGCTAATACAAAAATAAATAAACAAGTTTTTAAGGCAATTAAAAATGGCAATATGTCCACATTAAATTGTCATGAAGAAGTTTTACTTGCAGAAAAAATGTTAGCTATAAACCCTTGGGCAGATATGGTTAAATTTGCGAGAACTGGTGGAGAGGCAAATTCAATAGCCGTTAGAATTGCTAGAGCAACGTCAGGAAAAGATAAGATTGCCATATGTGGATATCACGGTTGGCATGATTGGTACCTAGCGGCTAATTTAAAAAAAAAAGACAGTCTTAATGAGCATTTACTACCAGGATTAAATCCACTAGGAGTGCCTAAAGGATTGAAAAATACAATTTTTACTTTTAATTATAATAATTTTGAACAATTAAAAAAAATTGTTAATGAAAACAAAGACCTAGCAGCTATAAAACTTGAGCCTCAAAGAAATGAATTGCCAAAAAATGATTTTTTAAAAAAAGTAAGAAAATTAGCAACAGAAAAAAAAAATAATTTTGATAATTGATGAATGCACCTCAGGTTTTAGAGAAACACTTGGCGGTCTTCATCAAAAATTTAATATAAAGCCGGATATAGCTATTTACGGTAAAGCTGTTGCAAATGGCTTTCCATTAACAGCAATAGTTGGAAGAAGAGAAATAATGGAAAATGCAGAAAATACATTTATTAGTAGTACTTTTTGGTCGGATAGAATTGGACCTGTTGCAGCTTTAGAAACTTTAAAGCTTATGGAACAAATTAAGAGTTGGAAAATTATTACTGAGACAGGAAAAATAATAAAAAAAAGATGGAAAGAAATAGCAAAAAATAATGGAATAAAAATAGATGTGAGTGGTATATCTGCCCTTCCGAACTATACTTTTATTAATAGAGATAACTTAATATACAAAACATTTATAACTCAGGAAATGCTAAAAAAAGGAATATTAGCCAATCAAAGCATATACGTATCTGTTGCACATTCTCAAAAAAATCTTGATAAATATTTTAATGAATTGAACAGTATTTTTTCAATTATAAAAAAATCTGAAAATAATGAGAAAAAAATTGAAGATCTATTAAATGGACCTATGGTTAATTCTTCATTTAAAAGATTAAATTAAAATGTTAAATAATTTTTTTAACAAGACTACCAAGGTTATAGAAAATTATTATAGAAGAAGAAAATTTATTAATTTTAATAAAAAAATATTTAAGCAAGATAATAAGAAAATTAATAAAGGCATATTTTTGGTTGAATTTAATGCATTCCATGACTCACATGCAATATATTCTATTTTTATAAATTATATAAAAAAAAAATATAATTACAGAGTAGAGGCATTTTTTAATTATTGTCTAACATCAGCACCACTACATTTTACCTTACTTGGTAGAATAAAGTGGAATTTAGCAAATATATTAAGTCTAAATAATTTTGCTGTTTATAGGTCTTTTAATGTTGAAAATATTTTTCGACCAATTATCAAAAAAGAAATAACTGAAAAAGCAAATCTATATTACAAAAAAAATTTTCATAAGATTAAAAAAAAAGAAGACGTAATGGATATTAAGATAGAAAATATTTTAATAGGAGAATTATTATATGACAGCTTTATAAGAATAAAAAGATTACCAACTGTAGATATTTTTGGAAATGATTTTCAGAATCATTACTTCAATTTTATTGAATTAACTTTATTTTGGGTTGAGTATTTTAGAAAAAATAAAATAAAGGGTCTTGTAACATCACATTCTGTATATTCGTATGGACTACCAATAAGAATAGCTTTATCACAGAAAATACCTTGCTATCTTCCTGATGCGTTTGGCATTGTGAAGGTAAATAAAGATACACTTTATGGAGGTAATTACGGAAGTGTGCAGAACTATAAAAAAGATTTTTGTAAATTAAAAAAAGAAATTAAGTTTAATGGAATAAATAAAGCAAAAAAAATATTAGAAAGTCGATTAAAGTATGGCTCAATGCTTAATTATAAGTTTGAAGATCGTAGTTCATTTGGCCCAACTGTTAGAAAAAGATATATTAAAAGTAAAAAAAGATTTAATGTTTTAATCTGTACACATGATTTTTTTGATGCAGTGCACTTTCACGGAAAATCAATATTCCCAGATTTTTATGAATGGTTATTATTTCTTGGTAAAATATCAAAACAAACAAATTTTGATTGGTACATAAAAAATCACCCTAAATATTCTGGTAAATTTAGATTATCCCAACCAATAAGTGATAACATTGTTAAAAAATTTTTAAAGAATAATAAACAAATCAAGTTATTACCTAATAATTTATCAAATAGGCAGATTATTGAAGAAGGAGTAAATGTAGTACTAACAGTTTATGGAAGTGTTGGGTCAGAATTTCCTTTTTTTTCTATCCCAGTTGTAAATGCAGCATACAACCCTCACATAGCATTTGATTTCACAGTAACACCAAAATCTTTCAAACAATATATAAGAGTTATTAAAAATTTAGATAATATAAAAATTAAAAATAATAATCTTAAAGAATTATATGAATTTTACTTTATGAAAAATTTACTTCCAGATAATAATTGGTTAACGGGAGACTATGATAGATTGATAAAAAATATTGGTGGTTATGATAATTTACAATCATCTAATTTTTATAAATACTGGATAGATAATTTTGACTATAAAAAATTTATAAAATTATGTAAAAGATTTGATATTTTTATTAAATCTAATGATGACAGATTACAAACTAAACATACACCTTAAATAAAAGCTAATAATTTGTTGTGTTTATTAGTTAATATAAAAATATTATAAAACTACATTTTATTTAGCAACTACGTCTTAGATCTATACCGTTTTACCAATATTTGAACTTTTGAAGCATAATTTTTTCTTCGTTAGAAAATTTTTTTATCCCATTTCCAAATATTTTTTCTATCTTATTAAAAATACTACCAAACATTTTCATACCATCAGGAGAGAGAGAAGCTGCTTGATCAGTCCCCCACATTGACCTATCTAGAGTTATATGTCGTTCAATTGATGTAGCACCAAGCATGTAAGCAAAAAAACTAGGTGAAACACTTGGCTCATGTCCACTATAACCCACTTTACATTTATATTTTTTTCGCAAAGTTTTTATCATTTTTAAATTTAATTTTTCTTCAGGACATGGGTATAAAGAAACACAGTGCATTAATTCATAGTCACACTTATTTTTTTTGAAGATATTAACAGCTTTGGTAATATCTTTCATTTCACACATACCTGTTGAAATAAAGGTTCTTTTTTTTTGTTTAGCCACATGCTCTAAAAAAAAGATGTTTGTTATCATAGCTGATGGTATTTTATTAAAACTATTAATTTTTTTCATTAGATCAAGACTATTAATGTCAAAGCATGATGCACTAAAATCAAGCTTTAATTTTTTGGCATAATTTTTTAAAATAGTTA
>MDTC01209782.1_pt1 | contig 12663 bp, 11 predicted proteins | sample 811181 | NCBI WGS metagenome assembly MDTC01 (sample SAMN05326644, study PRJNA326480) | marine metagenome | isolation source: seawater | place: Pacific Ocean: North | collected 2011 | reverse complement strand
CAACATTTGATTCGACCCATTCGGCAACAAGCCGGCGAGGTAATCGACCATACACGCCGGCGTTGCAGTCAAAGACCCTTTTTAAAGCACCATATTTAGCCTTGACCCAAGGCTCGAAATCACTAAACTCTGTGTTCGCTCAGGCTATGGAGAGGACACGGGACCCACGCCCGTATCCAGTCTAGCGCGCTCTCTTTTCTATTCATTCAAATCCAATCGCCCAAATACTCGTGGCGACCTACAACCCAATTACTCGGTTCTCATCTTTTATGGCTATGCACCTATCTGATTTAAAACGTAAACCCGTCACGGAACTTGTCGACACTGCACGGGAAATGGGCCTCGAAAACGTGGGGCGCTCACGCAAACAAGAGGTCATTGCGGCCATCGTTCGCCAGCTGTCGAAGAACGGCGAAGACATTTATGGCGAAGGCACGCTGGAAATTCTTCAGGACGGCTTTGGCTTTCTGCGTTCTCCCGACAGCTCCTACTTGGCCGGACCCGACGACATTTATGTCTCCCCAAGCCAGGTGCGGCGCTTCAACCTGCGTACTGGTGACAGCATTGCCGGCAAGATCAGACCACCCAAGGACGGCGAGCGCTACTTTGCATTGCTTAAAGTCGATGAAATTAATTTCAGCGAAGTTAATAACAAAACTAACAAAGTCCTGTTTGAAAACCTCACACCTTTATTCCCGGACGACCGCCTACAGCTGGAGCGGGGCAACGGCAGCACTGAGGATTTAACCGCGCGCATTGTTGATCTGGTCGCACCCATTGGTAAGGGCCAACGGGCCTTGGTGGTTTCACCACCCAAGGCAGGTAAAACACTAGTACTGCAAAATATTGCCCAATCCATTACCTCGAATAACCCCGAAGTTGTGCTGATCGTGCTACTGATTGACGAACGACCGGAAGAAGTCACCGAAATGCAGCGCTCGGTGCGCGGTGAGGTGGTTGCTTCAACATTTGACGAGCCACCGTCGCGCCACGTTCAGGTAGCAGAAATGGTAATCGAAAAAGCCAAGCGCTTGGTCGAACACAAAAAGGATGTGGTTATTCTATTGGACTCCATCACACGACTGGCCCGCGCCTATAACACCATTGTCCCCTCTTCAGGCAAGGTTCTTACCGGCGGCGTGGATGCCCACGCGCTTGAGCGACCCAAGCGCTTTTTTGGTGCCGCTCGAAATATCGAGGAGGGTGGAAGCCTCACTATCGTTGCCACCGCACTGGTCGACACCGGTTCTAAAATGGATGAGGTCATTTACGAGGAATTTAAGGGCACAGGTAACCAAGAGCTGCACCTTGAACGTAAAATCGCTGAAAAGCGCGTCTATCCTGCAATCAACATTCGTCGCTCGGCTACCCGGCGTGAAGAACTGTTAATGTCGGAAGAAGAAATTCAACGGGTCTGGATATTGCGCAAACTGCTGCATGACATGGACGATATTGCGGCCATCGAATTTATTTTAGACAAGCTTAAAGACACTAAGACCAACGATGAATTCTTCAATTCTATGCGGCGCTAGTCAACAAATCCGAGCGATACAGGTGCTATTACGACCGCTGGTACAAGTGCTAGTACTGCGACTCCGCTAGCAAAGCCAATTGCCCCAATTCCTTTAACACCTGCTCGGTTAACTCCTGAATCTCGTCACCCTGGCGTGCTCCCGAGCGCAAGGTTTTCGCCGCAGCGAGCAAGTGCCTGCGGGCTTCTTCTGGCCGGGTGTCAGCACGCAGCAAACGCGCCAAGGCCAACTGAACTTCTGGATCATCAGAACGCTCTTTGAGCCACCGTTGAGCCTGTTCAATAGCACCGCCCAGAGGCTTAGTTTTGCGCAACAAGCCGAACCGCCGTACTAATGTTACCTGCCATTTTTTCCCCAATGCATGCTGCAACAGCTGCCGTGCCTGCGCCTCGCAGTTTTCAGCAACGAGAAAACCAGCCAGTAGCTCTAACGTGTTCGCGTCAGCTCGCCACTGTTTCGGCAAACTTTTAAAACCCAATTGCCAATCAATGTCACCACTTTGCTGTCCGGCATAAGCATCGGCCATCGCCTTACCCGCCCGCAGCGTTGCCATCTGTTGACGAAAAACCTCTGCTTTCAGCACATTGTACTTATCAACTTCAGTCCAATGACTTGCTAACGCCTGCCATCGTCCTAGCTCAATACAGGCCCAAGCATAAAGCCCTGCTCGCTCGGTAGAGGGTGACAAATCGCCGATGAGATCTAGCGCCTGAGCTGGGGCAGCAGACTGCAGTTGCCAACGCGCGAGGGAGAGTTTGAGCTGAGGCAAAAGCTGCGCGTGGTCGTGCGCCGTTTGCTCCAACAACTTTGCTAACGCGCCGTCATCACCTGACTGCTGCATATGCCAAGCCCGAACAAGTATGGCTTCCAGTCGTCGGTCATCGTCAACAGCGGCGCCTTCTAGTGCTTTCGCAGCCCCGTACCAGTCTGCTGCTGCGAAAGCGACGACACTCCGCCGCCAGCTGCCTGTTTGCTTGTCCTGCCGCCGCGCAGCACGCCATCGACCAAGCAGCCCGAGGCTCTGCAACAGCCGCCGCAGCAGGAAGCTCAAGCTATAAATGGTCAGCAACAGCAGCACAACAGCGAGTACTGCCGCCGCGATGGTGCTTTCAAACACCCCTTCTCCGACACGTACCAACACATAGCCAGGGTCACTGAGCAGGGCAGCACCAACCAAGGCGCCCAGCACAATAGCAAGGGCTAGCCAGAGCCATTTCATTACAGCGTATCCATGGTTTGGCTCAGCGCACGCAATGAGCCACTTATTTTTGGCATCTCGGTGTTCAGTGGTTGCTCCATCATCTGTGCCAGTTGCTGGAGAAACAATGTCAGTTGGGGATCTGCCGGGGCGGCGAGCTGCCGAGCCGCTTGTTGGGCATCGGCCAAACTGGCTTGATAGGCCTCGTCATGATGGCGCAGAACGGCAATTTGCGCTCGCTCCAATGCGGCAATTACGGCGCGTCGGGCGGCTAAAATTGCTGCCGGGCCTGCGTCAACCTGATCATCTGCCGAGGCATCGTCGCTGGTCAGTTCGGCTAAATCCGTCAGCCGTACAAACTTACCTAGCTCCTGCGCCATGGCATCAACAAATGATGCAGATTGGCCCGCATCTGCCGCCTCAGTTTGGGCCTGCAAACTCAAGCCCTGCCGCACTGCCGGTACGTTTTCTGCAAGCGCCTGCAGGCGCAGGTATATGCCCTGCACATCTACAGGTTGTACTGCCTGTAGGGCGAGCACTTCCTGAGCCAAGGCAGAGCGCACTGGCAACAGGTCATACTCGTCTTGATTGCCACCGGCCTGCACTGCGAGCAGCACGTCGTCTGCACGCTGCAAGGCGCTTAGCGCAGTGCTTACATCACCCTCAAACTGCAGCCAGTAGTTGCCCATGCGCAGCAAAAACGCCGCTTCAGCCAAACGCCACTGCCGCGGCGTAGTGGGCTTGTTGGTCTTCGCGTCCGCAAGACTTTGAGCTACCGCCTGTTCCAGCGCCTGCTGTACGGCACGATTGCCTGCCTCTAACTCCGCGGCAAGATCTGCCACCGACTGCTGAGTTTGCAACATTGATGCATCTAGCTCAGCGAGCATGCGCAGCTCTAACTGTTCAAGACTTGCCTGAGTTTGCTGGGCCTGAACGGTAAGCGGCTGCAAGTACACGAAGCGATAGCCCAAATATGCCACCGCCGTCAGCGTCACCAGACCGAGCAGCAGCGCAAACCGGGCAGTCCAGCGTCCATGCACGGGAGCTGACGCCGTCGCCGATGGGGCTGTCGCTGTCGCCGTTTCGCTGGGCGATATCGCTGGCTTATCCATGCTTGTTGATCCTCTTGCAAATTTGTTCGACGGCCTGGACATCCGAGGCCTCACAAACCTCTAACCGTCGCCATGCCAGCCGCTGTGCGTAATCTGCAATGCGAGCTGACGCGGCCACCAGCATTGTCCTTTGTCGGTCAATTTTCAACGTATCTGCGTGCCCATCCACCTGCTGCAAGCCGTGTATGGAACCAACCCAAATGGCGCTCAGTGATTCCCTTGATGAAAAATCGGGCGCACGCTTTTGCCGTCGATAGAGATCAAGACGCTGCAGCTTGCAGCGCTCTGCAAGCGCCTGCGCAACAAGGTCGCGGCCACCTTGACCCGTCAACAACCAAACCGTTTGATCGGCCCTTAGTCCAACAAGTTCCGGCATCGCTAGCAGGCCTTCGGAACTCGCCCGCGTCGGCTGACGTATCTCAAAGCCTCCGTGTTCGATCAGCCCTGCTGCAGTAGCAGGGCCGATGGCAAGGGTCAGCGCTGCGCTGTGCGCAGTTTGATGATGGTTAGCCAGATAGGCCGCAACTGCATGCTGAGAAAGCGCAATCAGCAGATCTGGTGGCGTTGTCGGCAGAGGGTGCGGCAAGGGCAGAACTTCGATGCGCGTAACCGGCTCGCACAGGCTAGATTGCCCGAGGGCAGCGAGCGTTGTCGCCAACCGCGACGCGCTCGGCTCACTGTAGGTTACCCAATGTGTCATATCGAGACGTATGCTGCCGCGTTGTTGCTTGGGTGTAATGCAGGAAACATTCTGCAACCCCGTTACTTTTTTGCACCTTGGGCGGCACCTTGTGCCGCATCAAGAATGGCTTGGGCGCCTTGGGCGAGCAACTGTTCCACAACCTGGGGCGCTAATACGTCAGCATTGGTGCCTAACCCTTCGGCACGCAGGATTTTCGACCCGTCTGGCATGGCCACTAGCGCGCGTAGACGCATTTTTCCGTCACTTTCAAGCGTGGCGTGGGCGGCTACTGGCAACGCGCAATCAGCACCCAGCCCGGCACTTATGCCCCGTTCCGCTTGAACACAGCGCGCTACATCTGGCTCGACTAGGCTTTCCAACAGGTCAGTAACTGGGCTTTCGGCCAGCACTTCTATGCCAAGGGCGCCCTGTCCGGGGGCGGGCAAGCAGGTGCGAATATCCAATGGATGCGCGTCGGCACGTTGCAGTTGAAGACGCGACAGGCCTGCTTGGGCCAGCACTATGGCGTCAAATTCGCCGCTGTCGAGCTTGGCGAGACGCGTTTGTACATTGCCGCGAATGCTCTGCACCTGCAGATCCGGACGAAGGGCAAGCAGTTGCGCCTGACGGCGGGGACTGGAAGAGCCCACCTTGGCGTGCTGCGGCAAGGTATCTAGGGCTCCATGACGGCTGAGCAACACATCGCGAACATCTTCACGAAAACCAACAAATGGCAGGCTAAACCCCTCAGGCAGATGTGCTGGCAGGTCCTTTACCGAATGCACGGCGAGGTCCGCTCGGCCCTCCAGCATGGCGATTTCCAGCTCCTTGATAAACAGGCCCTTCCCGCCGATTTCGTGCAAGGGGGCGTTCAACCACTGATCGCCCTTGGTGGTCATTCCCAACAGGTTTACTTCAAGCTCGGGATGGGCTTCAAGTAAACGCGCACGGACAAAGTTCGCCTGCCAAAGCGCTAAGGCGCTTTCTCGCGTTGCAATGGTTATATGCTGCATGCGCGCAGTATACGCGCAGCTTGCTACAAGCGTCGTAGAACTTTTCGAATCGCTCGCAAGTGGCGCCGACTCATATCCACTAGCTCTTCGATATTTCCCATACCAACGCCAAATTGACCCATGCTATTCTTTTCCAAACCCTGCACGTGGTTGGTTGAAACCAGTGCATTGCGGTGGACGCGGGAAAACAGGTCTGGAAACTCGTCTTCAAGCTCACGCAGGGTCTCGTCAATAATCACTTCGCCATCGACATGACGCACAGAAACGTATTTTTGGTCAGCTTTGAGGTATCGAATGTCGCTTATATTAACCAACTCGACACCCTTGTATGTTCTCGCACAAAGATGAGTACGGCGGTTTGCATCTATATTTTTCACCGCTGCCATTTGCATGCGGTTCAACCGTGCACAGCTGCTGAAAGCCCGAAACAGGTCGTTGCGTCGTACGGGTTTGAGTAAATAGCCAACGGCTTGAAGCTCGAAGGCCTGCACAGCGTGCTCCTCATAGGCGGTACAAAAAATGACCGCTGGCGGCTCATCTTGAGTCATAAAATGTTGGGCTGTCTCGATGCAGTCCATACCGGGCATGCGAATATCCAGCAAACACAAATCGGGGCGTAGTACTTCGCAGACTCTTACGGCAGCGCGCCCAGTTGCGACATCACCAACCACCTCATGCTACCCATCAGATTCAATCATCCTGCGCAGCCTATCCCGGGCTAGGGTTTCGTCATCCACAATCAATATACGCATAGCACGTATCACTCCCCATCGGTCAGCATGACGAACGCATTGTCATTGCTAGACCCAACATCCTCTCACCTTGCGTTTCGTCTCGTATCGGCCACCGCCTGTCTGCTTACATCGGACCTTTTATCGCACCATTCGTCCTCACTTTTCAGTAGTCAAAGGACCAAAAACGACCGTCTATCGACTAAATGGCGCACCTTTTAGCATTTTTGCTACCGTTGGGCAGTTGAGCCAAGTTGTAAATAGATTGCCTTCCTGAGTTGTGAACAAGTTGGCGTTTTCGCCATAAACCATGCTCAATCGCTGGCCGTTAACTTGGGTGGTATCAGGTGCCGTGTTGACTGCAGTTGTTGCACCCGGCCTTTGTCTTGTGTCGTTGGAAACCTCTCCAGATATTCCGTGCGACGCAGTTTGGTGGGCAGCCAATGGCACTTCATCCCGACCACTCTTTGTAGCGCACTTGGTCTGTCGTATTTTTTAACGTCAGCCGCAAGCTTAGATTGTTATACTGCATCCTTGGCAGAACCGCAGGGCCGCTATTGCCAACGATCATAGGAAAAGCATGACTATAAAGGAAAACCCCAGCGCTCAATCAACCCCGAACAAGAAGGGCGGCTCACTGCGCGGACGATTCAGCGAGGCCACAGACGAATTCGTGCAGGTTTTTACTGCCTCCATTGGTTTCGATCAACGCCTATACCGCGAGGATATTGCAGGATCCATTGCCCATGCCACCATGCTCCAGCGCATCGGCGTGCTAACGGAAGACGAGTGCGCAACAATTGTTTCGGGGCTGACCTCTATTCAAGAGGAAATCGAAAACGGCGAGCTGACTTGGCGCATCGAGCTAGAAGATGTGCATATGAACATCGAACACAGGCTTATCGAGCTGATTGGCGATACCGGCAAAAAGCTCCATACCGGACGCTCCAGGAACGATCAGGTCGCTACCGATATTCGCCTGCACCTACGTGCTGCCATCGACATGTTGGTGGAGCAACAAGGCCGGCTGCTAACCGCTCTAGCGGACTTGGCTGAAGCCAACGCCGACACAATTATGCCCGGCTTCACCCATTTACAGGCTGCGCAACCGATTACTTTCGGCCACCACTTAATGGCGTGGTTTGAAATGCTGCGTCGCGATCGGGAGCGATTGCTAGACTGTCGTAAGCGTGTTAACCAACTGCCCCTAGGCGCTGCGGCCTTGGCCGGCTCACCCTATCTGCCGGATCGTGAGTTTGTGGCAGAGCTCCTCGGCTTTGATGGCATTTGCGAGAATTCGTTGGATGCGGTCAGCGATCGGGATTTCGCCATCGAATTCTGCGCCGCCGCCGCGTTGTCGCTAACGCATATGTCACGCTGGTGCGAAGAAATGGTGCTGTGGGCGTCCCAGCAGTTCAACTTTATAACCCTACCCGACCGCTTCTGTACCGGTTCTAGTATCATGCCGCAAAAGAAAAACCCGGATGTGCCAGAACTCATTCGCGGCAAAACCGGCAGGGTAAACGGACAACTAATCACCCTGTTAACGCTGATGAAAGGCCAGCCGCTAGCTTACAACAAAGACAATCAGGAAGACAAAGAGCCACTATTCGATGCCATAGATACGCTCAGTAACTGCCTTACCGCACTGATTGGCATGGTGCCCAATATCCAAGCAAATAAGGCCGTTATGCTTGAAGCAACGCTCAAGGGTTTCACCACAGCAACCGACCTCGCCGATTACTTAGTGCGCAAGAATGTACCATTTCGGGACGCTCATGATTTAGTGGGAAAAGCAGTACAGCTGGCGGCCAGCCAAGGCAAAGGGTTAGAGGAGCTGAGCATAGAAGAACTCAATGGGCCAGACACCACAGTTATCGAGCCAGATGTATATCAGGTGCTGACCTTGCATGGGTCTGTTGCAACGCGCGATCATCTTGGTGGCACCGCGCCAAACCAAGTCCGGCAGGCTATTACCCGGGCCCGAGCGCTAATCTAGCGCGGCAGCTACAAAAAAGCGGCGCCACTTAGAATAGGGACCGCAAAAAATAACAAAGGAAACCCCCTTGAGTGTTACTCCTGAGCTTTTAAACGCCACTGCAGCGCACTATCGCAACGGCGAGTTATTTATTGAAAATGTGAGCCTACGCGAAATCGCAGATTCGGTTGGCACACCGCTTTACGCTTATTCTTCCGCCATGCTCACGCAGCAATACCGGCGTCTCGACGGCGCGCTGGCTGGGCTAGCGCATCAGCTGCATTATGCGGTCAAAGCAAATTCGACCCTGGCGGTGCTGCAGACCTTTGCCAAGCTTGGAGCAGGGTTTGATATTGTTTCTGGCGGCGAGCTGAGCCGCGTACTGGCTGTTGGGGGCAACCCCAAGCAGGTGGTGTTTTCCGGTGTGGGCAAGTCTACTGAGGAGATCGACTTCGCACTGAAAACAGGCATCGAGTGTTTCAACGTTGAAAGCGCCGGGGAGTTAGAGCGCATCAGCGCTCGCGCCACTCTGCTGCAAAAAGTAGCGCCCATCGCCCTGCGCATTAATCCTAACGTGGACCCTAAAACCCATCCTTATATTTCTACCGGGCTGAAAGAAAACAAGTTTGGCATTTTGCAGCATACGGCGTTGGCGCTGTATCAGCAGGCCGCAGCGGATCCGCATCTGCAGGTTCGCGGCGTAGCCTGTCATATCGGCTCGCAGATTTGTGAGCCAACACCGCTATTCGACGCCTTAGACCAGCTACTTGGTTTAATCGACGACTTAAACGCTCAAGGTATCACCCTTACTGACCTAGACTTAGGCGGCGGTTTTGGTGTCACCTACGAAGACGAGCAACCCTTTGACGTAGATGCCTGGGGGCGGCATGTCGTTGGCAAGCTGGCAGGTCGAAGACTAAAGCTGTCTATTGAACCGGGACGATTTTTAACGGCCAATGCGGGCGTACTCGTTACACGGGTAGAGTATCTTAAGCCTGAAGAGGGCTCTGACGACGACCAGCAGCAGGGCAAAAACTTCGCCGTTATCGACGCGGCGATGAACGACTTACTGCGACCTTCGCTGTATCAGGCTTGGCATGGAGTGCTGCCAGTGCAAGAAAATAGGTCGGCGCCGACTAAGCGTTGGGAGATCGTTGGCCCGGTCTGTGAATCCGGTGACTGGTTGGCGAAATCACGAAACCTCGCGCTTCACGAAGGCGACTTATTAAGTATTCTAAGTGCCGGTGCCTATGGTTCTGTGCTCTCATCCAATTACAACAGCCGCAACCGCGCAGCTGAAGTGATGGTGAGCGGTGAGAGTTTTCGACTTGTCAGGCGGCGTGAGAGCATCCAAGATCAATTGTCTACCGAGGTTCTTTAGAGGCCAGCATGCTGCACTTCAGTAAAATGCACAGTCTTGGTAACGACTTTATGGTCATTGATGGTGTTTCCGAGTCGGCCAAGTTCAATACCGAACAAGTGGCGCTCTGGGGTGACCGACAGCGCGGCATTGGCTTTGATCAGTTGCTTGTGGTTGCGCCTCCGAGCGATCCTGACTGCGACTTTGATTACCTGATTTTCAATGCCGACGGCAGTGAAGCCGAGCAATGCGGCAATGGCACACGCTGCGTTACCGACTTTGTGCGACGGCGGGGTTTAACCCAGCAAAGCGAACTACGCTGGCGTTCGAAGGGCGGCATTACGCGCACGGCAATTGAAGACAGCGGGCTAATCGAAACTTGGATGCCTGAGCCACAATTCGATCACCAAAGTATTCCATTTTGCGCCGCTAATGAGGCTGAGCCGGAAGTGCTGAAGACTGCGCTAGGCACCTTTCAAGTGCTGCCGGTCTCAATGGGCAATCCGCATGCTGTGGTATTCGTCGACGATGTAATCAACCTAGACGTAGCCGGTATCGGTCAGGCTTTATCCAACCATTCGGCCTTTCCCGAACGGGCCAACGTAGGATTCTGCCAAGTGATTAACGATGGCTTCATCCGTTTGCGAGTCTTTGAGCGCGGCGCGGCGGAAACCCAAGCCTGTGGCAGCGGCGCTTGTGCGGCGGTAGCAGCCGGCAGACACAGTCAGCGCTTGAGCAATCGGGTCAAAGTTTCCCTACCCGGCGGCAAGTTGCGTGTGGAGTGGCCGAATGCTCAGGGGCCCATGAAGCTTGTTGGCGATTCGACCTTTGTGTATCAGGGCCAACTCTGAGCTTTTGCAATCAACCATGAGTTTTAGCGTATGAGCATTGAAAAGTTTACCGGAGGAAATAAAACCCCTTTGCCGAACGATCAGTCGGTACTGGACTTTCTGCGCCAGTCGCCGGACTTTTTTCTGCGGCATCCAAGCGCGTTGTCGGAACTAAGCCTACCCCACGAATCCGGTAAGGCGGTGTCGTTAGTCGAACGACAGATCGATATTTTGCGCGAGCGCAATATGACCATGCGCAAACGCATGAATGAACTGCTGCAGGCGGCGCGCAACAACGATGAGATTTTTGCCAAAACGCGCTCGTTGAACCTGGCACTGTTGGAGGTGGGCAGTTGGCCCGAGCTTAACGAGGTGCTGGCAACCCATGTGCTTGTAGATTTTGAGGCGGATTTCGTATGCGCGCACTTGTGTGGCGCTGATCTAGCGCTGGCCTTGGATCATATTCAACACCACAGCGAACAAATGCCACTGCAGCACTTACATAGCAAGACCAGCGCACTGTGTTTATCCCTGCGCCGAGAAGAACTGACCCAGATGTTTCCGTTATCTGACCACGACGATAGCGGCAGTGCTGCAATCCTCAATCTGAGCCTCGTCGACGGCGCTGGCGCACTTTGCATCGGCAGTCGCGATGCGGGCCGCTTTGCCAAGGACATGGACACATTGTTCGTTACCTATATCGCTGACATCGTTGCCAAGGTGATGAACCGTCTAGCGGCTGCATGAGCACTCCCAGCGACTCTGAAGAACAACGGCTGCAGGAGTTTCTCCTGTTTCTTGCGCAGCAGCGCAATTACTCAGCGCGAACTGTTACAGCCTACGCCCGAGACCTCGGTCGTTTTCTGGCTTGGTTAGATGGCGATTGCCACTCCGCAGATGCGCAAACGATTGCGCGCTACATTGGACACCTAAAGCATCAACAGCTGGCCAATAGCAGCATTCAACGTAACCTCTCCGCAGTGCGCAGCTTCTATGGGTTTTTGCAGCAACAGGGCCGGGTCAATTCCAATCCGGCAAAGGTTAGCAGAGGGCCCAAACACAAAAGGCGACTGCCCAAGGTGCTGGACACAGACCAAACCTCGCAACTGCTGAATTTTGCTGGCACCGCACACAAGTCGCTACAGGATAAGGCACTGCTGGAGCTGTTTTACGGCAGCGGTTTACGGCTCAGCGAAGTGGCCGGACTTAGGGCCAAGGATCTGTCGCTCGATGAGGGCCATGTTCGGGTTACCGGCAAGGGCGACAAGGAGCGCCAGGTACCCTTGGGTCGTTACTGCGTAGCGGCGCTAAGACAATGGCTCGCAGTGCATCAGTCGAACCATGAAGGCTGGGTTTTCCCGGGCCGCGCGGGCAAGAGCATCTCGCCGCGCACGGTGCAAAATCGGCTGAAACAAATTGGCGCCGTGCAGCTGGGTGATAGCAGCTTGCACCCGCATATGCTGCGGCATACCTACGCGACACACATGCTTGAATCATCTGGCGACCTGCGCGGTATACAGGAATTGTTAGGGCACAGTGATATTGCAACCACGCAGATTTACACCCACCTAGATTTTCAGCATTTGGCAGCGGTTTATGACAAGGCTCACCCGCGCGCTATGTTGCAAGCGAGTGCAGAAGATGCGGTCGCTAGCGAAGACGAAAACCCGAGTTTCTCATGAGCAATATCAAAGTAGTCACCTTCGATTTAGATAACACCCTGTGGGATGTGATGAAGACCATTGTCAGAGCAGAGAAAATGCTGCGTGCATGGTTGAGCGAAAACACGCCGGATGCGCTGGACATTTATCTTTCAGATACTGCCAGCCGTATTCGCGAGGAAGTCGTTGAGCAATATCCACAGCAGCGCTTTGATCTGTCCTTTCTGCGCACGCAAGTACTCTTTCATTGTATGCGCGAGTCCGGGCTATCGGGTGCTCGCGCCGAAAAAGCTGCGCAGCAAGCCTTCGATGTGTTTTTTGTTGGCCGTAACGACGTTGTGTTTTTTGACAACGCCCGCAGCGTGTTGGCCGAGCTTAGCGCAAGCTACTCGCTGTTTGCGCTCACCAATGGCAATGCAAACATTGACCGAGTAGGTATTGGCGAGTTTTTTACCGGCGCAGTCAGTAGCGCAGACGTTGGTACAAGCAAGCCCGATCTGCTGATGTTCACCACAGTGTTAGAACTAGCGGGGGTCAGCGCAGATCAGGCCGTGCATGTTGGCGAT
>MDTC01041448.1_pt1 | contig 12663 bp, 29 predicted proteins | sample 811181 | NCBI WGS metagenome assembly MDTC01 (sample SAMN05326644, study PRJNA326480) | marine metagenome | isolation source: seawater | place: Pacific Ocean: North | collected 2011 | reverse complement strand
GTCTTGATAACATACTTGATTTCTTACTATGAAACCTTGTATTCGTAATTGTATTATTCTATACAACTCATTTGTAGTCAATTCATCATAATGTTTTACTACTGTTAATATTGACATATTTCTTCTATAATCTCCCAACATCTTTCCTCTGGTGTCACAAAGTCTGCTATTGGACACAGAGGGCTTTTATTAATATCATAAACTGCCATACCTGGAGTTTCTTCGCCTCGTTTTCGAACTAGTTTGGTAATAGTAGGTTCTTTAACCCATGCTTTGTGCATATCTCTTGAATCCATAAAGTAGGATTCTCCTTCCTCTATTACTTCAGTTTCAAACTCATGTATTCCTATTTCATCTTTTATGACTGGAAAATCTGGACTCTCTCCTTTCTTTAGATAAGAGATACAGTCTATTGTTCTCATGACTTGTTCGCCAATTACTATCAGTCCTCTTTTATTATAGAGTTTACCTTTTATAACTGTGCTTTCAAAGCTAGTTCTATGATTATGATATTCATTTACTACTACTGGAGTAAGAGTAGGATGATAAAAATTCCATCTTTCTCTTGGCGATTTGTTTAGCCAAATAAAACCAAGCCCATTCATCTGTGGTTTACGATTCCACTTTTTAAGTGTTTCAATCATACCCGTTTGACTATTCTTGGAATTATCTCTCCACTTCGTATAACTTCTACCATGCACCCGATTTCTAATCCAAGTGCCTCTATATAACCCATATTATGTAGTGTAGCTCTACTAACTGTAGCTTCTCCTATAACGCAAGGTTCTAAGATAGCAACTGGAGAAACTGCACCAGACTTGCCGACATTCCATTCAACATCTAACAATTTAGTAACAACTCCTGCCTGTCTTGTTTTTATAGCAAATGCGCCACGAGGATGGTGTGATGTGTAGCCTAACGATTCAAATATACTGTTAGAGTCGACTCTTACAACTTTACCATCATTTGGGAACATGGAGTAATCACTTAGTGTGATTGACTCAATGCCGCTGTCAGATACAAGTTTCATATCTTCTACCCAACTATCAGTTGGACACGGCTGTACACCGTAAGCTATAAAATCCAGCTCACGATTTTTAAACTCATCTACATCTTTTAGGTTAAGTGCGCCAGAAGCATAATTTCTGGCATTTGGAATAGACTTGGGAGCTACAACCTCTCCTGTGATTTGGACTAGTCCTTCAATACGAATGTATCTAGGCACAAGAAAGCGCATCTTATCTGTGATGTCTAGTCCTTGTTTACCATCGCCTCTAGTAAGTGCTTGATGTAACTCTCCGTCTATATAAGTTAAAGAAACTGCAGCACCATCTAATTTAGTTGTCATTATATGTGCGTGTTTAGTAGTCCACTCGGGCTCTTTGTCCTCGCCCACAAATACTTTCTGCAAAGAATACATTTGATACGGATGTTTGTATCTTTGCTCGCCAACTTCAATATGCCCAACTTCATTTTCCAACTCAGTATTTTCTACAAGTCGGTCATATACTTCGTCAGGGATTAATGGGTTGCCTTCGGCATATGCTTGATTGCATAGGCGAAGATATGCTTCTAGTTCTTTATTCATACATATATTATATACGATTTTAAACTTGTTGTCAAGAATTATTTTTGATAGATGTTGTCGAGGGTCTCTTTGAAATAAGTTGACAGAACATCTTTTACTTCTGATATAGACAAGATTTCTACTAAAGAATCGAATAGTGCACGAGTATTCTCAAAGTCCATGCGAATAGCTATACCATCTCTCGTTGGTTTCCATTCTTCGTCAAAGTCTTGATAATATTTTCTTATGTGTAGATACTCCTCTCCTCGAAAAGTATTTATCATAACAAATATTTTCTCGTGCTTGTCTTCGTTATAGTTTATTTCTTTTTCGTAAACTGGTGGTGCGCTATGTAATTCTATCATTCTTCAGTATCTTTGCTAAAGGCACGATAGAAGTTACATTGCTTGGTTGTAGTAATCTAAAAGAATCAGTATCCCAACAAAACAATAGTACTTGACTATTATTTGGTCTTGCTCTATTCTTTTTAGACTGTATATACTTATTATCAAAATCCATAGTGCAAACATTATATTTCAGTCTGCGACTATTTTGACTTCGATAGGTGATTATTGCATCACCTGCATCGTTTACTATTTTAGTAAAGTCGTCTTTCTTCATCCGTATCCTTGTGGGTGGTTAATATCTATTAGCGTCCCATCAATGGTTAGGTTGTTGAAAGCTCCTTTTTAAAGATGCAAAAATAGTGGAGAGCAGTTTCCCACTCCCCACACTCAGGGGTAGTTAATCGTTTAACTTATTTAATAATTCTGCGAAATACATGGCGGCTTTCCCTGTGAGCCTACCAATAATAGCGCTGTCTGGTTCTTGTCCCATATCGCTAATCGCATTAGTCAAGGTTTCTTGAGCTGCGGCAACATTAACTCTGCCACCACCTGTCGAACCTCCACTAGATTTAACAGCAGGTGTTTTTCTGACATATACACCAGCTTTTGTCAATATCATGCGAACTCCGTTTGGGCTCTCGCCTAACTCTTCTGCAATCTGTTTGACTATCTCCATACTATTTTCTGGAGTGGGTTCTTCTGCAGTATACATCTCTACTGCTTGAGCCTTTGCTTCATCAGTCCAAGGCATTTTTCTTCTCCTTTTATTTTGTTTGTAAGACTCAGGTAGACCTGGTGCCCAACCTGTAGCCTCACGCATTTGCATATAAAATCTGTCACTCATAGACTTCTTTCCATTAATATAAATATATTATACAAGATGTTTAAGCATGAGTCAAGAACTATTTTTTAGAAGCTATAACCATAGGTCATTATATCATCTTTAAATAGTACGGCAACATAAGTTTTACTCTTAATAGTATACCACCTTCTCCAATCTTCTATTATCTTAACATCATCTAAAATTGATGTATCTTTTGGATGTAGTTTAAACTCTTTTAGTTCTTGTTGCCAATCATTAAAATTTACAATGTAGTCGCAATCTTTATAAAGCTCTACTTGTGATTTAGGAGCATGGTCTGTTAGCCACTTATCGAAACCTATATAATTAAAAGAGTAGAAGTATTCTGTCACTACTCTTTCGTATGGATTTCTTATTACTCCTATACTTTTATTATCGCAGGTTAGTAATAAAGCGTGATTCACTTTTTAACTCCCTTGCCAATTCTTTTGCATTGTCTACACGATATGGCAATGTATTTGAGTTGAATCTATCTATTCTTTCAACAGCGTCTATTAACGCTATAAGTTTTTTAGTACACTCCTGTATTTGATGCTCACTCATATTAATTCCTCTAGTGCTTCTAGTTTATCTTTAGCCTCAGCTAGTACAGCTACCCATTTATCAAACTCTGGTAGTAATTCTGAATGTTCTCCAATACCAACAGAGTTCTTGAAGTATGTGCCTAGCACTGCTTCTGCTTCTGCAATTTCAGCTAGGTATTTAAGTTTTAGTGCTTCAAAATAAGCATTTCCTCTATACATCTTTTTCTCCCATTAGTGAGGGTATAAACCCACTCATAAATCTTTCCTTCCTCTTGTCATCAAGAAGAACTGTTATTAAAAATGGTAATAAAAATAAAGTAAAGAACACCCAAATTACTGAGCATAACCAACTCCATTTTACTACTATATTTTCAGGTTGTAGTTTTTTCACTATTTGTATTGAAGGTATATAGACTTGAAAAAATAACAAGACTACACCTGCTAACCAAAAAGCAAAAATAACATTATATATTGAATACGTCCACTCCATATTTTTCTAAGTGTCTTAAGCTTCCTAAGTCATAAGCTAGTGCTGTGCTGTACTTCCCTGCAAATCGTAAGTTTGGAAAAAAGGTATTACTTAAGTCTGTGCTCTCGATTGTATATATTAGATACATCTTTGCTCCATACTTTTCTTCATAGTTAACTGCCTTTTTAGGGTCGCCTTGACAAGCATACCCTGCATTTTCAACTTGATGTTGAACAGTTATCTCTCTTTTTATTATTGCTGGGTAATTCTGTCGTATCGCCCAAACTATTTCGCCTTCTTCAAAACTATCAGATACGCACTGCTCTGGAAGCATTGCATTTCTTATTCCTTCATAGTCGCTTTCTGGGAGTTTCATTGGAACTCCGATTCTTTCGATAATTGACTTAACAAAAGCAGGAGAACGATATATTCTCTGTGCTATGTTAGACACATTATCCCCTTGTAAATATCCCTGCACTACAAACTTTATGTCTGATTCTGATGCAGGAGTACCTCTGAGTTTGGCTTTCATCCTAGCAGTTCTTTCTATATCTTGTTTATGTTCTGCTATAATATTTCCAAGTCTTGTAGTATTATAAGTTATATTTAATATACCACAAGCCTCTTTCTTTGTTATCGGCTTATCTGCCTCTAGCAACTCAATAACTTTTGTTATGTTTTGCTTAGTCAGATTTTCATGTTTTTTGATTCTCATTTTCTACCCCTAGTAAAATAATTGCGTAATGTATTATCTTTAACAAATCGTCTTGGCTCTTTCCATTCTTCTTGCCATATCTTTGGGCATACTTTATGATATTTCCTAAGCAAAACCCTTCTCCATGACCTGCATCAAATATGAACTCAGTCGATTGTATTTTATTCATGCTGTAATGAGCATGATATGTTTGTATTATATGATTTTGTACTTGTTGTAATGTTTCAAGTTCATTAAATTTATATTTATTATCACTCATTAACTTTTCTCAGTCGTAAAAAAGCAGACTTGCACTAGTCTGCCTGATTTCTTATCATGCCCCCAACCTGCATTGAAAGGTGCATGCCAATATTTTGCTGGATACATAACCAATCGGTTATACACATTACCAACATAAGTGTGTAATTCAAACTCCTTTGAATTATCAGACTCCCAGAATCCTCTGAAAGATTCCATACTTATTTTTAAATCTTCTGTTTTTTCAACACTTTGTGTTTTAGTATCTCTAAACAACCCTGTTCCATGAGTTACAGGGGCATTAGGAGTAAGATATATTACACTAGCCCATGCTTCTCCATCAATTTCATCAGTTACTTTTTCGATGTAATTAGAGAAGTCATGATGTACCCAATTAGTATAGTTTTTTGTCTCCAAACCAAGCGTGAACGCAGTATTGCTATTCTTCTTGGGAAACCAAACAGCTTGTCTGTTTAGTATGTGTTGTAATCTATTCTTTAAATAAACGAAGTTCTCATTAGAAAAAGAACTTATAGTTCTTTGACCTGGGAACATAATCTTTTTACCTTTCCGTCCTGGATAGAAAAACTCTTCAAGAGCTTTCTCCCTTATCTCCTCGGGATTAGGATAAAAGTCGTCCTGAATTACAATCATTTCTGTAATTCATCAAGTACATCTAATCCGCCCTCAATCTTTGCGAGGTATTCTCTTTTGTCTGCTAGTTGTTTCTCTAGCAATCCCACTTCAGCACTTGTTTTCTCGTGCTGAATTTTTAAATTATTACGAAGCATATCACTGTGAGACATAGTCTCAACTGGTTCTTTTGTTATTCCTAATAATTTATCAAGAGGTATGTCGTTTGCCATGTTTTCTTACTCCTGTGCCTAAATGTGTTTCTGTTCCATTAGACTTTCTTAATATTAATTGTCTACGATGGTTTAGAAATTCCATTCTTGATTTTAAATAATTTTCTAGTTCTGTGCTTTGTAAATTACTTGGCACAAAAAATGTATACTTCCCTGATTCTACTTTTTTCATTTTGCTGTTATTCTTTTGTCATACCATGCGAGACCTTCATCCCACCAATCGGGAGTGTCTCGGTGTGACCACTTGGCAAATGTTGCTTTGTCAGTATGGTAGTATAAACGATAACTACCGACTACATCATCTTCGTCTTTCAACTCATCTGGCATAGCCATACCAAAGGGTGTTTGCCCCTTACGAGGCATATTCTTTGGCTCAGGTAATTTATTTATCACTTCCATAACTGACTTGTGCAACTTACCATAACGATAATAATACTCATCATTGAGTGCGTTTGCATAGCAATGCACCCATTCAAAGTTGTCGAGGCTAGACCTTGTCCATATCGTGCAAGGATGATTATACATCATTGGTAAATATGGAGTTATTGGTCTCTCCTCTAGTGGCAAATGTTTAATCTTTGCCTTTTCTTCATTCAGAATTTTACTTTCTTCTTTGTTCAATGCACGAGGCACAAAACCAAGAACTTCATCTACCCACACCGCTGTGCACAATAGCTGTGCTGCCTCGAGAGGCATCTTAACTATATGCTTATCCACATGGTACTGTGCAGATTTATCAAAGTCTTCATCTAAATAAAATAAATTCATGATATCCAACACTTGTATTTGGGACATTCTCCAGTTCGTTCATCGACTGGTGTGCAACAAAAATCACACTCTCCCATATACCATTTTTCAAATTCTCTTGTATCTGAGTTCCACATCTGGAAAGAACGAACCGATTCTTTTGGTAAGTCTTCGACCCAGTAGTTGCCAACTCGTTTTAGTTTTGTATTGTCATTTTTCATAATAATATTATACTAAATTTTTTACTTATTGTCAAGAACTATTTTCCAAATGCTCTTCCTGCTTCACTGATACCAAATGCTCCTAATGTGACCACTACTAATGAGGTATAGATTGTGTCTGAAAATAACAAATCTTGTCCCATAAATGCAGTAATCAAGTCGCAAATGGCAAAAATCATCATAAAGCCGAAAGAGATAAAACCTATAATGGCTTTCTCGTTTACATCATTGTCATCTAAGAATAAATCAATAAACTTTCTTTTAGGAGGTGCAAGTCTTTTCTTAGCTTCTGCAGCTTCAAGTTGCATTTCCTTAATAGTATCTTCTGCATTATCGAGTTTTTCGATAAGCGACATATACTTATCTAAGTCTATCTCTACTTCATTCCTGTCATTATCCTTTCCCATAGTATCTCCTATGGTTTCCAGTCGTACCACTCCCTTCTTCTGTAAGGCTTCCCTGGGGTTGCCTCTTGAAAATGAAACGAGATTGATATTCGTGGGCTTAGAGTATCAACTCTATGAAATTTTCCTTTCGGAATATATAGCAAATCCCCGTCATCAAGCTCCACAACCTCTTCTAATGTTGCGTCTCCTAGCCTTTGATGACCGAGGTCTTTGCTAAACTCTTCATAAATGTACCAGCGTATTTTACCTGATACATGAAATAAAAAATTATCTGTTGAATCTGCGTGTATTGGAAAGCAGTGTGCATCTTTACGCTTACTGCAATATATGTTTGCCTGTCCTATACCATAAACCTTTTCAAACTCTTGGCATTGTTTCCACATATTTCCATTCAAAAACTCACTTAGTGTGAGTATGAAACTACTTCCTTGATTCCAAAAATCTAATATCTGTTCTCTACTATATTGTTCTTTATGTTTCTTTTTACACCACTTATTACCATTTGGTAATACTACTTGTAGTTGGGGAGTTCTATCCCATTGTCCGACTTTTATCTGATTAAGATAGTTATCAAACTCATGCCAACTAAAATGGTGTTTAAATATATTAGTTTTTGACTTTATTACAAAGTGCTTCTTGCCTTTAAACTCATCAAAGAATCTTTCACGAGTTATTGGATTAATTAAGTTATCAAAGGGAATTGGCAATTTTTGCTAACCTCCACCACTCTCTCATTAAGTCAGGTCTAGGGTGAGTAGCCTTTGCATGAGGTGTGTACTTTGGATGCCATGGCTGATAACTTAACGAAGTTAAATGTAGTTGCCAAATCATATCCAATTCTAAATGTTCTTTATCTTCCCACTTTGGACTTTCTTTACTCCATAAATCATATCCTCTAGGGATTGCTGCTGGATTAGTTCCATCAAAAGAGTTCCATCTAGCGTCTAACATATGTACTAACTCTTTTGTCTTTTCTTTATGTGGACTGCCTAACTTTCTCATAACTTCCCACTTGTAAGAATAATTTCTATTCCAGTTTATTATATCATCTATGGGGTCTACAAATTCTTGTGCTTTCTCACAATCAATCAAAAGAACACTATCACACCAGAAACCTCTAGGGTATCCTTCTTTTGCACCAGCTTTACCATTATCCTGTAAAGCATCCCATACCATACCAAATGCTTTCCCTTCTAAATCAGTTTTATACAATGCAGCGATATCTCTAAAGTTTACCATATCTACATCAGTATATAAAGCTCTTCCTTTATATCCCATTAGATGAGGTACTGCATATCTATAACAAGTAAAAGGTGTTCCCCAAGTTCTTCTATTCCAACCTGGAAAATCTTTTGGTCGTAAATATACTATATCAATAGGCATACTAGCATTTTTAAACAAGGTATATAAATATATCTTCTGTGCTAAATCGTCATGGTTATCACTTGTTCCGATAAATAATTTAACCGTATCTTGCATGAATAACCTCTTGTCCTTCTTCCATATGCAATGCATGAGCAAACCTATTTCCTATTACAAAGAAGTCTCCCTCTTTTATAATATTTAGAGTTATCTTTCTATTACTCCAATTAAATAAGTCATAATCATGTATTGCCATTACATAATTAAGTCTATCTCTATTTTCACATACTAATAATTTTATATCACCTTTTAATGCCCATATAATTGATGTATTCTTTTGTGGTATATGTACACCTCTATTTGTTTGTTTAGCAAATATAATTTCTACTGGGTCAATTCCCCACTCTTTTTGTCCTATTGTATCAAAGAACTTATGAAACTCTTCTTTGTGGTCTTGATACTCAGGAGTTGATGTGTAGTAATTATCTCTTGAATCTCTTTTAAAGAAAGGAAAAGAATCCATCCAAGGAAATGATTGTTCATGTTGCCACACTCCATAATCATGTAAACTATTAAATATATGTTTTATTTCTTTAGTAAGCTGCACCTTTTCCTCTCATAAATCCTACTACTATATCTCTTTTACCCCACTCTAGTGGTTTGCTTTCATGTTCGTGTATGCTAGTAAAAATAGTTAGACTTCCCTTTTTTCTCATTGTTGGGAAACTATGTCTAAAATCTTCTCTAACTTTCATTGTTTCTGGTAAGAAATTACTGTCCATAAATACATCAGGAACAGTATAACTTTCTACTATTTCTAAGTCTCCACCACCATATTCTTCCGAGTGGCTCAATTGTATACTTAAACTTATCTTCCTAACTGTAGGCGATGACATCGCTTCTAAACTAGGTCTATGGTCACGATGTGGGCAGAAAAACATACCTTTCTTATCGTATCTAACCATATTTATCTCATGCCTTCGTCTTTCTTGATGTAGATGAAACTTATAAGTTCTATCATTATAAAGATTAACTGCTTGCATTAGTCTATCATAGTAAGGAAACTTTATATTACTTCTTTTCTTACAACTTCTTATCTTAGTATTATACCCAGACCATCTTGTTCCTGCAAGTTTCCATGGCATATCTCCGTTTAGTTCAAATAAACTATCACATTCTTCTTCAGTCATAAAGTCTGGAATATGACCTACTATATCATGTGTTTTATACTTACTCACTAATAATTTCATTGTTTATCACTCCATCTTGTAGCGTAAGCTGATATGAATGTGCCCAATGCACATCTTCTGCTATGATACAAGTTATCGTATCATATCCTAACTTTCTTGCTAGTGTTAATCTTTGGTTGCCTGTATAGGCGAGAAGTGGATAAGACTTTAGCCAAGGAGTATGACTTTTTACTCCTCTTACTGCTTGCATCCAATTACCATATGTATTTGGTATTACAATAATCGGGTCTAATAATCCTTGTTCGTTGAAGGACTTTGTGAGAGATTTATGAACTCTCTCATGCGTTACTGCTCTGCAAATGAGGTTTATCGCAGCATCCATTGGTATAAAGGTTTCATCCTTTAGTCCTTGTTCTGTCATTAAATATGTAGTTATTTTACTACTATTCTTCGCTATTAACCTTCTCGGCTGTGGCTCTTCCAATTTCCTCCCTTGCTAATTTTCTAATTGTTTCTAATAATTGTGGGTAGCTTTCAAAGTTTTCTATGTCCTTTGCTGGATGAGCAATCTGCTCCAGTTCATCTACCCTTTCTTCTAATTCTTCTAACCATTCTTCGTTTTCTTCGAATCTTGCTTGTGCTGGTTCATGTTTATCAAACCAACGAGAGTGTTTGTCCATCTCGTTTTTCCACAATAACATTTTGAATAAGTTTCTAAACATTTCTTATTATTTCTTTTGCTTTCTCCCATTCTGCCACATTTTTGTTTGGAATGGATATTTCAAGTATAAACCTAGGAGTATGCAGTCCTGTATTTCTATCACATAACCACTGCTCTCCTGTCATTTCTCCAGCTAATATTGTCCAGTTATTCCCTTGATGTTGGTCTGGTATTTGTTTACTCTCACCATTATCTACCCATAAAGTATAACCTGTGCTTCTATTATATATAAATCTAATAAATTTTCTACTTTTTAGATGACTATTGTTCCATGCAGTCCATCCCCATTTCTTAGGTTGCACTGAAAACTCACTTACATACCAGTTTTCTGTATTAGTGCTTTTATTCATTGCCCCTACAAAAGACAATACTGCGTCTTTTATCTGAAAGTTAGGGTATCTTTCTGTATAGTCAATAGTATTTGTTCTGTCTACTGTTGGCGTTGCCATCGCCATCTTTTCTCTTAATCTTCTAAAAGAAACATCTGGCTGAGGTTTTGGGTTATATAATGCTATTTGTTGAAATAAATACATTGCACAATAGTGCAACTTCCCCTGCATTACTCCGTTATTTAGTGTTATCTTCTCCATCTGTTGTCGTTACCTCACGATAATATATTACTACCTCTTTGAGTTCACGAATATATCGTTTTAACTCTTGTGTGTTGTATGCCATTAACTCATAGTCTGGCACACTCATGGCAAAGAATACTACTTGTCCATGTTCTTTTTCTACTCTTGCTAAAAACTCTTCCAAGTTTTTATCACTAACCACATACCAATATGGTTCTTTTAAATCTATCTCTCTTGGAAGAACTGGTTGTGCTATCTGCCTATCTATAGGCTTGGCACTAACCTCTAATGTCTTCGTTGGTAACAGGCTGCACGATGAGGTCATCATCAGCAGCATCGATGTCACGGCTATCTTGTTCAATTCCATCAAATACCTCTTTGGTTGCCTTGTTCACTCTTGGCTCTATTAGTCCAGGCTTTGCTGCTGCTAACTTAGTCAAGTTGTGTCTTTTAAATATATCTAAATAACGATTCATTTCTAACTCTATCTCGTTATTCTTACTTTGTAAATTGTTTAATGCTTTTGTTTGATTTGCAAAATCGGTTTGCAAGGTGCTGATTGTTTCTTCTTGCATTTGTACTGCACCTTCTAATTTAATATTGTTTGCTTTTAGTGTTTGGTTTTCATTCCACAGATACCAAGAGCCTAGTCCTAATACTAGAATGATTGCCATAAAAAATTGATTCATAATTGTTTAATCCTGTAGTTCAATCCTTCTGCTCCTCGGATTTCTACCACTTCCTTGTCCTCTGTGAGAAAACTAAGATATTTATCTTGTTTTTTGTAAAATTTACGAACTATATAACTTGTGTCGTCAGCGTCTCCCCATGTGTGATTATAACTAACAGTTAACTTATATCTTGGCGAGAAATAATACTTTATTTTCAACCAAAGTTCTTTCACTTCCATTCCTTTCCCACGAACATATCTGCTTCGGCTTGTCGTCTTCGAACTAAGCCTTCAAGCACTTTACCCCCTGCTTTATTCCATCTCTTGATTTGATTTGGAACTTCTTCATAATCGCCTGAGTTTAGTACTTTTAACATGGTTGACGCTTTTAAGTTGCCTCCACCTAAATTGTAAGTCCAACTAACTAAAGCATCAAATTGATTCTGTCCAAGAGGAACATCTACTAATGTATTTACATAGTTTTCATACTCCTCTAACTCTACTAATAGCATATGGTCTGCGTGGTCTTCACTCCACTCATCTCCTTCTTGCACACCCTTTGTATGACCATATCCAATAGTCCATACACCAGCTGGGCATTTATACGCCTTTAGTTCACAACCTTCAAAATGCTTTATTAGGTCAATTCCATACTGTGATATTTTCATAATTCTCCTTGAGAGTGAGGGGTTTTCACTCTTGAGAAACACCCCTCGAAAAACTTGACAGTTTATGTTAATGCCTGTAGGTTTAGCACTATTACACTAGCACCAAAACTTAACAAAAAGAGTTGACTAACTGTGTTACAAAACTCTCCATTTTCACATATACTATCACGAACTTGCATCATTAATGCTTTCATTTTATTTTATCTCCAAGATTTTCCTCTTAGAATTTGGAGTTCGTGACAGAGTGATTGTCAGTAATCCGTCTTGTAGATTAACTTCATCTACTTGTAAGTCAGCGTTAAGAATAAATCTTCGTTCAAAAGACTTTAGACTTAATCCTTGATGAACAAACCGTTCATCTCCGACTAGTTTATGTTCCTTCTTACCCTTTAACTGAAGTTCCTCGCCATCAGCGATTATCTCCAGTTCTTCTTTTCTCCAACCTGGTACAGCAATCTCTATACGATAATTACCTGCACTTTCGATTATATTATATCTAGGATAACTTGTCTCCGTGT
>MDTC01123237.1_pt1 | contig 12664 bp, 14 predicted proteins | sample 811181 | NCBI WGS metagenome assembly MDTC01 (sample SAMN05326644, study PRJNA326480) | marine metagenome | isolation source: seawater | place: Pacific Ocean: North | collected 2011 | reverse complement strand
GAAGAAGGCCGCGAAGCGCAAGCCCGCCAAGAAGAAGGCCGCGAAGCGCAAGCCCGCCAAGAAGAAGGCTGCTAAGCGCAAGCCCGCCAAGAAGGCTGCTAAGCGCAAGGCTGCAAGAAAACGCCGCTAACGTCGCAAGACGAACACTGATTTTGTGCAAGAGGGACGCTTAACGGCGTCCCTCTTTTTTTGTGCCACAGTCAAAGCATGCCTGCCCTCAGAGGTTCCCGGGGCAGTGGTCAGGAGCCCGCATTCTGGCACACAGCCTCCCGGGGGAGAATTCACCTGTGCAGTTTTTCAGCTGCCACTCCAACAAATCTTCCTTGCACCTTGGCAGGGCCCCGGCCATCTTGCCCACGTCATCCGACGCGCGATTAGCTCAGTGGTAGAGCGCTAGCTCGACACGCTAGATGTCGCTGGTTCAAATCCAGCATCGCGCACCATTCTTCGCTTGGCAACAGTAGTGGTCTGAAGAATGAAACCCTCACCCCTCGGCGAGAGCAATATTAGCGATGCATGTTGAGAACGAGCTTCCTCACTTGGTCAAGCTCCTCGACGATGACGATCCAGCCGTGCGCCAGATCCTCTCTGAGCGCTTCGCCACCTGCCGGGGAGATGTGAGCGCGGAGCTTGTCCGATTGGGAATAACTCTTGCGAACGGGGAGCAAAGCCGGTTGAGCGAACTGCTTGCTCCCGGCCGGCGACGCCAGATTCGCCATCAGTGGGTCATCCCCCAGCAGGGTTTCGACGAAAGCAACGGAGACTGGGAAAGCTTTGAGCTCCTCCTGCGTCTTCTCAGTGAATTGCTTCACGATGGCACCTCCCTGCGACCCACCCTGCCGGATGCTCTCGACCAGATTACGGATGAGGCCATTCTGCACGATGCTCATCGGGACGAACGATCCCTCTGCCGCTTCCTCTTTGGATCCGGTCGCTTCCAGGGTAACAAGGCGGACTTCTACCACCCCGGTAATGCCGACCTGCTCTGGATCATCATGAACCGCAAGGGCAACCCCATCGGCCTGACCGTTCTCGCCATGCTGATCGCTCACCGGCTCGGCCTCTGCATTGGCGGCTGCAATTTCCCTGCGCACTTTCTGGCCTGGATCTCAGTGGACGGACATTCGCATCTTGTCGATTGTTTCGGAGCCGGACGTCTCATTCCGGTGGAGGAGATCCGCAGCAATTCGGCTGTTCTTACTCCAGACTCCCGACGCGCCATCCGGGGCCCCTGTAGCATGCGTGACATTCTTCTTCGCATCCTTCGTAACCTTCATCTCACCTTTACCCAGCATGACCGCGGCAACGATGCCGGTCTCATCGACGAACTTCTTCTCTCCCTGCAGCCTGACCAATGAATTGCAGCAAAGAGAACGTCGAATTGGACGGCTACTGTCTGCGGCGGTACGTTTTCCTCCCCGATGCGGGAGTAGCTGTCCGCGGTGCGGCCTTTCACTTTCACGGCCAGGGTGACTTTTCCGAGCGCTATGGGGAAATCCTCAAGCCCTTCCTGCAGAACGGAATCGCCTGCGTGGCTACCGATCTGCCCGGACATGGCTACTCCGAGGGCGTCCGGGGACGTGTGCCCGGGTTTGGGATCGTCGATCGCATCGCGATCTCCAACCGCGAACGCTGTCGGGAACTATGTAGTGATCATCAGGGGCCCCTCGGAATTCTGGGCCACTCCGCAGGCGGCCTCATGGCCCTCCGCGAAATGCTACAGAATCCGGACCTCTACGCGTTTTCCTGGATCAGTTCTCCACTCCTGCGTCCGGAGGCAACCTGTAACCCTCTCCTTGCCCGCTTCGCCCGACTGGGAGCCCGTCTCCTTCCCGGGCTTACGGTGGCCACGGGCGTCACCCAGGACAAGTGCAGCAGACAACCGGACCCCTGGCGGGAGAACGGGGAGCCCTGTCTCATTCACGCACGGGTATCCATCGGGTGGGGACACGCCATGATCGCAGCCGCTCGACGGATCCGGGAGGAGCTGAAAAACTCTCCCCCGCAGCTGCCCCTCCTGATCACCCAGGGCCTCTGCGATCCCGTGTGCCCGCCGGAGTATCTGCATGCCCTGCTGGAGGAGGCCCCCCTCCCGCACCTTACCCTTCACGAATTCTCCGAGGCCCTTCATGAGCCCTTCTCAGATGAAACCAGGGAGGAGTTCTTCCACCAGATCGCAAGCTGGCTCGCAAACGAGTCCATCGTGTGAGCGCCGACGACCCTACGCCTCACCCTCCGGGTAGATCTCGTGGTACTTGATCGCCTCCACCCCAACCGCCAGAGCTGTCCCGTAGATCCCCTCCGCGTCCATGGTCCGGGACACCTGGGCTGCAGGCCGCGTCAATCCGAGAATAAACTGACCGTAGGATCGGGCTCCCCCCACATGAGTAAGCAGCTTCAGGGTGATGTTGGCGGCATCGAGGTTCGGGAATACCAGAACATCGGCCGCCTGCTTGAACTTCGCGTTCGGCAACTTGATCTCTGATGCAAGAGGATCGAGCGCCGCATCCGCCTGCAGCTCACCGTCGATGTCAACTTCCTCCGGGTTCACCCGCTGACGGGCGATTTCAGTGGCTGCCTGAACTTCACGCCCTGAAGACGTGGACGCGGAACCCTTGGTCGAATGGCTGAGGAGCGCCACCCGCGGGCGCCGTCCAAAATAAACGCGCGCCAATTGTCCGGTCTCTATCGCGATTGCTGCCAGCTGTTCACTGGAAAGATCCTCATTGAATCCGCAATCGGCGAGAAAGAGAACTCCCTCGCGACCGAAGTGTGCGAGGTGTGGCGCAAAAAGGATGGCTACCGAAAACACCCGGGGCACCGTGGGGACAGGTTTCACGAGATGCAGGAGCGAACGAAAGATCGAAGCCGGAAAGCTGATGTTGCCTCCCACCAGCCCATCCGCCTGCCCATACTGGATCATCATGGCCCCGAAATAGGCCGGCTGCCGGAGAATCTCGGCCGCATTGGTAATTTCGATGCCACGAATATGCTCAGTCCGCTGAAGGAACTCGCAGAAAATCTCGAAATCGCCGGCCTTCTCCGGTTCCAGCACCTTGACGAAATCCAGGCCGATCCCGTGGTCCTCAGCCAGGGAAAGGATCCTGGCCTTGTCACCAAGCAGAATGGGAATTCCGACCTCCTCCTTCACCATCTGAGCCGCCACCCGCAAAACACGCTCATCCTCTCCATCGGTGAATACTACCCGTTTGGGATGCCTCTGAAGCTTTGCAATGAGGGACTCGGTGAAGGGGTTGGCCTTCAGAAACTGTGCTTGGTCACTGGACTCTGACATGGGCCTGCTCTTGCGCCAGGCGTGGAACCTAGTATTCCTCTCCCCACGCGACAACGCCAAAGGCGCACTTGGCACAAAAGATTTCGTATGCCGGCCGACTATCATACCCATACTCCCCTCTGCCACCATGCCAGGGGGACACCACAGGACTACATCGAGGCGGCTCTGGGAGCCGGTCTCACCGAATATGGCGTGTCCTGCCACGCACCCCTTAAACCGGAGCCCTTCGACGATTGGCACATGCTCACCAGCGATTTGCCCACCTACTTCGAATGGGTTGATACCGCCCGGACCCATGCTGCGGGCCGGGTTCCCGTCCGGTTGGGGCTGGAGTGCGACTGGCTCCCGGGATGCCAGGGATGGATCGAGGAACTCGCCGAAAGTGCTGAGTGGGACTACCTCATCGGATCGATCCACTACCTCGGAAAGTGGAATTTCGACAATCCGCGTCTTCTCGAATCCTGGACCCGGATTGGAGTGGAAGAAGCCTGGACACGCTACTGGAAGGAATACTCGGCCATGGCCCGCAGCGGCCTCTTCGATTTCCTGGGGCATCCGGATCTCATCAAGAAGTTTGCCCACCGCCCGGAAGGAGACCTCCGGCACTTTTACGAACCAGCCGTGGAGGCCATCGCGGAAGCCGGTTGCGCCATCGAGCTGAGCACCGCGGGATGGCACAAGCCCTGCCAGGAACAGTACCCGGCCCGGGAATTCCTCACCCTGGCCTGCACGGCCGGAATTCCCCTGCTCATCAATTCCGACGCACACGCGCCCGAAGAAGTCGCCCGCGACTTCGACCGGGCCACTGCGCTCGCTGTCGAGATCGGCTACAGGGAAACGCTCCTTTTTGAGAAGCGCAGGGCGAGTCGCATCAGCCTGGGAGAAAAGTAGAGATCGCCCGCTAGGGGCCGGGAAAGTCCGGCTCCATCAACAACCAGAACATCGATATTACCGCCAGGGACAGAATGAGACCCAAGCCAAAGATGAAGTAACGGATCCGCCGGGCACTGAGCGGAAACCCGAGAGCCGTGATGACAATCTCGGTGTAAAGGCCGAGGCAAAAGCAGAGGTTCGCACAAAAGCCGAACACGAAAGCCCCGATGACGACCTTCGCCGGATGCATGATGGGGAACCCCATCCCCGGGGGTCTCCCTACCATTGCCACCTGCTGCAGATGAATGATGCGCCAGATCAGGGCGATCCCGGGCAGAAGCAGGATCACATTGTAGAGAAGCCGCAGTTTCTCCCACGATTTCATCGTCGTGCGGCAGAATTCGATCTCTGGTGTGAGTGGTTTCATCCCAGACAGCGTGATTTCAGGTAGCCAAAGACACCCTCCGCCGAGGTCACCGAACTCCCCCCCGGGCCAATCAGAACCGGTTGCTCATCCTCCGGAACCTCGTCCCGACCGTGCGAACCCCTGACCAGGGATGCATCCAGCGGAATGACTCGAAGCAGGGCCCGGAGGCCGAGCTTCTTCCTGAGCAGGAAGGCTGCTACCTTGAATCGAGGAAGGCTGAGGGCGGGATCGAGATGGAGTTCAGCCGGATCATACCCGGGCTTGCGATGGATATCGACGGTACGGGCAAAGTCGGGCGCCAACCCATCGTCCATCCAGTAGTAGTAGGTGAACCAGGCTCCCGGGGCTGACACCGCGACGAAATCCCCACCACGCTGCCCGCCAATCCCCTCTCCGAACCAGTTCTCCCGGACCTCGGCCACCCCCTCTGTAGACTCCACTACGTCCCGCACTTCCTTCCGGATCGACTCGTCCCGCACATAGACATGGGCAATCTGGTGATCGGCTACGGCGAAGGCTCGGGAAGCTCCTGCATCCAGTAATTCAAGACCAAGCTCATTCCTGATCCGGATCCAGCCCTTCTCCCGGAAGATCCGGTTGAGATGCACCGGTTGCCGGACCTTCGAGATGCCGTATTCCGAGAGAAGAACAACCTCCACTCCTCGCTTCAGAAAAAACGAAATCAGCTCGTCGACGAGCCTGTCAATCGCCTCATATTCGGCCTCCATCTCCGGCGCACCAGGACCCCACCGCTGCAAGCCATAATCGAGATGCGGAAGATAGACCAGATTGAGGTCCGGTTCCTCCCGTTCCTCGATCCAGCGCGCGGAATCGGCAATCCACTGCGAACTGGGAAGTCCTGCCCGGGGCCCCCAGAAACCCGGGAAAGGAAACTCCCCCAGGTGCCCCACCAACTCGTCCCGCAAGCCAGGCGGATGAGCATAGACATCGAAAACCTTGCGTCCGTCAGCGGGATACATCGGGCGCGGGGTGACGGACCAGTCCACACTGGAATACATGTTGTACCACCAGAACATCTTGGCACAGCGGAAATCCCCGCGCTCCCGCCGCACAGCCTCCCAGAGCTTCTCTCCGTGCACGAGACGATTACTCTGCTTCCAGAAACGTATCTCCGCGTCTTCCCTCTCATACCAGCCGTTTCCCACGATTCCGTGCTCCGCCGGAGAGCGCCCGGTGAGATAGGTCGCCTGAGCGGTGGTGGTGACGGCAGGAAAGGCCGGAGCGAAACTGGCCACCTCACGGTCGGCTGCGAACTTCCGCAGACGCCGCATCTTGTCCGCCAGCAGCCCCCTCGTGAGGCCCACCACATTAAGCACGGCAAGACGTTTCATCAAAACCCTCCGGGGTTGAGCCTTCCCTATCCTGAAACCGCCACGAGGGCAGCTTCCTTCAGTTCCTCCATGCAGGCCTCGTACTTCTCCTCGTCAACCGAGTGCCGGTCCACACCCCGACCCACCGCCTCCAGCATCAGGACGGTGAGTTCACCCCCCAGGTGCTCCCGGAACTCTTCCAGCCCGCCATAGATCAGTCGCTTCCCCTGGTCATCCCTGATCTCCAACGACTCGTGCCAGATCGGAAGCTGCATGCCCTGAAGCACTCGCACCACCCGCCACGCATCCTCCTCCGGAAGCCAGCCGCAGCGTGCCGAGTAGAGCGTGTCAAGCGCCACCCCCACCGAAACCGCATCGGCATGGCTCAGTTCGAAGTTGGTCAACTGTTCCATCTTGTGAGCAGTCCAGTGCCCGAAGTCGAGCGGGCGGCTGCTGCCGGTCTCAAAAGGATCACCACCCAGCGCGATGTGGCTGGCATGCAGGATGGCGGAGCGCTCCACGGCCTCTTCGAGGATCGGAGGATCCAGGGCATTGAGCGCCCCGACATTTGCTTCCAGCCAGTCGAAGAAGGGTCCGTCCTTCACGAGAGCCACCTTGACCGCCTCAGCCAGTCCGCTGCGGTTGTTGTGCTCATCCTGAGTGTAGAGAAACTGGAAGTCATTCACCACCGCGTAGGGAACAGCAAAGGTCCCGATGAAGTTCTTCTTCCCGAAGGCGTTGATCCCGTTCTTGACCCCAACCCCGCTGTCATCCTGCGCCAGGGTGGTGGTGGGAAAGCGAACGAGACGCAGGCCCCGGTGCGCAGTGGCCGCCGACAAGCCAATCACATCGAGAAAAGCCCCGCCACCGATGCAGAAGACATACGAGTGCCGGTCAATCCCGTTCCGTTCAATGGGAACAATCCCCTTCATGATCTGGGTCTTGCTGATCTTGCAGTCCTCACCACCATCCATGATCACGATCTCCGTGAGGACCAGGTTGTTCTGCTCCGCCAGATAAGACCGGATCTGCTCCTGCAGATCGGGAAAGAGCCGGTCAATCTCGGTCTCGATGAAGACAATGACCTTGCGTTCACGCTCTGTTTCCAACAGGTCGCTCACCATCTGGTTCCCCGGGGCAAAGGCATCCTTGGTAAAGCGAATGCGATGCCGGAAGGTCACCGGGATATCAAAGTCATAGTCGCCCATGAGTCGCTCTTGGTAACGCAGACTACGGAAATTGGCCACCGTTTCTTGTCGCTGTTTGGAAACCCGGAGCAAGCTGGACCATTATTGTGCAGGAGGTGCATGAAAATCGGCCTTGTCGAGGCTCCTGCCATTGTTAGACAGGGGAAATGGGATCAACCAAAACCATTGCTGAAGGACGGTATCTGGGGCTCTACGAGCGCGATGACTGGGAATTCGCCGAGCGTCCCAACGCCGAGGGGGTGGTGGGGATCCTGGCCCTCACATCCCAGGACGAGGTGATCCTGATAGAACAGTTTCGGCGACCCATGAACGCCTCGGTAATTGAAATCCCAGCCGGTTTGATCGGCGACGAGGACGACCATCGCGGTGAGTCCCTGGCCGAGACCGCCCACCGCGAACTCCTGGAGGAAACGGGCTATCGGGCAGAATCGATGAAACTCCTGCTCTCCGGACCAACCTCCGCGGGAATGACCTCGGAAACAACCCACCTCTTCCTTGCAACCGGTCTGCAACAAATCTCCCAGGGAGGAGGAGTCGGGGACGAAAACATCCGTGTGCACCGTGTCCCGCTCGGCCATCTGCGCACCTGGCTGCACGAGCAGGAAGCCAAGGGCCTCCTGCTCGACTTCAAGATCCACGCAGTCCTCTGGCTCGCGGGCTGCCACGATCACGGCTTGCAATAAGATTCTCCCCGCCCCCTAGTAAGACCATGCAACCTCCAACCCGCCGCCGCTTCCTCACCACCGGAACCCTCGCCGCCACGGCCGGCTTGTTCCGTGCCTCCGCCGATCATCACAAGGACGGAAAGGACCATCCCATCCTGCTGTCACTGAAGTGCGGGATGTGTGGTGAGGGGAAGACCCTGGAGGAGAAGTTTCGCCTCCTGAAGGACCTGGGCTACGATGGGGTGGAACTCGACTCCCCCGGAGGACAGAACAAGGGCGAAGCGAAGAAGGCTTCCGAGAAGGTCGGTCTGCCCACCCACGGCGTGGTCGACTCGATCCACTGGGGCATCACCCTCTCCGATCCTTCGGCCGAAGTGCGCGAGAAGGGACTGAAGGGACTTCTCACCGCCATTCGGGAGAGTGATGCCATCGGCGGCACTTCCGTTCTTCTGGTCCCTGCCGTGGTTAATGCCAACGCCACCGAGCAACAGGCCTGGGAACGATCCATCGGACAAATCCGCAAGGCCCTGCCCCTCGCCGCCAGGCTGGGGGTCCACATTCTCATCGAAAACGTCTGGAACCGTTTCCTCTACGACCACGATGGCCCCAACAATCAAACTGCCGGAAAACTGGTGAAGTATATCGACGCAATCGACAGTCCGTGGGTTGGATCCTACTTCGACATCGGCAACCACCAGAGATACGGCAAGCCCGCGGAATGGATCCGCTCCCTGGGCCACCGTATCGTGAAACTGGACGTTAAGGACTGGGGGGTGAAGGCCGGCTTCGCCAAGATCGGGGCAGGGGACGTGGACTGGCCCGACGTACGGAAGGCTCTCGCCGAAATTCGCTTCACCGGTTGGGCCACCGCAGAGGTCGGTGGCGGGAATCGTGCGCGCTGCGCGGAAATCCTGGCCAACATGCGCAAGCATTTGCTCGGGGCCTAGTGGTCCCGCTGTGTCGCCCCGGAAATGAGCGACGAATCCCAGAACCGCTTCTCCGGTCTGGCCCGCCTGTATGGAGAGTCGGGCCTGGCCGCTCTGCGTCAGGCACATGTCGCCGTGATCGGAATTGGAGGCGTGGGATCCTGGTCTGCCGAGGCTCTTGCACGAAGTGGGGTCGGGGAACTCACCCTGGTCGATCTCGACGATGTCTGTGTCACCAACACCAACCGACAGATACATGCTCTCTCTAACACGATGGGTCAATCCAAGGTCCAGGTGATGGCCGAACGGATAGCGTCCATCAACCCGGAGTGCACCCTGCACGCCGAGGAATGCTTCCTGACGGGGAACAACGTGGAGACCCTTCTCGATCGCTCCCTGGATGGCGTGATCGATGCCATCGATGCGGTCCACCCCAAGTGCCTTCTCCTGGCCCAATGCCACCAGCGTCAGATTCCGGTCATTACCTGCGGGGCGGCAGGTGGCCAGTGCGATGCCACTCTCATCGAGATTGCTGATCTCAGCCGCACCTTCAATGATGCGCTCCTTCATCAGGTCCGCAGGAATCTGCGGGGCAACTACGGTTTTCCCAGCGGCGAAGATTCCCGGAAGAAATTCGGTATCGCAGCGGTCTTCTCCCCCGAGAACATCCGCTATCCACAGGGTGACGGTTGCGTTTCGACCGAACGCCCAACTCACCAACCCGCGGGCCTACGCTGCGATGCGGGCTTCGGAACGGTCACCCATGTCACTGCGACCTTCGGTCTCCTCGCCGCCGGTGACATCATCAATCGAATCGCCTGGTCGGGAAACAAAGAAGGCGGCCCGGGGCCGCCCTCAGGATCCGGAATCTGAGATCTGCAATCTACTTCACACCCTTCTTCGAGAGACGCGTCCCACGCGTTGATCCCTGGCGGGCCTTGAACTTGGGATTGGTCTTGTTGATGACGTAGAGGGTGCCCCGACGCTTCACGACCTGGCATCCGGCGTGGCGGCGCTTGAGCGAGTTGAGAGAGGAGAGAACTTTCATGGCTCGTCCGAAAGGGGAGGCGCACTCTAGGCCGGATCGAATCACTGTAAAGCCTATTCTCAAGGGCGTTTTCCGGCAATTCAGCGCTCTTGCGATCACCGGATCAGTGTGAGACCCTGCCGCCAACGGCGCTTGCGGGGGCCCTGTGGAGGGCTGGCCACGGCGAAGCGGGCACAAAGACCGGACAGATGGCGGACAACTCTCACCAGGAACCGGACCCCCCCTTCGACCTCTCCCTGCGCCCTCCGGGATTCGGGGAGTTCCACGGGCAGGAAAAGGTCAAGGAGCGCCTCATGCTGATGGTGGAGGCAGCCCGTCAACGCAAGGATGTGCTCGAGCATATCCTGCTCTCCGGCCCCCCCGGACTGGGCAAGACCACTCTGGCCAACATCATCGCCAGTGCAGCGAAGTCCGACATTCACACCACCTCCGGTCCCCAGGTCGAGAAAGCGGGAGACCTGGCGGGGATCCTGACCAACCTGCAGAAGGGCGATGTGCTCTTCATCGATGAAATCCATCGTCTCCATCCCGCCATCGAGGAGTATCTCTATCCTGCCATGGAAGATTACCGGCTCGACATCATCATCGACTCCGGCCCCTCCGCCCGTTCCATCCAGCTCAACCTGCCCAAATTCACCCTGGTGGGAGCTACCACCAGGGCCGGCATGCTCACCGCGCCCCTGCGGTCCCGTTTCGGCCTCGTCAACCGGTTGGATTACTACAGCCTGGAAGAACTTTGCGTCATCATCATGCGCTCGGCCGGGCTGCTGGAGATCCGTATCGACGAAGGGGGAGCCCGGGAAGTGGCCTCCCGCTCACGGGGCACCCCCCGTGTGGCCAACAATCTCCTGCGCTGGGTCCGGGACTACGCGCAGGTCCGTGCCGACGGCCTGATCGACGCCGGGACTGCCGGCCAGGCCCTCGCCATGATCGAGATCGACCAGGACGGGCTCGATGAGATGGACAAGCGCATCCTGGAAACCGTCATCTACAAGTTCAATGGCGGACCGGTGGGCCTGAGTTCACTCGCGGTGGCAGTGGGGGAAGATGCCTCTTCCCTTGAAGAGGTCAACGAACCCTTCCTCATCATGCAGGGCTTTCTCAAGCGCACCCCCCGGGGGCGGGTGGCCATGCCCTCCGCCTATCAGAAGATCGGGGCCGAGCCCCCGCAGGGCGCACAGGGGGAACTGCTGTAATCAGTAGAGCTTCCGGATCGTATCCGTCCCACCTTGCCTTTACTCCGGCTGGGCCTTCTCCGCCTTGCGCTTGGCCTTGCGCGCCTTGCGGCGGGCCCTTTTCTCCTCCTTGTTCTCAGCCGGAGCCGGGGCGGTCGATTCAGCCTTGGCCTTGGATTCGCCCTTGCTTCCGGAGGCCGCCTCCTTGAGATCTTCCACCCCGATCAGCTTCGCTACTGAAACGGTCTTGAGAGGCATCTTCCCAGGCGCGCCCTCGGCCTGCGGGATTCCAGCGGGAAGACCCGTTTCGAGGAGAATGGTCGTTGCAACCTCCAACGGTTGCCCCAGGCCAATATCAAACAACATCGTGCCCGTGGCCTCCTTGACCTCGGTCTTAAGGACCTCCTCCCCCTCCTTGGCGTCCCCCTCCTTCGTCCTCCCCGAGATCGAAATCCGGGCCACTTCGCGTCCTTCCTGCTCGACGATTCCCTCCAGCTTCAAGGTGTAATCGATGGTGACCTTGCCCCCGATCCCTCCCATCGGCAGATCCACCTCCGTCTTCCAGCTGTCGCCCGGCTTGACCTCCTTGTCAGGAAGGAACTGGGAACTTTGCCGGGCCATGGCCTCCAGTTCCTCCTTTCCCATCCCCAACTGGTCCGCTCCCTGCACCTCGTCCAGGCCCTCGGTTTCCACCAATTGGCCTTCCTTATCGTAGATCGCTGCAAATCTGATCTCGGTCAGCGGCTGGAGAACCGGGCCCAGGAGACCTCCCCCCTTGGACGGGTCGGAGGAATCGTACTCCATCACGAGACCCTGCATCTCCTGCCTCATTTTAACTGAAGCGTAGGAATAGCCCACCTTGACCCCCTTCTCGTGAGCACTCACGTCATTGTGCACGCGGAGCGCCAGCCTGCCCTTCGTCTCAATCATGCCCTGGCCGGGCAGCGGCATTTTCGCGAACGAGTCGGAAGTGTTTTCAACAACATAACGCTTCCCCGGTTGCCACTTCAGCTTCAGTTCCACCGCCCCTCCCGGAAGGACGCTCAGGATCAGGACTCCCAGGACCACGAGAGCGGTATCAGTAACAGTTTTCATAACTCCCTTGTCCCCGCGATGAGGACGGGAAACAAGGGAAAATCCTGCCGTTCCAGGCGCAATGGGGTTAAAGTGACGACGTGAGCGCGGATTTGGGAGAACTCGTCGATCGCTGCCGGGCCGGCGGCCTCCGGCGCACGAAGGCACTTGAGGTTCTCCTCGGGACCCTGCTCAAGGCAGACCGTCCCGTGACCCTGGCGAAGTTGGAGAAATCACGCCCGCTCGCCTCCCAATGTGACAAGGCCACCATCTACCGGCTCCTCCATCGCCTCGCCGATGCGGGTATTGTCCGTCGCCTCGGGCTCCACGAACGGGCCGCCTACTTCGCTCTCATTCTTCCCGGCCAGCACCGCGACTACCTGATCTGCACCGGGTGCGGCACCATCTCCCCCATCGACGCTCCCTGCCCCGTGCACGAACTGGAAGAAGAGATCCGGCAGAGCACCGGATACCAGGACCTCTACCACGAACTTGAATTCTTTGGCACCTGCTCAAAGTGTGCATAGCTCGCAGTGCATCCATCATGGCCCCAGCCGAAGCGGATTCCCTGACTGAGCAATTCTTCGAGTTTCTCTCGGTCGAGAAGAACGTCTCTCCGCGCACCCTGGCCAACTACGAACG
>MDTC01199630.1_pt1 | contig 12667 bp, 11 predicted proteins | sample 811181 | NCBI WGS metagenome assembly MDTC01 (sample SAMN05326644, study PRJNA326480) | marine metagenome | isolation source: seawater | place: Pacific Ocean: North | collected 2011 | reverse complement strand
GGGAATGGGAATTTGATATTACGGATGCCAACGGGTGTTCGCTCGACACATCCATTACCATTTCCTGCATTGACCCTGTAATGCTTCAAGCTACGGCCGATGATATTACATGCTTTGCATACGGCGATGGCCTCATCGAGGGAAATATGAGCGGGGGTACGGGAACCCTTACACTGTCTGGCTCACCCAATTTGGGTGTCAATATTTCTGGAGTAGGTTCTGTAGACTTTACGGTCACGGATCTCGAAGCAGCGCAATATTTCCTCTTGGTAACGGATGACAATGGATGCCAAGACTCTACGGAAGTAACAATAATCGAACCAGACGCAGTCACCATGCAGATCACTGTGAGTGACCTGCTCTGTTCGGAGGCCTGCGATGGAGAGGTAAATATCGCGGCGTTCGGAGGGTCTGGGGTTTTTGATTATTCTGTCTCGGATGCAGATGAAAATGAATACGATGACGAGGGCTTGTGCGTGGGAGATTACATAGCCAATGCAACTGATGAGAACGGTTGCGTGGTGCAGGAGGCGTTCCAAGTGATGGCACCTGACTCCATTTTGTTTGAAGTGGTTATCCAAGATGTAACCTGCAATGGCGAGACAAATGGATCGATTTGTGTGGAAAACGCTTCCGGTGGAACCGGAGCATTGAGTTTCCAAGTGGCTCCACCTGCTGGAGCATTTCAATTCGACCCCTGCTTTGATTTAGCCGCAGGCACCTATGTAGTGACAGTTGTGGATGAGGTGGGATGTGAAGTGAGTTCGGACCCGCAGTTGCTTATTGAACCAGATCCCATCCAGCTTATTTTGACACAAACCGAAATTACCTGTACTTCATATGCTGACGGAATGTTGACCGTTGAAGGCATCGGTGGGACAGGAGCTCTTAGTTTGGTCCAACCTGAAGAAGGTGCGTTACCGTATACGTTGGAAGGCCTTGATGAAGGTCCCATAGGTGTGACGGTTCAAGACGAGAACGGATGCCTAATCACCGAAGCAGGGGACATCGTTGAGCCGGATTCGCTTATGGTCGAATGGCTCTTCTTGGAAGATGTGGTGTGCGGTGGTGATTGTGATGGCACCGCAATTGTGGACTTCAGCGGTGGGACAGGTGCAGTATTTTTGACGCTGAATGGAAGTGAAGATTATAACTTCGCTGCGCTTTGTGCTGGTGAGTACACGGCCTCCGTCATGGATGGGAATGGCTGCATGGACTCGACCATGTTCGAAATCATGGAGCCTGACCCCATTGAGGTCCTCATCGATGTGACCAACGTGACGTGCACTGGCATGAAGGACGGAGAGGTTAATATTTTTCCGATAGGGGGCACCGGTGATATTAGTTGGGAAGTTTTGGAAGATGGCATTGACCTCTTAAACCTCTACGAAGGTGTGTACAACGTCACAGCGATTGACTCTACGGGATGCATTGAAGACACGGCTTTCACGGTGGCAGCTGAAGTGGACACTGATATGCTCATCACCATGCTGAGTTCTCCAGTCACTTGTTGGAACGAGCAAGACGGAACAGCGACGGCCTCAGTTGTTGGTGGATTTCAGCCCATCGAATACCTCTGGAGCGATGGCGATGCCCAGACGACAGTCACAGCAACGGGTTTGTATGAGGACACGTATTCTGTTGTGGTCACCGATAGCTTGGGGTGCACCTTGACACGCGTGGTCATGGTTGAACCGACCATTGGATGTTTCTTCATTGCGGAAGCCATCACACCGAACGGTGATGGCTACAACGATGACTGGATTGTTGGTGGTTTGGAATACTTCCCAACCGCGGAAGTGAGGGTCTTCAACCGTTGGGGCCAGCAGATGTTCTATTCGAGAGGTTACCAGGAACGTTGGGATGGCCGTTACAACAATGCTCCATTACCAGTAGCGGATTACTATTATGTAATTGAATTTGCCGGTGACAAGGATCCGATCACGGGAACCGTAACCTTGAAATACTAAAGCACCCATGAAGCAATTCATCCTTTCCCTCCTTGCTCTGGCCTTGGGCCTTGCTTTGGTCGCTCCTGAGGCACATGCACAGCAATTGTTCCGCCGGTCGCAGTTCATGACCAATCCATTTCTCAGCAATCCTGCGATCGCCGGTACGTTACCCGAAACCCCCATTACAATGCAGTACCGCAACCAATGGACAGGGTTCGAAGGAGCGCCGGAAACCATGACGCTCAGTGGTCACACGGCGTTGCCCAACCGGGTCGGTGTCGGTGGCATTGTTTACTCAGACGACACGGGTGGTGCCATCAAACGCACTGGTATCGAGTTGGGTGGTTCGTACACCATTGATTTGAACAACTACGACGCAGTGGCATTCGGATTGAGCTTGATGGCCAACCAATGGTCTTTTGACAACGACCTGGACGTCTGGGACGTGGAAGATCCTGCCTTGAGCTATGGAATGGAGCAATCCGTATCCGTCGATGCGCATTTCGGTTTAATGGTCTTCAGTGAGGCGTATGCGTTTGGATTCGCCATTCCCCACTTGATTCAATCGTCGACTGGCCTTGAAACCTCAACCATTCAAGGGGGATTGGATAACAAACAGGTTCGCCACTTCCGCTTCATGGGCCACTACAAGTACCAGGTATCCAACGACTTTATCATCGAGCCTTCTGCCCTGGTGCGTGTCACGGAGCGAACTCCGGCACAGCTTGACGTCTACCTCCGTGGATGGTATGCCGACATGGCATGGGTGAGTTTGGGCTTCCGCACGAACGATGCGGTCGTCATGGGCGTTGGTGGCCAGTACGGTTCGTTCGGGCTGTCATACGTTTACGACATCACCAGTACTGCGGCGAGCTACCTCAGCCCGCATTCCCACGAGATCTGCTTAACCTATTTTGTACCGCGTTCTACCGGCTTCCGTTCGAGTTCCATGAATTCTCGTCGTATATTACAACGTAAGCGAATTGTTAAATAAGAAGCAATCCAAACTACAACAAGCATGATGAAGACGAAGTTGAGCGCTTTAGCGATGATGTTGGCTCCCGCATTGGTTTGGGGTCAATTTTCCCACATTGAAGTGGATGAAATAGAGAATGGAGGTGTAGTTGCCGGTCGAACGTACCGCGTTTATGCAGTGATGGAGAGCGAAGGAGACGTCATCGATGCCATCTTTGGTGAGGCAGGTAAGCCGCTTGAGATTTCAAGTGCAAGTGGATTTTATCAGCATCCAAAAGGCGGCGGTATGGCGTCAGAAGTTCAACGGTATGACATTCAGAATGATGCTACACTCGCGTTTGATTCATGGGTGTCCATCGGCTTGGAGGACAACTACATGAACTCGTTGACCGCTTTCCCACCGGAAACGGGCTTTTTCGAGGCGTTTGAAGCGGGCGGTATGCTGACAACTGACAATGGTGCTTGGTTTGTGTTGCCCGATAAACGCCAGGCATTGGCTCCAGAGGATAAGCGAATTTTAATCGCGCAGTTAACCACCACAGGGGAGGTACAAGGTCTCATCAACATTCACGGACGGACCAAGGCTATCTTGGATGCTGAAGGCAATGTGGAAAGTGGAGCGAACTTGATTCAAGCAGAAGGTATCACTTTTACCTGCGGCCGCTAATCGTTCATTTTTAGTGGTTGTGTCATGCTTTGCAAAGAATCCCGAGGGAGGAATTGCAAAGCGGCGCTGTTGATGCAGTAGCGTAACCCGGTCGGTGCCGGTCCATCGCCAAAAACATGGCCCAAGTGCCCAGCACAGGCACCGCATAGCAACTCGGTGCGCGGGTATCCTAATTTGTAATCGGTACGCGTGGTAATGGCCTTTTCTGCGATCACTTCGAAGAAACTAGGCCATCCGCTGCCACTGTTAAATTTATCGCGGCTGTCAAAAAGAGCTTTTCCGCAACCTGCGCAGCAGTACACCCCGTCCTCGTGGTGGTCCCAAAATGCTCCCGTAAACGGCGGTTCCGTCCCACATTGCCTCAAGATGCGAAATTGCTCATCGGTGAGCTTTTCGCTCCAATCAATAGCGGGTTTGATTTCTGGTTCTTGAGCAGTGCTGCAGCCTGTTGCCAGGATGAGTGCGCAAATAGGGAGCCAATTGTGGAGCATTATGTCAGTTTGGGTTTGAGGTGTTTACCCGTCAGGGAAGCCTTGCAGGAGGCGATGGCTTTGGGTGCCCCTTGGCACACGACTGCACCGCCGGCATCACCGCCGCCAGGGCCCATGTCGATAATGTAGTCTGCTTGCGCAATAACGTCGAGTTGGTGCTCGATGACGAGCACTGTATGGCCCATTTTGAGCAGAGCATTCAGTGAGATCATTAGCTTTTGCACATCGAAAGCATGCAGGCCCGTGGTGGGCTCGTCAAACACGAAGAGAGTGTGTTCTTGCCGGTCACCACGTCCGAGGAAGGTTGCAAGTTTGATGCGCTGCGCTTCTCCTCCGCTTAGGGTATTGCTGCTCTGTCCCAGTGTCACATAACCTAGCCCGACATCGAGAAGCGGTTGAAGCTTTGCAAGGAGGCGCTTCTGAACCGAGCTTGGTTTTGTTTCATCAGTCGCCGGGGCGAAAAAGTCAACGGCATCGGCTACGGTCATCCCCAACACATGAGCAATGTGCTTGTCCTTCCACTTGATGTCGAGGATTTCGTCCTGGAAACGTTGCCCCTTGCATGCGTCGCACCGTAACTTCAAATCAGCCATGAACTGCATGCCGATGGTGACTTGGCCCTCACCTTCGCAGGTTTCGCAACGTCCTCCTGCTACGTTAAAGCTGAAATGTGAAGGTTTATACCCGCGGGCTTTCGCGAGTCCCGTGCTGCTGAATAACTGCCGAATCTCGTCGTACGCCTTGACGTACGTGACCGGGTTGCTGCGGGAAGATTTCCCAATAGGGTTTTGGTCGACGAATTCCAATGCTCCGATTTTGTGTACACTGCCGGACAGCGCACCTAAGGCAGACTGCCCGCCGCCAAGCCCCTCCAGTTCAGCCCGAAGCAAGGGCAGGAAGACCTGATTGACCAGGGTGCTTTTGCCCGATCCGCTCACGCCTGTGATCGCCGTAAGGGCGTGCAATGGAATGCGGATGTCTACACCCTTGAGGTTGTTCTTGTACGCGCCAGTGAGCTGCAACCAGTCAGGGCCGAGTTGGCGCTTAAGCTTCTCTGGATTTTCGAGGTGCCCGTTAAGATAGGCGGCGGTCAGCGACGGGTGGGAGGCGTCTAGGCTTTTCCATGTCGGGGCGTCACCGGCAAAAACCACTTCACCGCCCAAGCTTCCAGCGCGTGGCCCTAGGTCCACTAGATGGTCTGCCGCTCGCATGATATCTTCATCGTGTTCGACGACCACGACGGTATTGCCGATGTCGCGGAGTTGCTTCAAGATGCCAATCAGCCGTTCGGTGTCCTCCGGATGGAGGCCGATACTGGGTTCATCAAGAACGTAGGTGCTACCGACTAAGCTGCTGCCAAGACATGTGCTCAGGGATATGCGCTGCGACTCGCCGCCGCTGAGGCTTTTGCTGGACCGGTCCAAGGTCAAATAACCGACCCCGACTTCACAGAGGTATTGCAGGCGGGTTTCGGCCTCTTGGAGCAATCGCTCGCCAATTTCTGCTTCGGTCGGGTTTAGCTTGAGGCTTCGGGTCCAAAGAAGGGCATCCCTGGCGGACATGCGCAATACCTCGGTCAAGGTTTTGTCGCCGACGAAGACGTTCTGTGCGCCTTCACCCAAGCGAGTGCCGTGGCACGTTGGGCATTTTGTACGGCCCCTGTATCGGCTGAGCATGACGCGGAATTGAATCTTGTAGCTTTTCTCCTCGAGGTAGGAGAAGAAGGCGTCCAGTCCCTTGAATCCCTTACCACCTTTCCAGACCAGGTCCTTTTGCCCGGCAGAAAGCTCTCGCCATTCGCTGTGAATGGGGATGTCGTTGTCCCGGGCAGCGAGGCAGAGTCGTTGATTCCATTTGCCCATGCGCTCTCCGCGCCAGCAGGCAATGGCGCCGTCGTAAATGCTGAGCTTGGGATCAGGTACAACGCGCTCGGGGTCGATGCCGATGACGTGTCCAAAGCCCTCGCATCGGCTGCAAGCGCCGATGGGGCTGTTGAAGGTGAACAGTTCTGGGCTCGGTTCAGGAAAAGTGATGCCGTCTCGTTCGAAGCGATCCGAAAAGGTCCACGGCTCGAGGTCGCCATCGGCAAAACGGATTTCACACGAACCGTCGCCTTCGAAAAAGGCCGTTTCAACGGAATCGAATACGCGCGAGTTAAAATCGCCCTCATCTTTGGTAGACGGAGTGACCAAGCGATCGACTACGAGCCACCAAGCTTTGGCATCCGAGGCGATGGCATTTGCTATAGCGTGGGTTTTGCCTGAGGCGTCTATTACACGGCTGAAGCCTTGTTGCTGGAAAATCTCGAGCTGTTGGGCCCAGGTGCGGTCGGCTTTTTTCAGAATGGGTGCGACGATGAGGAAGCGAATGTCAGCATCGAGCGAGTTTAATCGATCTAGGACGTCTTCGGGGCGGTCTTTCTTGACCGGCTCTCCGCTGACTGGAGAGATGGTTATTCCAATTCGCGCGTACAGCAGGCGCAGGTGGTCGTGAATCTCAGTCCGTGTTGCCACCGTCGAGCGCGGACCGCCTGAGGACGCGCGCTGCTCGATGGCAATGGCAGGGGAAATGCCGTCGATGGAATCCACATCGGGCTTATCGAGGCGGCCAAGGAATTGGCGCGCGTAGCTACTGAGGCTCTCAACGTACCGTCGTTGTCCTTCCGCATAGAGCGTATCGAAGGCCAGTGAGCTTTTTCCGGACCCTGAAAGCCCGGTTATGACCGTCCATTTCCGCTTGGGGATAATGACATCGATGTTTTTTAGGTTGTGCTCTCGAGCACCTTTGATACGAATCTCCATTCGCTTTTGTTAACAGCCCAAAACGCCCGCGGGTTTCAATGCAACGAAAATATGGCGTATATTGGAGGTAGTAATTGAAAAAACATTCGCGATAGAAACATTTTACGCTTCAAAGTAAGGCCCCGAAGTTTTCCTATGACTCGGGTTGTATATCACCCTTAACTGCGTAAAATGATGCGAGCATCACTTTCAGACCAACAGTTGATTTCTTCGTACCTCTCCGGGGACGAAGCTGCGTTCGAAACCCTTTTGAACCGCCATCAACAACAAGTTTATTCCAAAATCTTCTTCATCGTCCGCGATAGCGAACTTGCGAACGACCTATTTCAGGACACCTTTATTAAGGTGGTGAATACCCTGAAAAGCGGAAAGTACAACGAAGAAGGAAAGTTTTTGCCATGGGTGATGCGCATTGCGCACAACCTGAGCATTGACCACTTTCGTCGAGGCAAGAAGATGCGTATGCTGCGTGCCACAGAGGAATTCGATGTGTTCGACACTATGCATTCCGATGAGCCGCACATGGAAGACCGCATGATCCAAGAGCAAATTCGCCAGGATGTTCGCGATCTCCTAGAAACGCTCCCCGAAGAGCAGCGTCTAGTGGTCAAAATGCGAATCGAACGGGACATGAGTTTCCAAGAAATCGCTGATGAGACAGGTGTTTCAATTAACACAGCGCTCGGCCGAATGCGCTACGCCCTCATCAACCTTCGCAAAGCCATGGACGAACGAGGCGTGGAATTGACCTTGAATTAATCTTCAAGCGCACACAATAGAAGCCGGAGCTGCGCGTTCTTGGGGTACGAAACCTCAAAAACAAGTGCCCATGGCCCATTGTACCCTTGACGATTTGACGTCTGATTGGTTTGAAGATTCTATCGAGTCTAACTTGAAAATGCCCCGCGCCGAGAGCGTTCGCAACATCCTCCAGTATTCGGCTGGATTGCGTGCTCAGTCAACAAAGCGCTTCGGTACTTTCTCCGGGCTGATGAACTAAACCACCGACGGACAAACGAAGAAAAGACCGCTACGTGCGGTCTTTTTTTATGCCCGGTTACGTTGCGGGCTCGATGATGTCAAAACGGATCTTGCCCAATTCGCGCTCGTGGATGGCGTGCTGTACTATGGCGTCCGCCGTGGCTGATCCGTTTTTCAGTTCGACCAATTCTGGGATTTCGTCAAAACGACTTACCGTTGCTTCGGTGAAGCACCAGCCTTTGACGTGTTCGTTTTCCATCCACACGATGGCTCGCTCTTCGGCGGTTCGCCCGCGGTCAACAATGGCCCAAGTTTCACGGGTCTGGGCAGCGCAGATGAGTGCATTCATGGCTTTGTTGTGCGTGTCACATTGGTCGTTTGCAATGGGCTGGCCACGCCCATCGCTGCCCAAACCAAGTAACTCCGGTTGCAGCCCGTGGAGGACTGCTTTCGTATGGAGCCATTCCCGAGCGTCCTCTTCTCTACGAAACCACCTAATGGCATGCTTGACGTGGCGTTGCCGTTGGAGGTGAAGCCGCTTGAAGCCTCGTTGGTCGGTGTAGCTCACGATGGCAGTGCGAATGGGTATGGACTTCTGCGCTCGGTTGTGGATGGGCCAGTGCGTACGGATCAGTTCGTCTTCGATGAGACGGGCCATGAGCACTGAACCGGTGGATTCAGCGTCGATGTGGTAGATGTCGCGCAAGAAAGCCTGGTGTCGAGCTGATTTCATGGTGCCGTTGAAGTGAGTACGCACACGGTGCCTCACGTTGTGGGACATGCCGATGTAGATGGGTGTGCCCTTTTGGTTCAAAAACCGGTAGACCCCCGGAGCAGTGGGCAGCGCCTCAAAATCGCTTGTCGGGACGTGCTGCGGTAGCCACGATTCTCGATCCCCGCGCTTGAGCATGCCTGCCACTACATCGGAAGCTCGCTCACTTTTCATCATGCGGTGGAACAGTTCCACCGTGGCCGCGCAATCGCCCATGGCGCGGTGCCGGGCGTCGTTGTCGATGCCGAGGTCTTCGCAGATGCGGCCGAGGCTGTAGCTTATGTGCCCAGGGAGAAGCTTTCGTGCCATGCGCACTGTGCACATCTTTGGGCTGCGCCACACGCGTCCCATGGTCTCGTAGTGACCGCGAATGAAAGCGTAATCGAACCCGACGTTGTGCGCCACGAAGATGCATCCGCTCAAGAATTCTTCTAGTTCATCCGCAATGGCCTCGAACGAGGGCGCCGCCTCGACCATGTTGTTTGTGATTCCGGTGAGTTGAGTGATGTGCAGCGGGATAGGTAAGCCGGGATCGACAAGTGTTTGCCATCGTTCGAGTTCCTCAGTTCCGTCGGTGATGATCGCGGCAATCTCTGTGATGCCGTGACCTTTGGCGTGGGAACCGGTGGTTTCGATGTCGACGATGGCATAGCGCGTCATGGTGCAAAGTTCGGGGTTCATGATACGATTCAAGCGGGTCACTCCGCAGCCTATGTACGTTCTCTGTTGCTTTGTTCTCCCGAGCTACCTTTGTGGCATGCGCAGAGCATTATTCATGGGGTGGCTGACGATTTGGGCAATGGGTTGTGGTGAAACTGCAATGACGCCGGCAGAGGAGTCGTTAGTGGTGGCTGTGGCTGCTGAAGTCGACGAGGCTGCGGTGGCCGCCAAGGCCAAGATCCTGGCTTTTCCGCCATTGACCGATGCGAATTGCGAATCGTTCCTCACAGAATGGCACGCAGAGCATCAGGGGGGCTTAGTTAAAGTGGAGACCCAATACGGTACGATGTTACTGGAGTTATTCGATGACGTGCCTTTGCATGCCGCCAACTTCCGGTATAAGGTGGAGCGCGGGTATTACCGGCCCAGTGAGTTTGTACGTGTAGTACCGGAGTTTGTGGTGCAGGGCGGTAATTCTGAGGATCCGCGAGCGCAGGAAATGCGCTGGCTCATCGGAAAGCACACGCTGACCAGTGAGTTCGAGGACCGCTACCGCCACGTTCGGGGTGCTGTCGCGATGGGGCGCACCTACAAACGCAACCCCGACAAGCGTTCCGCTTCCTATGACTTCTACATAGTTGTCGGCCGAAAGGTCACTGCCGTGGAATTGCAGAGGATCGAACGGGAGAAAGGCTTCACCTATACCGAAGCTCAAAAACAACGTTACTATGCAGAGGGTGGAACCCCTCACTTGGACAATGAGCACACGGTGTTTGGTCGGCTCGTTGAGGGTTGGGCCGTGTTGGACCGCCTGTCACAGGTTCCTACCGATGATAGTGATTGGCCGCTGCAGCGCCTGGAGATGCAGGTTTCGGCCTTAAATTAGAGGGGATGAAAAGTACGCGCTCTATCGGGATGTTTTGTGTTTGTGTGATGTTCAGTTCGCTGGTCAGTGCTCAAAACTGGGACGACTGGGACGGTTATGAATCCGCCTATGAGCCTTCGAGAAAGGGCATTGAATTCGCACTTAATTTCGGTGTCTATCAAGGGCACCATAAGGCTGCAAATGAATTCTTCAGCGGCATCTCCGGTGAGGTGTATGAACTGTCTGATCCCACAGCCAACTTGATGACAATTGAGGATCGATTGGGGATCAACAATGTGAACAGCACGGTCTGGAGCCAGGTGATGAGCAGCATTGGTTTGGAAGCCGGAGAATTTGAATACATCGAATACCCGATTTACAGTGAATCGCTTCGATTGTATGGCATGCGGTACACCCCGGGGACACTGATGGGGCTTCAAACCCTCTTTTTCCTCAATCCTGAAAGTGCATTTGTGCTTCACATTGATGCTGTCAGCGGATTGAAATCAGAGGGTGCTTGGAATATGGTGACAAACGAAATCGTTCAAGGAGCGGGGTCAGAGAATCGGCGCACCTTTAGCATCTTCTCTGAGGAAGACCGATTTCAGCTCACACTTGGATACCGCACAGCTGCTTACATTGTGGATGAAGCAAGTTGGACCTTCGAGTTGGGCGGTACCATGCTTGCAACTCAATTGAAGCAGAACTACGTTCGGATTCAAAATCAGAATTACCAACTCCTGACCGCGCCGGCAGCCAACGGACAATTCGCCAATCCCACCTCCAGCTTGACATCAACGGGGCTTGGATGCTACGGAGCTATCGGCGTGGAGCTGTTTTTCGAAAAGGGCGGTAACCTCATGCTCACCGCACGTGTCAGCCGAGATCGCGTGGTAATGGGTACGTACGAGGATAACCTCGTTCAAGGCGCTCTATACCTCACGTGGGTCATCCCCCCTCAGCTTGGCGATTTTGTTCGCGCCAGTTTCTGATGGAGTCAACGAACGTTGTGTTTCTTTCGCTCACCCGCTTGGGCAGTTCGCCCAATGCCTGGAACTCTCGGATGTATTCAATCTGGTCCTGAGCGCGGTCCATCCCTTGGGCTGAGGTTCTAATCTCACCGAGGGGAGCGCAGCGCCACAAGGCAGTTAGGATGGGGGCGAGAGGGCTTTCATAAAAAGGCATGGCACAGAGTTGTTACCTTGGGGTTTTAATCCAAGAACCAAGTTAGAATGAATTTAGAGATCCCATTGTCTGCGTTGGCGTTGGCCTGTGCAGTGATTGCTGGTGCACAGGGCCCGGAAGTGGAAATTGATTTGACGGCGACGGACGTGATTAGCCAGGGCCGCACGGGCACGTGCTGGAGCTTCAGTACGACCAGCTTTCTCGAGTCGGAAGCATTTAGAATTACCGGTGAGCTGCATGACTTCAGTGAAATGGCGAGCGTTCGAGTGATTTACCCTGAAAAAGTAGAGCGTTACGTGCGGTACCACGGCAAGCACCAGATGGGGCCGGGCGGACTTTCGCACGACGTAACGCGCGCTGCGGCCAAATACGGCATTGTACCGCAATCTGTGTACGGTGGTGGTCAAGCCGCGGGTGCCTATGACCACAGCGCACTCGACGGCATGATGGAGACCATGGCCAAAGCATTGGTGGAGCAGTCAGGTGGAGTCGCAACGGCTGGTATGGAAGCTGTGGAAGCGACCCTTGACGCCTACCTTGGCATGCTGCCAGCCACGTTTGAGTACGATGGAACTGAATACACTCCGGCCTCGTTTCGGGATGCTGTGGGCATCGACCCCTCGGCGTATGCGACCTTGACCAGTTTCACGCATCATCCGTTTGGTAGCGAATTCGTTTTGGAAGTGCCTGACAACCACGCGCATGGTCTGTATTTCAATGTTGAGTTGAATGATTTGGAGGAGACGGTTCACCACGCGCTAGAGCAGGGTTTTACGGTTGCTTGGGATGCGGATGTGAGCAACAAAGGCTTTTCCTTTGGCGATGGATGGGCCGTTATGCCAGGAGGAACCGGAAGCAAAGACGAATGGACAGTCTTGGATTCTATGCCCAAAGAACCAGAGGTGGATCAAGCCATGCGCCAAGCGGCCTTCGATTCACAGGAAAACACAGATGATCACTTGATGCACATTGTAGGGCGCGCTGCTGATTCCCAGGGTAGGGAGTATTTCATCATCAAAAATTCATGGGGACAAGGAAATGCGTACGGTGGAAAGCAGTTTGTTTCGATGTCGTATTTCCGCCACCATACGATAGGGGTGATGCTCCACGAAGATGGAGTGCCCAATGACTTGAAGAAGGCCATGAGGCGTTGAAGAAAATAGAAAATGCGTGAACCGTTTGGCGGTTCAACACGAGTTGATATCTTTGCCCCCCGTTTCGGCGGTAGCAACGGCTCTGTAGCTCAACTGGATAGAGCATCGCACTACGGATGCGAAGGTTTGGGGTTCGAATCCCTACAGGGTCACGAGGAAGCCTG
>MDTC01130551.1_pt1 | contig 12667 bp, 22 predicted proteins | sample 811181 | NCBI WGS metagenome assembly MDTC01 (sample SAMN05326644, study PRJNA326480) | marine metagenome | isolation source: seawater | place: Pacific Ocean: North | collected 2011 | reverse complement strand
ACCTACAACTTCTAACTTTAATGACAGAAAGTTCAGTCAAAACGTCAACGAGGTGTATCCTACGTTTGACAGAGACAACCCTGTTGCTGACCCTGATGCTGCGGTATCCGTCGCTGACAATGAAACTATCGGTTTAGTATATGCTACAGATGGTGCTACACCTACTCCTAATAAAGAACCCAAGCGTTCTATTACTAAGGAAGCAATTGAGTTCCTGTTGACTGATAGTGGATGGACACAACCTGGTACAACTCCAAATTATGATTCTGTAAACAGAAGACTTTCTAACGTTGAATTGACTGCACGTTCTGGTGATGAAGAAGCAAGAAAGATCAATATCCGTGAAAACAATGATGGTACTGTCGCACCTATCCCAGTTGAGTTTAGGAGACACTCCATCCTTCGTTCTGGTAACCATACGTTTGAATATCTTGGTTTCGGTCCTGGTAACTATTCAACAGCGTTCCCTCAGACACAAGTAGAGACATTATCTGCTGACCAGATTAAGTTCTCTCAGTCTATTAAAGAAGAAGCGGGTGTTGCTTTCTACTCTGGTCTTAACTCTAATGGTGACCTGTTCATTGGTAACCAGGTTATTAACCCTGTTACTGGTCAGATTACAAACGAGGATATTGCACAACTGAATGTTGTTGGTGAAGAGAATACAACCATTGAAACATTCTCTGAGTTGGTTCTTACAGATAAACTCACTGTTGTTGGTGGTGCATCTAACCAGTTAGAATCTATCTTCTCTGGTCCTGTTACTTTTGCTGGTGCAGTTTCTTCTACCAATAATGTTAATGTCAAGAAACTGACTTACAATAACCAAGATGGTACAATCATCAAACAGACCTTACTTGCACCAGAAGATGCAAATGGTCTTCCCGATTTTACCAATATCACTGGTTATGACACACCTTCTGATGGTGACTTAGTTTACAATACTAATTGGTCTCCTGGTAAATCTCTTGGTTGGATTTATTACAATGGTGTGTGGAAAGAGTTTGGTCTAACTGATACTGAACAAATCAATATTGCAACACATCCCGATGATAACGGTATTGACCAACAACATATGGGTCTTGGTGTTGCAACTAGTGCAGATCATCGACTGAATATTCTTGGTAATGTGAAGATTGATGGTAACTTGCTTACCACTGGTACTGGTGGTATTGCTGCTGATAAGTACATCACAAGAACTTATCGTGCAGGTGATACCGATGAACCTAACGGCACCAGAACAATCTTCCCAATCACAACTTACACTGGTGGTGTTGCACATACTTCTAGTTCTCTTCTCGTTATGTTAAATGGTGTTGTTCAGGTTGGTGGCACCGAGACTGAGGTAAATACAGATGGTACAGCAAGTTACTATGTTGATAGTAACGGACAAAATGTTGTATTTGGTAGTGGCGCTGGTGATGCACCACTTTCTACCGATGTCCTTCATATTGTTGAAATGCCTATCTAAATACTACTGGAGCATTATAGTAAAAGATGTCACTTACTAGAATTCGTGGAAATCAGATTTCCACCGCTACATCTGGCGTTATTGATGCACTTTCATTCTTGGATGGTGAGAGTGTTTTCAGACTTCCTGCTGGTACTGAAGCACAAAGACCAGGATCTCCTGCTGTTGGCACAATGCGCTACAACAGTGAGGCAAATAATGGTAATGGTCAGGCAGAAATTTATGTTGCTGATATTGGCACAGGAAGTCCTGGTTGGACTCAAGTAGGTGGTGGCGGTGCTTCTCTTGGTAGAGGTGGTGTTATTAGAAGTAATGCTGACTATATTGATGAAGATATTGATATTGACCCCTCTCTTGATGATAAGTTCAAAAACGCTTTTACGAGAGGTCCATTAGAAATTAGAGACGGTTACACTGTAACTGTTTCTAATAATGCTGACTGGGAGATTTGGGGTGGTGAACCTGAAGATCCCCCTGTAGGAGCACTTATTGCTATGGGATATGCTCAAACTCCTCCCACAAGATTCACAATTAACGTTAATAATCTTAATGAAGCAGGTTCTACCATCCCATCAATGGCGGTAACTTACATACCAACTAGAGCAACATCTAGAATTATTATTACTGCATCTATCGTTCATAATGAACATCACGTTGTAAGTTTTGGTGTAAAACGTGACGGTGCTATATTAACAACAGGTGCTGCTAACTCTAATAATAGTAACGCCACTAATAGCGTTGCTACGATATATCATGGTCATGATGAGGAATCTCGTCTAGACACGGCAAGTTTTTCTTTTGAAGATACTACTTTCGCTGTTGGTGTTGCACAAACATATGAGATTGCAGCAACTGCATCTTGGAGTAATGGTAATCGCAACCTTTATATCAATGACAGAAATAGTAATGACATGAGAAGTATTTCTTCCATGCATGTCTATGAAATCATGGGTGAGTGATACTAAATAATAACGGAGGATTGTTAAAGAATCATGTCTAAAGTAAGATGTACATCTATTAAAGGTCTTGGCGTTCCTGCTAATGGTCCTGAGATTAACTTGAATAAGTTCTCTCATGGTCAACCATTAGATCTTGATGGTTCGAGTATTACAGCAAATACTTTAACACTTTCAAACGTTACTTTTACTACCTCAACATCTACCACTATGAACGCAACTAATGTTGTTGCAAAAGATAGAGGTCAGATGAATTTTAATGGTTCTGAATTGTTGATTCCTGTTGGAACTCAGGCAGAGAGACCTGCAAATCCTGAATATGGTACTTTTAGAATCAATACAGATCCAGTTCAAATTGAAATGTGGGTGAATGACCCTGTTGAAGGTCCTACTTGGAAAAAGTTTGGATAAATAACTGTATAAATAACCAAAAGGGCAATATCTAGAATAGATTACTATGTCACAACTTAAAGTTAATTCTATTAAAGGTATTAATGTTCCCGCTACGGGTCCACAAATCGATATTGGTAACACTGGAGATATTAACCTTAATAACTCCAATGTAACTGGTGTCACGACCGCAACAGCAACTACGGCGAACATCACTACCAATAATGTAACAACAGAGAACGTAACAACTCTGAATGTTACTAACACCATGGACCTGCGTAATGCAGAGCAGATGATTGTTCCTAGCGGAGATACTGCTAGTAGACCTGCATCTCCTCAAACTGGTACTATTCGCTATAATAGTGAAACTGGAAAACCAGAATTTTGGACTGGTAGTGCATGGAAGAATTTTGTTATTCAAAGATTTACTGAAGAAATTACTTCAGGTTCTTCCTGGAGTGTTCCTAACGGTGTGAGTTCTATTCAAGTTATGGTTATCGGCGGCGGAGGTGACGGCGGTTCTGGTACTGGTGGCGGTGGCGGTGCTGGTGGTGTTGTATATTCCAGTAACTACCCTGTAACTCCTGGTGGAAGTGTTCCTCTCTCCATTGGTGCTGGTGCTGGCGGCGGCGGTCAGGGTAGAGGTCGCAGCGGTCAAAATACTACCTTTGGCACTATTACTGCTAACGGCGGCGGCGGCGGAGGTTCTACTTATCCTCCTCAGCGTGCTGCTGGTCGCCCTGGTGGATCTGGTGGTGGCGGTGCTCAACACCCTGCAGGTAGAAGTGGTAACGGTAACGCTACTCAACCTGGTGCAAACCCTGGTGTTTCTGGTATTACTCAGTACGGTTCTGCTGGTGCCCCTGGCGGCGAAGGCGGCGGCGGTGGTGCTGGCGGTAGAGGTTCAGGCAACCAAGGTGGTGTAGGTGTTACTTTGACTCTTGGTGAAACTACCTATAATGTTGGCGGCGGTGGTCGTGGTCAGTCTCGTTCTCCTCAAGCTGGACAAGGTGCTGGCGTACCTTTTGGTGGCGGTAGCACTAATGGTAACACTGGTAATGCTGGTCAAGCAGGCACTGGTGGTGGTGGAGGCGCTGGATGGGGATTCTCACAAGGTCGCCGTGGCGCTGGTGGCAGTGGCATCGTTGTTGTTTCTTATCTAAACTAATTATTTTTTCACGTTATAATTAAATACAATGGCAAAAGCATTTGGAACTGAACATTTTAGTGTCGCAAGATTACACATCCATAATGAATACACTGTGGATGTGTATAAGAAGCATTATTACGTTAGTAAGTCTGGCATGGAAATTTTAATTGATGACAGTATGTTTGAGGTGATTTCTCCAGATACCGATTTATCTGTAACTGCTGAAGATAACGAAGAATTGTATTGGGCAACAGATGAAGTAAAACAAATCTGTGCCGAACAGTTTGACGAGGAAACCGTTGCTGAATGGCAAGCACTGACTCCTGAAGAAAAAGAAAATTATTTAGATCGTTAAATTATCTGAAAGTAACTACCAGAATAACTCTACGTTTTCCTGATTTGAGATTATTCATTCCGTGATACAATTTACCGTCAAAGCAAGATACTTTACCTTGCTTTGGCGTTATTTTTTGGAAAATTTTAACTTTATCGTAATCATCTACAGAATACATACATTCACCCATACCTTCAACGAAATACTTGTCAAAGATTAGTGTCTCTCCACCTTCAAAATCATCTTCGAGATATACAATTAAGTTGAGATGATCAAACTTATGGTCGATATGAGGTTCTGTGAATGGATATGGAGTATTCCATCCATAGGTACAATTTAATGCAGACCTATAAATTTTTTGCATAGGTCTGCCAAGATGCTGTTGGCAATATCTTTCAACAATAGGAGTTACAAAATGATGTAATGGAGAATTTGTGTGTACTGGTGCATCTTCTTCATCATTTTCTGGTAATCTGGGATGAATTACATGTGAGAAAAATGGAAATAAATCTACTGTAGATGCTTCCTGGTAATACCATGGAAATTCTTTTGTTAATATAGTTTTGTTGACAACTTCAAGTTCTTCTTCAGTTAAGAAGTTTTCAACTTCATGTACTAGACTTTCCATAGTATGCTCCTATAAGGTCAAAGTTAATGATAATTCTTGTGCTATTTTCTGGAAGAGATGCAGCGTGATATTGTCTACCACAGAATAATAAAATTCTTCCTTTCTTGGGTGTAATTCTTGCAATTACGTTCAATTCTTCATTTTCGTCAAATTCGTCTCCCATGTCCATCTTATCAAATAAGATAGTGTCTCCATCTGCGTCATTTACATAATAAAGACATACTAAATGATCTTCATCTTCTAAATCTACATGAGGACTGGATATACCACTTTTACCTGGTGAGGGTACAGTTAAGAAACTTCTAGCAAATGCTATTTCATTCATTTTATATCCAATATGATCAGTTGCTATTTTGCAAATAGGTGCAATGATTTTGAAAATATCACCACAACGAATACCTTCTTCATTTACAAATACATTCGCAAATCCAAAGAGGTGTTCCCACTGACCTTTCTTTTCAACTAAAGACTCTCTGTATCTCCATGTTGGAGTATCTTTCAGAGTATTTTCTATGTAATCTTGATATTCTGGTGATAGTAAGTCGTCATAAACTTTGTATACACCAGGAATTTCTCTTACCTTAGTTGGATGTCTTTTCGCCATTTTGTAACTCCCACTTCAATTTTTGAAACATCATCTCCAGTCTCATAACATCACTGGTCAGAATGACAATGGGATACTTAATAGCATCTTCTCCTTCTCCTACTGTCATATATCCTTGAACATTTACAGCAATATTTTCTTTTTTGAGATATTGGATAAACTCACTGTCATTGATATTATATTCAGTAATCTGTCTAGCGTTATATTTGTTTAGCAGATTAACTGCCAACTCATGCTGCCCAGATTCTTCCAAATATCTAGCAGCAGAAATAATTCCTTGTTTTTGTTCTTCGGTGATTAAGTTTGAACTTACGGGACGATCATCTACGTAGTTTAACAAAATGTCACTTGGAATTTCGCTCAATTCTTTAATGTCTTTGATGTCCATAGCAATCATGTATGATATAATATATATTATATGTTATGGATGCTTGTATGGCGGATGCCTTGAAATGGTATATGACATCAATTCCAGATGAATTGGTGGATATAGTTTCTAAATCACTTAATAATTTCGATGAGCACTTTACTCCTGCTGTGACTACAGGTGGTGTAACTCTTGATATTCGTGATAGTAAAACTTTATGGGTTGACCAAAGTCATTGGATTATGGGGTTATGTTGGCACTATGTAATGATTGCTAATAGAGAAAATTTTTTATATGACATTGATAGATTTGAAAATGGCACTGTTCAATACACATCATATGATGTGGGTGAATACTATAACTGGCATGTAGATGGTGATGTCACAACATGTCAAGAACCTTTAGCAGATTTAAAAGAAAGGTTTATTCAAAGAAGCACAGAGAAGAGTAGAAAACTTAGTTTTATTATGCAATTATCATCTCCAGAGGAGTATACTGGTGGAGAAGTTCAGTTGCAATTTAATAGTAACGACACATCATTTCTACCAAAACAAAAAGGAACAATCGCAGTTTTTGATAGTAGAACCCTACATAGAGTTAAAAAAGTAACAAGTGGGAGAAGAAAATCTCTTGTTGGTTGGATTGAAGGACCAAGGTGGAGGTGAGTATGCCAGTTCAAAAAGATTGGTCTGTCATTAAATTAAATCAGTTATATGATCCTACAGAATTGGTAGAAGATATTCCCTGGGAGAGAGGCAATTTTTCTTATATTAGACCTGGGGTTGTAAGAATCCAAGCAGATGAAGGACAGGTAAATGGTAGTTTCTCTCGATACAATCATCCCAAATATAAGAAAGCGTTCTATCACATTAAAAATGTAGTGGAAGCAGTTATAGGTGAGAAATTATATCCAACATATTATTTTGATAGATTTTACTTCAAGGGCAATGAGTTGGTGAAGCATCGTGATAGGGAGGCGTGTGAAATTAGTGTCTCTTATCACATCTGGGACAACTTAGATTATGATTGGCCAATATATTTTCAAGCGGATAATGATCCAAACCCATGTGAAATTACTTGCAAACCTGGAGATGGTGTTTTATATCGTGGGATGCAATTAGACCATTGGAGAGAACCAATGCGAGGAAATCATAAGTCTTGTTTTCATCAGGTGTTCTTTCATTATGTGAGAGCAAACGGATATTGTCTTCATCATGCGTTTGACAGACAGTGTGAGTAGTGGCACAGGGGTTGCACACACCTTCAAATCTCTGCTATAATACTAAGGTATTCAACGGAGAATCATGCCTCAATTCACTCTCATCTGTACCGATGAGGACTCGACTGTAACAACTAAAGAATTTGAAGCAACGATGCTCGATGATGTTGTTGACAAAACTCAGGATTTCCTGAAAGGTGTAGGTTATTGCTTTGAAGAGTTGCACACTCAAGTGTATCCTCTTCCAGAAAGTAGCGATGACGACTATTCTTCTATCTACAAGGATGTAGACTGATACATAGTACAGTAGTTTATTTTCATTCTAACATACTTAACAATGGGTAAGACTTTTCGACGTGGTGGTAACGAACGAGGTTACTACTCTCCTGGCAAATCTATCCGTGACAAGCGAGCAAAAGGTGGCACAAATCGAGCAAACTGGGCAGACGAATCGAACTATGATGACTTCTCCAAAGGAAACAAAAAGCGAAAGTTTGATCCAGAACGAGATAATGACACTGGATGGTACTGAAAACGAAAGAGAATCTGAAATTCTAGAGTTTGATGACTGTTCTGAAGTAGACTACGACCTGGATTACACAGTTCAATACTAACAAAACATGCAGAACGAATCTCAAGACGACAAGTTCAATAGAGGACTCGATATTTTTATCGAGTCAGTTATTGAACCTGACTCCAATCTTCGAGCACATGCTCATGAGCAGAAATGTTATCATGAGTTGATGTATATTCGTGAGTATGTTTTGAACTACCTCAAAACGTTGCGCCGCCCCTGATGATTGGACTTCATTCTCAAGTTCTCACCTACGACCAAAAAATGCTTGTGAAAGATGCACTAGTTCTGTATATTCAGGACTTGCAAAGAAAATTTTATCGCGACAAACTTATTGACTCAGCATACTACAATGCTCAAATGAAAGAGGTTGACAATGTTGCTGACCGACTGCACCTCAAAGACCTTTATAGAGCGTGACAGTTGAAGAACCTACACATGGTTTACCCAAACTCCCTCAATCTATGCAATACTAATAATGTTGGAAAAAGACATCCGCCTATTGAACAAAGTAATTCGCAAAGGCGAAAATGGTGAAGTTCAATACTCTGACGAGGAACTTCGCAAACTTAAAACTAAGCGTCGTCAGTTGAAAGACTGGAAACGCTCTGCACAAATTTCACAAAACAATGGATTCGGTCAGTATGTTCAGCGATGAAACCTTCAACGTCTCTTGGGACGAAAATGATATGGTTCAAGTAGTAGAAGATGATTGGGTTTCTTCCATTCTCGGTTCAGAAGATGAGGTAATCAATGACATCTGCAACGCTTGAAAAAACTGAAGTTCAATGTGGCAAAAATGACACATGGGTGACAGAATGGAGTAACTATGTTGGCGAAGAACGTCTTGGTAAAGTAAGATTTGCTAAGTCACGATTCGGTATGCATAAGAGTTATCATGAAGACGGGAGACATTTAGTTATGTCTCTCGATCTTGCTCCCTGTATTGAAATGACTTATTGGCATCTTAAGTGGGAACGCGATGGTTATGATGGTTATGAAGCATCATTCGATGGTGTAGTGGGAGGCAAATTGTGATACTCTGGTCGGGCAATTTTCCACTTGCGGATGAGACTGTTGATCCTATAGTTCAACGACTCAAATCTATTGATAAAACTCGTAAAAATAGAATTTACAGTTCGTATTTTATCGAAAACCCTCATCGTCCAGAAGTAATTCTTGCCCCCATTTATGAGGAAATTATTAAAGCAGCAACAGTTGATTTAGGAGTTTATCATCGTTCTCAATATAAAATACCTTTTTGGATGCAAGTTTATGATTCTCATGTAGAATCTGACCATGGATATCACGATCATTTTGATGCTGATACTCAATTATCTTGGGTTCATTTTGTTAGACCAACAAAAGAGAAACGTTTTTGTTTTGTTGACTCTAACAATAGAAAAACTTTCCCAGAAGAACAAAAACCAGGAGATTTTATACTATTTCCTAGTTGGGCACCACATAAAGTAGAATCAAATTTATGTGATGAAGAAAGAGTTATTATTGCTGGCAATGTTATGTTTAGTGCGCTAGACTTAATTGAACCAAACACAAATTACATGATGAAATCATGTCGTAGACATACCGTTGAAGAAATTAACAACGGACAAACTATTCACCTTTGGCAAACAAATGACTATGAGTGACAACAACCGATACAAAATTGTGTGGCACAAACCCAAAGCAAAAAATGGGTTTTATTCACAACAAGAGGTGACTGTATTTGGTCTCGATAGTGTTCAACATGTCATTGAACATATGGTGCCAGAGGGTCAAGGTTGGGATGTTTATCCCGCCTAAATAAAATTGCCCAAATCGGACGATGGCATAAAACTCAAGTCTTATACTTTCACTCCATAGGAGACAACATGACCAAATATGTGCAGGACCCCAAACTGCGTACACTTGCTGAGATTGCAGGTGAATTGGGGAAGATTAAGTTCGCAAAAGGTGCGATTGGTAGGCAACTGAAATATGTAACTATCAAGGTGTCGCTGTTGCGAATTAGTGCTGATTATCAGCGTTTCGTACAAAAGTCCACCATCAAAAAGGCAGGACAATTCAACTATGAGTTGTGCCAACCTTTGTTCATTGCTCTTCGTCCCGATGGCATTTATGTTATCGTTGACGGACAACATAAGGCACTGATGGCATTTCTCGCAGAATTGCCTGATGATTATGAACTCCCTTGCATCCTTTTTGTTCACCCTGAGGATTCTACTCTCCAGCAATGTGTTGCTAAGGAAGCAGAACTCTTCAGTCAGTTGAACACTACCCGCAAGAATACTAGCACCCTTGATAAGATCCGTGCTGGTCTTTCTTACGATGATGAGGAAGCACAACAGTTTGAAGAAAACTTCATTTCTGTTGGTATCCAAGCAGAAGGTATCGGATACGAGTTCGGTCCAGAGGTAAATGGTTGGGCAAAAGCAGTAGAATCCATCTCAAAATGGAAGGTGGTTAATACCAAGAAAGCAGTAGACTTTCTCGAACCAATCTACAACAAACAGTGGAACAAGGAAGGTTTCATTGACGGTAGTATGATTGGCGGACTTGCTGCTATCTTTAACCTGCTTAATGCACTTGGTAAGGGTAAGAAAGCGAACGGTCTCTCTCACTATATGAAAGAGTATCTTGGTCGCATTTCTGTTAGCAAGTGGACAGAAAACACTCGTGGACAATCTGACGTTCTGATTGCACGTCGTATTGTTAGCAAGTACAATGATCTTGTGAACCAGGGTGTATTTGCAGACAAAGATTTCTCCGTTATTGGTGAAGAAACTCTGTCTGGTGTTAAACTTGCAGACCCTGCAAAAGTCTCTGAGTGACAGTTGCAAAACCTACACAGACCCCTTGACAGGGGTCTTTTTTTATGCAATGATAGTAATACTTCAGAGAATTACATGAGGAAACCATTCCTTAAGTGGGCAGGTAATAAGTATAGAGTTCTAGAGCATCTTCTGCCCTTGATTGGCACTCCTAGAACGTATGTTGAACCCTTCGCTGGTAGTTGTGCCACAGCATTGAATGTTGATGCAAAGCACTATATTATCAATGACATCAATACTGACCTCATCAATCTTTACAAGTATCTGACTAATCCAAACGATGATAGTTTCATTCAGTATTGTGGAGATTTCTTTCGCCCTGAGTATAATGAGAAGGGTGAATATCTCTCGATGCGTAAGTTCTTCAATGAGTCCACTGATACACTAGAACGTTCACGTCTATTTGTATATTTGAACCGTCACTGTTTCAACGGTCTGACTAGATACAACTCCAAGGGTGGTTTCAATGTGCCATTTGGTAAGATGAAGAACCCGATGTTACCTAGCACTGCAATGATGGACTTCAGGATGTATTTCTTGATGCGTAATCATATGTTCTGCAATCTATCTTTTGACCATGCTGCATTGTATCAAGGATTAGATTCTGGTGATGTGGTATACTTTGACCCTCCATATGTTCCTGCCTCTGATACTGCTAACTTTGCAAGTTATGCCAAAGAAGGATTCACTTATGACCAGCAAGTAGAACTAGCAGAGTTAGCAGAATCTCTTGCTAATCGTGGCGTCAAAGTTATCATCAGCAACCATGATACTGACGTTAGTAGAGAACTTTATAAAAATGCTCAGATTCATTCGTTGCAGGTGTCCCGTAGCATCTCTGCCAAAGGCAGCAGCAGAAAAAAAGCAAGTGAACTGCTGGCAGTGTACCAGTGAGCGAACTGCACACCATTCTCCCCACAGGGTCTGTTTCCCTGTATATTAAAAGAGTCAAAGGAACCCGATCAATCCATGGCAACACACGCTTCACGCCGCACTGATAAGACTGGCAAAGATTTTGAGCACTTCTGTGAGCATCTGCTGAGTCTTGCTGGACACAATGTAGAAGAGCAAGTTAATATCGGTTTGCGTCCTACAGGTGGTGCTCATAATACTGACCTGATTTTTGAGGAAAAGATTATTATTTCACTCAAATATCAGGATGTTGCTGGTACTGCTGAGGAAAAGATTCCCTACGAACAGATGTGCTTGCAGCACGCATGTGAGACCTACGGTTATACTTTGGCGTTCGTAGTTCTTGCTGGTCCTGGTTGGAAACATGACCAATCTTACCGTGATGATGTATTCTCTAAGTGGATGAATACACCTAACGTTTTTATCATCAACTTTGATGAGTTCCTTGAGGAGTTTGACCTCTGGGAAACCTATCTTGAAGAGGTTATCTAATTATGACTGAACTACCATATAAACAACCCGCTAGAGAATGTGGCGATTGTACTATGTGCTGTCAAGGATTTTTGACAGCAAATATCCATGGATATGTAATGTCTCCTGGTATTCCTTGTCACTTTGTAGGTGATAATTCTTGTGGCGGTTGTACTATCTACGAAGATCGTCCAGAAATATGTTCAGGATACGAGTGTATGTGGAAAAAAACTCCATCAATGCCAGAATGGATGAAACCAAATAAATCAGATGTTCTTTTAACTCAGCATACAATAACCTTTGATGATGTTGAATATCATTATATCAATCTCAAAGAAGGTTACAATGCCATCAGAGGAGATGTTCTTAACTATGTGATGAGAACATGTTTGCAGTACAATATCAATCTTAACTATGAAGTTAATGGTGCTTGGTATTGGCAAGGCAATGAAACATGGATGAAAAAACATATGGAAAGCAAAGGATTTGAACATATTGTGCCAGTTGAAGAACCTGCACAAGACACTTGACCTGCGCCAGATATGGTGCAATACTTAATTATCGACAGAAATTCATGCAACTGCGTCCCCATCAACAACGCGCCTTCGATGCTATGCAGCAGAAGGATTGTGGTCAGATTATTGTGCCTACTGGTGGCGGTAAAACTTACATCATGATTGCTGATTGTGTTGCTCGTGCTGCACAAGGTAGCACCACTGTTGTTGTTGCTCCGCGTATTCTTCTCGCTAATCAACTCTGT
>MDTC01126125.1_pt1 | contig 12668 bp, 11 predicted proteins | sample 811181 | NCBI WGS metagenome assembly MDTC01 (sample SAMN05326644, study PRJNA326480) | marine metagenome | isolation source: seawater | place: Pacific Ocean: North | collected 2011 | reverse complement strand
ATGGCAAATTTCTTTCACTTTCGATCAATCAATTGAGTAACACAATTGATTACCAAAACGGTAGAAAATTCAGGAAATTAGTAAAGAAAGGATGGCTTCCATCTCTTCTTTATCTGCTTCTTGAGACCAAATCTTTTTCAATAGGTCTAGTGGGGCAAGGGAGGTTTCTTTGACCGCACGCTGCAGGGCAAGTTTTGCCCCTTCAGCTAGAAGCACTGGTTCCAAGCCTGCCTCCATTGCCAGGCGCATCGCTCCAATCAACCGATCTTCCCAACCGAGTTTACGAATGGGGTCACGGGTTACGCGTTCGATGGGATCATTCAAGAAGGGATTGACCATCCGTTGGATAGCATCCTTGGCATATTCGATGATCCCATCGGGAGAGAAGAGAGGATCTCCAATATGGGCATGTGCATAAATCAGTCCTGGACCCACTTCTTTTTGAAAAACTTCCATTGCACGTCTCATTAAATCGTCCCGCTTTCCGATTTGACTCATTAGTAACATTCTTTCGCTCTGAGCTAAGAAACCCAACCACGCATGCACTGCATTGTGACCAAGAAATTTGGTCTGGGCAAAGGGATCGAGTTCCCTTTTGGAAATAAAGGAAGTAATTCCCCGCTCAAATCCTGACGGTACATGGCCTTCCACCAATATACGATCATATGCTTCGACCAGCAGGGCACGCGAGGCTCCCGGAAACATCGGAATTAATTGCTCCTCTTCGATCCGGGAAGCATCCTCAACCACCGTGCACATTTTTGGAATTACCGTTTCAGAAAATACTACCTTATCTCCAAACCCTACGGGTGCATGGTCCCAGCACAGGGCTTCCAGACGAGTGGCCGCACGGGAATCATTCTCCGCTGCATAGACCACCGCGGGAGGCAAGTCTGGCCGTTTCGATTTCCGGGTCAATCCCTCCGCCAATAAACGGGCGACCGGAGCAGGCTCGGAATCATAGAGATGAAAACTTGGTAGAGCGGTGCCCAATTCGCCGGCTTCAGCGATGGCAGAGACCAGAACCTCCCGATCATCTGCAACCTTTGGGTTGAGCACTTCCACTCCATTTATGGTGACCAGTTCAACCCGGTCAGAATGTGCGATATTGCAGGAAAAAGACCCCTTATTTTTTCGTACACCCTCGACAATCGATGGCTCAATCTCTGAGACGGTTAATCGGTCAAAATTACCCGACGCCTGTACGGCGGGGAGAAATAATCCTCCCTGAATGGCTCCAAAGCCAAAGCCGACATAGGAGGCAGCCATGGGTCAAAAGAATTTAGGCAGAACCCATTGCCTCACCGGCAAGAGCCAAAACTTCCGCAGGAACCATCTCGTTGTTCAGTCGATCAACCAAAACAGTTTCTCCCCGCGGAGAAAAGACTTCTCCGAATTCTGCATAGAAATTATTTTTCAAATGAACATCCGAAAAATTACCCTTTGCCCAGTCACTCAAGTAACCCATACCATGTGCTTTTTGCAGAGTTGAGTGAGCATGCAGAATCCAACCACCACGCAGGAAAGACTGGCGGAGTGGGTTGAGTTCGGCGGAATCAAAATCATCGACAAATTTTTGCCCAGGGCTGTTCATCTCGGTGCCGGCAATCAAAGGCAATCCCAGATCATCACTCAATTTCACCACATGTTGTAAATTGGCGAGTTTTTGATCGGGCGAGCCAGGGGTGTAATTTCGATCGGGAATTATATTAAATGCGACTGCACCTGTTGAGCGGGAAACCTCCACCAATTCTTCAATCGCACACTCCCCGTCCGATGTACCATCCAACCAGGTAATGGTGGGTAAAGCACCACTGAGCAGGACAAATTGATTCATATCTGCCATCTTGGGGAAGGAACCGGAGTCTGGTTGCACATAACCCACACCGCCCTTTTTCATGGTCTTTGCCCGGATCAAATCGGTAATCGCCCTACCCTCGGGTAATTCTTTCAAATCTTCCGGTGCTACTCCCAATTTTTCTCCCCAAAATGTACGCAGGGCAGATTCCTCAGGGTATTGAGCTGCCGCTTTGCGGGCATAAGCTAGGCAGAGATGACGCTCAGTGGCATTACCATTGGGAGTAAGCGGTGCAACATCCTTATCATAATCCAAAACCAAAGGATCAAGATAAGCATTTACTCGGTCGGCCATTGCCCGGTTACGAGTCTCGGATGTTTGGCGCATACCGTCCAAAAATTCCTGTGCTTTCACGGGAATATCCGTGGTAGTGAACCCAGTCCCCATATGATAACTGATTCCGGGTTCCCCAGGAGAGTTGATCACCCGGTCCGAAAATTCGGGAACAAACACACGGGACTCCAGCCCGATACATCCCTTGAGATCAAGCCGGCGACTGGCTGCCCAAAATTCATCGAGCCCGTCCAATACATCAAAGTCTACAATTCCTCCAATTTCCAGACCCGCCCGTTTTGCTTCCAGAGCAAAAGTAGTGGGGGAATATTCTTTATAATTGAAAGAATAGAAGGTATGGGCATGGGCATTAACAATCGGTTGGGCCTCCGGAAAAGATTCACTGGCGGCAGCCTCGTTTAAAATGGTTTCCCGTACGGCGGGATCGAAATCGTTGCTATTTTCAGGCATATCTTCTGGTTGTTTTAATTTCTTATCAGGTAGCAGTTCCCAAACCACTACCATTAGTTAAGTAAATGGGATTACTTTTCGTCCTCTCCAAAGCCAAATTGATCGGCTAAGGCAAGGCAATCCTCGAGAGAGCGTAATCCATCAGTACAGGTGGGGTCGGACATACAAGCGGTAGCGGCACAGGTACCAGTTTTCAGGCACTTTTCCAATGGCCAATCTTCATGTACACCAAAGAGCACACCTGCACAAAAAGCATCCCCTGCACCGGCAGCTCCTTTGATGTATCCTTTGGGAAGAGCGAGGGATCCCTGTAAGAGCTTTTCGCCGTCCTTGCGCAAGGCGTAAGAACCTTCCGGGAAATGAATTGCGACGAGTTCGGAGACACCAAGCTCAAATAATTTTTCGCAAGCCTGAGCAATTCCATCTTCCAGCAGCTTTCCATCCTCACGAACCTTCACCCCGGTCACCTTGCTTGCTTCCACCTCGTTGAGGATGCAATAGTCCACTTGCTTGAGTGCGGGGGCGATGATTTTGTAAAATCGATCACTGTCCTCACTGACCACATCGATGCTGGTTTTCATACCGGCGGCACGGGCCTTGGCCAACAAGGCGGCCGCTTTGGTCCCATGCTCGGGATCTTCCTTATCTAACTCATCGAGAAGAAGAAGATAGCCAAGATGGAAAATTTTAGCCGAACTGGCACTGAAATCGATTTCGGAACCATCCCAAGTGGCATTGGCCCCACGATTGTGAAAAAAGGTACGACGCCCGCCCTCTTTTTCCGTCATTACATCGGTGTAGGAGGTACTGGTCCCTGGGGATACGGAAAGCATCTCGGTGGCAATACCATTGTTTTTACAATCTTCCACGATGAACTGGCCAAGTGCATCCTGCCCCACCAAACCGGCTCCTTCGAGCGGGAACTGGGCACCCATCTTGGCAAGATCAAGAAGCACATTGTAAGGGGAACCACCGGTTCCTTGCGACTGACTGAAGATGTTGGCAAGTTGCTCGTGCTTGGGATACACATCAATGATCTTTACCTGATCAATAATCCAGTTGCCTCCGGACAATAATCCGGAGCGTTGATTGGGCTGGTTGGTTTCGCTCATTATCTTTTCTTTAAGTGGTAGGTCAAAATAACCAAAGAATAGGATTCAATGCAGTCTGGCAAGAAATCCTACCAGAAACAAAGAGGATAGGATTTCAGACAGCTTTTAAACACCTGGTGTCTGCGAGTGGGCATTTTGAGGGAAGTCGAAAGTAAGTACCAAAGAATCAGATCCTGTGTTTTCGATTTCCACCCCACCGTTATTAAGGGCTGTTTGGGTAACAAATCCAATTTCTCCGTAGAGTTGCCCAAGTACCATATTATGATTGTAATTAACCGCCATCTTACCAACACGACCGCTACCACCATTGGTATGAAATAATGTCGGGCATTCTGGACGGAAAGTGGTCTTGGCACCGGGTGCTAAAGTAAGGCGAAGAATGGAAACCTTTTGGTCGCCCAGGAAATTACCATATACAATCCACTGAGCATCCACTCCATCACTAGCAAATTCATTCGCAGTGATAGCGGGCCGTGAGCTCTTCTTGACAAAGTCTGGATCCTGATTGGCTTCGAAATCAAAATTTTCTACCAGGTATTCCCAGTCTTCATGCTTGTTCTTCGGGTAGTCTTCTTCCCGACATGCATAGAATGCATCGGCTGCACCAATACGACCGTCTAGGGTGAGGTCCTCAGCAAGGAAGTGTTCATCCATAGTTACATGAACCTCGTGGGTACAAAGATCGGTCGGTGAATGAAGGACACCGTTTGGCATAACGAATCCATTATCCAGTTGCATCATTACATGGGGGGATAGATGGCGCACACCATTGTACTCTCCCTTGCCGAAACTTTTCATGCACGCAAGAAAATCGTCCTTACTGACAAATGGATACAATCCCATAGCGGTGGTATGATAATGGGATGGGCATACCCCTGGATTGTCGAATGAATTGATATCATATACCTCCCACTTCGCCCAGTGCAGGTGGTGAGGGATCGGGTTTAAATTATCGAACTTCTTGGAAACGATAGGCCAGGTAGGGTCACCATACAATTCTTTGGAAAAAGCAGTTACCTTTTCGCCCATGACTGCCACGGGATTACCAAGGATCAAATCCTGCAGAGAAATCACCTGCCCGTCGGGAGTAAGCACATGGGATTCCCCCTCACGGTAAGGTGCCTTGCCAGTACGGGTATCGATCACACCGGTAACGATGGGCACGGTACAGCCCATCCAAATTTCATCGAGACCCGTACCGCCCATATAGTCGGGATGGTAGGAACCTTCGTCTAGACGCAAGCGCTTACCTGGGCTACAAAATGTACGTCCGGCATACCGGTGCAAAAGTTGTAAAACTCCATCGTTTTGATTGATACAATCATCAAGGATAGTAGCGGATTCTCCAACGGATCCATCGATTACATCCTGTTGTGGATATTCGTGAAGTTTTTCGGATAAAATGGAAGTTGAAGCGGCCATGAATTAAAGAATCTAGGGTTGGATAATAAGGTTTGCATTTACATTCTGCTTCTAAACGAAACAGAGAAGAATCCTTTTTATTACGATGGAAAAAAGAGCGTGGCAAGAGTGATGTCACCCAGTGCACCCGCTTTACAGGTAGGTGTTGATGCCGCTAAGTATTTAATACCATCAAAAAAACCTGGTTAGATTGAGTTCTTCCCTTATTCGGCGAAGCGTTTTTCGATCGCTTCGATCACGGTGTCGAGTGCACGGATACGGGCGAAACGTTTGCAGTTACCCTCAATGATTGTCCACGGGGCATAAGCGGTATGGGTACGAAGAAACATATCATTGGTCGCTCTTTCGTAAGGGTTCCATTTTTCCCGGTTCCTCCAGTCCTCATCTCCCAGTTTCCATCGCTTACTTGGATTAAGCTCGCGTGCCTTGAACCGTTTTAATTGTTCATCCTGATCGATATGGATCCAGAACTTGACTATCACTGCACCAAAATTGGCAAAGTTTTCCTCCATCTCATTGATCTCCCGATAAGCCTGTTTCCATTCCCATTCCTTACAAAATCCTTCCACCCGTTCGACCAGTACCCGACCATACCAGGAACGGTCATAAATCGCCACATGTCCCGCCTTGGGAAACTCGGACCAGAAGCGCCAGAGATAATGGTGTGACTTTTCAATATCATTGGGAGCAGCCACTGGGATGACTTCATACCCGCGCGGGTCCATCCGTGCGGTCAACCGACGAATATTTCCACCCTTCCCCGCGGCATCCCATCCTTCATAGACCATGACCATGGGGATACGCCGGCGGTACATTTCATGATGCAGGTCATGGATGCGTGCCTGTTTCTCTTCGATAATTTTTAAATATTCTTTTTTTGAAAGACTCTGGGAAAGATCCACATCGGCAAGTTTGGGTGCCTTCTCAAACCTAGGCATAGGTTTTGGGTTCTTTGGTTTGGGAATGGAAATCCCCCTACTCTTGGCAAGTTTTACCCGCTTACCCAGTACTTCCATCATCACCTTTTGAGCAGTGGCAAGAGCAAGGTAACTGTTCTTCGCATTGAGCTTTACCCAGGGAATGGGTGCATCTGCATCCGACTCCTCAAACATCCGGCTTACTGCCTTAGTGTATTCTTTGTAACGACCTAGTCGCTGGAGTACCGCGTCGTCCACCCGCCAAGCGGTGGCTGGGTTTGCCTGTAGGGCAGAAAGCCGAGCTGCTTGTTCCTCCTTAGTGATATCAAGAAAGAATTTAAGGATGATAGTACCTCCATCCCGCAACTGCCGCTCAAATGCTCGCACATCATGGTATGCACGTACTAAACCCTTTTCGCTCATACGGTCGTCGATATCCGCATCGAGAAGGTTGCGGTACCAACTGCGATCAAAGATAGCGATACGTCCGGTACTCGGAGTACGATTCCAGAAGCGCCAGAGAAAGGGACGCAACTGCTCGTCCCGATTTGGGGAAGCAATGCAGGATACCTTGAAACCACGGGGGTCGAGGGGCTGGATGATCCGGTTTATCAGGGTGCCCTTCCCTGCGGCACTTAAGCCTTCTACTAAAATGAGGATAGGAATACCGTGCTCTTTACATTTTCGTTGGAGGTAAGCAAGTTCCTGCCCATTTTCTTCAATCTGCTTGAGTAATGCCTTATTCGGCTTTGGCCCATTTTTCATGGGTTCTATTATTTGCTCATTATTGAGCATGTGCCTGATCTTCCATCCATTGTTTCAAATGCTAGAAACTACCCAATGCCCACAATTACAGTGACTGGCAAGCCCACAAAAGAAAAAACCCCGTTGGTAGCTTAACCAACGGGGCTCTAAATTTAGATACCAATTAAATTAATATGAAAGTAGAGCTTCGAGATAAAACTCATTTGAGTCGAAATTAGCACCATTTCTCTCACCATCAGTGTAGCTATATTCCAAGTTCATTCCGAAATTTTCAGTGATTGAAAATAATAGTGCTAAGGTAAGTCTATCGGACTCGTCAGCTTCATGATCCATGTGAGCGTATCTTAAAGTAGCACCCAAGAAATCTGAGAATTGGTAATTTGCTAAAAGCATCATGTTCCAAGCATCCGTATCATTTGAGAGACTAAAACTATCGAATTCGAAAGCAAGGGTGAGGTCACCTGGGTTCCAACCGATCCAGCCATTTATTTGCTGAACATCATCATCTGAAGACCCATTATCGTTAACAAATCCAAGGCGTGCTTCAAGCCCAGGCATAAACATAACAGAAGCGGCTAAATCAATAGCAATTCCATCATCTAGATCATTACCAGAGCCTGTAAGGGAAGAATAGCCATATTCATCATGAAGACCGATTATGAAGCCAAACATGCCGTTGTTATAATTAAGACGAATACCATCAACATAGCTTTTACCAGGGTGTGCGAACGCACCATTTGAATAAGCAGTAGTTACAGCATATAAACCAGGTGCTTCATCATCGTCATACCCTAAGACAGTTACTTGTCTACCAAATGTGAGATGAAAATCTTGACTGAAACTGTAACGACCAAAAGCTTGCTCGAGAATGTCGGATCCATTATCCTCTGAGACATTTAAATGCACTTCTGCTGTTACAGGGGATAGGTCGATAAGTAAATCAACATCAGCAGATACAGAAGTAGTATCAGAATTGGAATCTGTACCATTGTCATCGTTGGCAGCACGACCCAATATAAAATCAACATAACCGCGCAATTTCACCGCATTACCCAAGGCAATCCCATCGGCGGTGAGGGTTTCGTTGGCTCCGAGGGTAGTACCATCGGAATAGCTGCTGGTGCTGTAACCAGACATTTGCGCGAATAAAGACCCAGACATAGCTAGGCTGAGCAAGAAGCTGACGAATTTTTTCATAATCAGTTAATTTTGGGGCAGTTAGTAAGATTTTATCATTATAATATCTCCATTTCAGTCAAGCACGAAGTAATTCACTTATTCCGTAAAAGGCATCAACCAAAGATGAATATAATTTGGTAAACCAGAGCCAAAAATTGATAAAAATAAGAATTAATTCGCTGGGATTTGACCTGATTCTTGCATCACCCGTAACCGCTCCGCCACCCCATCGGGAATTTTTGTACGGTCCTTTTCTGTAGTGATGGCACCTTCAAAAAGAACCTGTCCTTCAAGATCAGTTACCCGGAGAAAGCGTAGACCATCCTTTTCCGTCCACTGCAAACTCCCCTTCTCATCACTCACTGTGATTTGTTGAGTAGAGGATGAATAGGAGTAGTTGTGTACATCCGCACCCCCACCATGGAGAGGATCATCCATTGCCCCACCACTAGGAGGTGCAGGGGCTGAAGGGTCCGGTCGAGGATCAGAAAAAAAGGGCTGGCGATGGAAATCCCTGATGTCTGGGAAATCAAACGAGTGACGGTGGAAAAAATCCCGAAATCGGTTATTGGGACCAAAAAATTTATCAAGGTCGAAAGGATCCCGATCGTCACTCCACTCATGCTTAAATGATTCCCTGACTGATTCCGGGGCTTCCATCAATTCCACAGACAAGGAAAGGGGCTTAGACTGGCGGAGAATGGATAAAGATATACGCTCGCCCGGATTACGCATACGCACGAGGGTTTTTAGTTGGTCGGGGTTGATCAATAATTGATCATCAAATCTCAGAAGTACATCGTAGAGTTGAATACCGGATTGCTCCGCTGGGCTACCGGGGACAATTTGATCCACCTGTAAATGAACACCCCTAGGCAGACCGAGTTGGTAACTCAGTGCTTTATCCAAACGGGAGGTATGAACCCCAAGGTAGGCATGATCCACATCCGTTTGGGCAAAGAGAGATATGGAAAATAGCCAGAGAAATATGATCGCGTTTCGTCTCATCAAATTCAATAGGTTTCCAGTTCAATCAAAATGACCTCTTCCCGGGGGGTGGTGGAAAGGATACGGGTATCAGATGCAGGGTGACTCCAAAGGGTCTCATCCATAAAGTAATGACGAACCCGACGGGCAGGTAGTCCGCCCGGTTCTTGAAAGACACCCTCGTCCACCATCCGCAATAGACGCTCATTAATCTGAGGGTCCAACCAACCGCTCACCGGCATAACTGAAATGTCCTGTATCTGATCGAGAGACAAGCCATGGAGGGGGCTATCGGGATCATCGGAAATGGGTATGGTAGATTCAATATCAGTGCTCTGCGCAAAAAGAAGAGGTTCAGAATGATTGGATTCAACGGGAATTTCAGGAACTAAAGAACTCGAGAAGTATAATAGAATCGCCCAAACCGCGGCCAAGGCCAAACCAGTCAACCCCGCAAATACGGCCATTCTTGGAAAAGATAATAGCTTGCTAGGATATGCGGACATAGTGCGGGCAGACTTTTTTTGCTCCAATGAATCTTCATCCGGCAGGCAACGCATGGCAACTTTTCCGGCATCTCCAAGTGCAATTTCCAAACTACTAGTAAATTCCTCGCTGGGCGGCAAGGGGCGGAGTTCCTTTAATTCCGCTTCCAGTTTTTCGAACTCATTCATGAGGCGGTAGAAGAATCCTCCTTTTTTCCTTCCATCTCTTCGGGTACCCAGTCCTTGAGTTTTTGTAAGGCATATCGGTAGCGGGATGCCACTGTATTTAAAGACTCATCTAAAATACGGGCAATTTCATCAAAAGTAAGCTCACCCCAGATTTTCAAAGTTACCACTTCTTTTTGCTGGTCAGGCAGGCGTTCGACTGCACGCAGGAGGGCTTTTTTCCGCTCATCCTGCTCAAGGGTGCGTTCGAAGCAAAAGGACAAGGGTGAGTCCAGGGCGACTTTATTCTCTCGGATTTGCCGACGGTCAATACTACGAGCCCAATCAATCGCTAATCTACGAATGGCCCGATAGACTAAACCGGGAGAAACTTCACCAGTATGTCCATAAAGGCGCCAAATACGAACAAATGCTTCTTGCAATAAATCTTCCGCCTCGTCCGGCCGGCGGGATTGCTGGCGGGCAAAAAGAAGTAGTTTTGCCCCGTGCCGGGCAAACCACGATTTCCAAATCGGTTCAGTGTTCATGGAGTCTTGTTTTAATAGATGTAAGCGATGAACAAATATTATTTTGTCTACACCTGTATAAAAATCAACCAACAGTTCTTTTTTTAATTCATCAGGTATTTATTTTCGATCATTTGACCGGCAATTTGAAAATTGGCACGGCATGTGCAAACTATCATTTCATAGGGCAAAATTCCTAGTTTACTAGGTGAAACACAAAGTAGCGGGCGACCTGGGCTGGGTCGCCCGCTTTTCTTTTAAAAGGCGGAGTATTCTTGTCATCAATCCATAGCTTGGATAATCCAAAATCTTGACCATCATGCAGGAAATTATGTGTAAATGAAATTGTCCCAAGGACATCACCTTGCTTACTGCACCAATGTTCACCGAGGTAATAATTGGGAAGAAACTTTTTTCTCACTCGAGCAGTATGTGTTGCAGGTAAGAAGATCGGTCTGTCCGGATAAGCCCTATGCGATCGGATTACGACTGGGTGCGGATGCGGCTGGGGAGCTTTCCCAGCCTGATACTTTAGATCGATTTAAGAGATGGCTGGATGAACAAAATGCATACGTCTTTACCATCAATGGATTCCCCCACGGTAATTTTCATGGTCAACGGGTAAAGGAGGATGTTTACCGGCCAGACTGGACAGACCCGGAGAGGCTATCCTATACCCTTCGGTTATTTACTATACTCAGTTCTTTTCTTCCTCAAGGCGTGGAGGGAAGTGTTAGCACACTACCCGCTTCCTTTAAGGAATTTCATCCAACGGGAAAACTGCCTCATGTTGCCTTTGATCATTTATTAGAATGTGCGAAGGAGATTGAAAAGTTATCATTGAAAAATGGACAGGATCTCCACCTTGGACTGGAGCCCGAGCCCCTCGGGTGGTTTGAGACCATTCCTGAGACTATCGGATTTTTGAATCAATTATTCGACCGGGCAGAAGATCCGGAAATGGTTCGTCGAAGAATAGGGGTGAATTATGATTGTTGTCATCTCGCTATCGAATACGAAGATGCCCGGGAAGGACTAGATGCGTTAAAGAATGCTGGCATCCGCTTAAGTAAACTTCATTTGAGTTCCGCCCTTTCTGCCCGTCCGACTATAGAAAATTTAAACACCTTGAAAAATTATACGGAGGAAGTCTATCTCCATCAGGTAATCATCGCACAAGATGGCCAGGTGACCGGCCGCATGAAAGATTTGGATATCGCCTTAAAAAAAGAAAAACTGGCCAGTATGAATGCGGATGAATGGCGGGTTCATTTTCATGTCCCTCTCCATGCCTCGCCTGGCAATGGCCTAAGAGACACCCGTAAGCATGTGACAGATACTCTCGACTGGCTTGCAGAAAATCAAGGTGCCTGTACTCATTTGGAAATGGAAACTTACACCTGGGAAGTATTGCCCGAAGAACTCAGGTCGGTCAAGGTGGTCGACCAAATAACCAAGGAATACCTTTGGACCCTGACCGCCCTTAACAAAAGAGGGCTCGGGGAATGAAATTCTCTTTTTCCAACTGGATGGGGATGGCCCGGGGAGCGAATCTGCCCACAATCTGGACCAATGTAATTGCCGCCTGGGCAATTAATGCCGGTGCCGGACCCTCCCTCCGCTGGATGCCGGATTGGACGGATATGACATTTTTTAATCTGAGCACGCTTGCCTGGCTCGTCCTCGGAGCAAGCCTGATCTACGCGGGCGGTTGTTTCCTCAACGATGCATGTGACCATGCGTTTGACCTTCGGTACCGGCCTGAACGCCCCATTCCCTGTGGTACGATTTCACTTACCCAAGCGTGGGTGGTCGGAGTTTTACAACTTCTTGTTGGTGGATATACAATGGTTGCCGGAGCTGGATGTTCGTGGGAATGGTCCCTGGCATTGCTCCTGTGTATCCTTGTCTATGACTGGGTACATAAAAAAACCGCATGGGGCATTTTATTTATGGGTGGATGCCGGACCCTTTTATGGATAACCGCAGGAACAGCTGCTTCCGGAATGAGCCCTGCCCCGCTCCTCTATGTCTGGGCAGTCGCTGTGGGGCTATATGTCGTGGGAATATCATGGTATGCCCGTACTGAATCAAACAGGCAAAAAGAGGAAGTCACCGACCGCTTGATTGACCGCATGCCCATTTTGTTCCTCTTTGGAGTACCCATGCTCGCTCTTGCCTATTTGGTCTTGTGGAACAATCTCGATCCGATACGGGTATTTCTGGTCAACTCGGTTGGACTACTGGCTGGAGGAGTGGCCTTTTTTGCAATTCTTAAGATGAGGCAACCAACAGAGGGGTCCGTGAGCATAGGGGTTTCCAGATTACTCGCAGGTATTTGTGCGGTGGATGCCACACTCCTCTCTTTCCATGCGCCGCTCCTGGTTGGGCCCTGTGTCCTCCTCGGAACAATTGCTCATATTCTACAAAAGAAGTTTGCGGCAACTTAGAGCTCTTCTAGATTAGTAAATTGTCTTATGCCCAATAATTACTCATCTATTAGCCGT
>MDTC01061576.1_pt1 | contig 12669 bp, 5 predicted proteins | sample 811181 | NCBI WGS metagenome assembly MDTC01 (sample SAMN05326644, study PRJNA326480) | marine metagenome | isolation source: seawater | place: Pacific Ocean: North | collected 2011 | reverse complement strand
TTTTTACAGCCGTAAAAGCTTAGTATTGTTGCTATCAGTAGAATCGCAGCACCGGAGTCATTCATAATTGATCCTATTCTGATGAATTTGATTTTGTTTAATCAGTAGTCTGCCATAACAATATTAACATATCAGTGTTATGCTATGTTATGGTATTCTGCACTGTCATTGTATCTGCATCTCTGTCGTCTTGGGAATCCAAAGTCCGTCTGAATTGGTTTTTGTTAATATCTAAAAGATGAATAATTTGTTAAAATTTAATGGTTTCAAAAGAGTCTGAGATATGAGATCAATTTCAGAAGCTGACGCTGATTTTCAGCCGATGAATGATGTAAGTTTGATTCTGGCCTTGGTGGATATAACTACCCTATAATACTAAGGTAAGCTAAGTGATCGTCTCCCCAATTTTCTGATTTTTCATTTTATTTGTTAAGGATTTTTATGACGCCGGATGAAATCGTCCTCAAAATCATGACTTGGCCCTATGTTAAAACCTTTATTCCTCTGTTTCTTTTGCTAATCGGTTTTGAATGGTATTGGTCGGTACGGAAGCAAAAATCATGGTACCGAGTTAACGATGCAATGAGTAGCCTGTCTTGTGGTATTTTCTCTCAATTAACAAATATTGTCTTTCGGTCCGCATCGCTCTTTTTATATGTTTATTTTTTCGAGAAGTATAGCATCTATGATTTTACTCATATTTCATGGCAGGGTAAGGTCGTGGTTATGGTGCTGGTCTTTCTGGCCTGTGACTTAGCCTACTATTGGTTTCATCGTTATGCCCACGAGATTAACCTGGGTTGGGCCGGGCATGTGGTTCATCACCAGAGCGAAGAGTATAATTTCACGACGGCACTGCGACAGAGTTCAACCCAATGGATCTTTAGTAACTTTTTTCATCTTCCCCTTGCGATCGTTGGTATCCCCATCGAATGGCAATTGGGGATGATGGGGATTAATGTAGTCTATCAATTTTTTATTCATACCAGGGCTGTTGGGCGATTTCATCCATGGATCGAATGGATTTTCAATACGCCTTCTCATCATCGAGTTCATCATGCAAGAAATCCGAAATATCTTGATCGTAATTATGCTGGGACTCTGATTATTTGGGACCGTATATTCGGTACTTTTCAGGTAGAGGAAGAAGAACCGGTCTATGGCATTGTCAATCCCCTTAAAACCTTTAATCCATTTAAGGCTCAGGTGTATTACTATGTGGTCTTATGGCAGGATATGCTGGCAGCGCCCCATTGGATGGATAAACTGAAACTATGGTTTAAACAACCTGGGTGGCGTCCCCAGGGACTTACCCCCTATCCACAGCCGCCTGAGCTGGATAGAGCTACTGCTATCAAATTTGACCCCTCTACCCATCACAAATGGTTGGCAATGATTTTATTTTTGGTAGGGCTTGCTGCTGCAGTACCAGTTCTTTTTATGCCAGGTGCAGCCACAACCAAATTAGTACCTATTATGTTTGTACTATTCGTCTTGAGTTTGGCAGGCATGTTTTCTAGCGGTATGGTTTTTAGGCGGCGGTAATCAAGAGAAGGTCTATGCTGCAGCACCATCATCACCTTGTTCTTCCTCACTACGATCCAGGATAATTTGAGATAAGGGCAGCGTGATTTTGAAGTAAAAATTATAAAAGCCTTTCTGAGGTTTTTCATCTTCAACGGTGATGGTGACCGATCCTCCTGATTTTTCCATAAACTGGCGAACCGCATCCATACCAACTCCACGCCCAGATATCTGGGTGACTGCCGCCGCAGTTGAGACACCGCTGCTAAAGATTAGTTGTGAAATATCTTGCAGACTACTATTCTCAGTCAGTTGACCATTTTTAAGTCCTTTCTCTCTGAGGATGTCGATCGGTAGGCCCTTACCATCATCTTGTATTGTCATCATTAGGATATCGTTGTCTGTTTCAACATTAATAGTTAGAGTGCCGTGACCGGGTTTGCCTTTTTCTATACGGTCTTCTTTAGCTTCTATACCATGGTCCATAGCATTACGGAGTAAATGAATCATAGCCATATCCAACACTTCCTTTTGATCAGCAGAAATGATGGTATCAGCTATGGTAAAATCTAATACGGGTTCTTCTCTACCTGTATCTGCGGCAATTTTTATAACCCGTTCTCGGTAATCATCGAACACCTGAGGGAGGTTTTCGAAGATCAATCGAGCCAGAATACTACTTTGGTTATCAAAAACAGGTAAAAGTTCTGTAGCTACTTTTTCTCCACCGGTGACGAAGTCTTTCATTAAGTAAAATGTTTTTTCCACAATATTACGATCTATGTTGATAAAATTACTTTCGGTATTACGGTTGAGACTATCACGATTGACATTGTAATAACTGTCGAACACACTAATAACAAGATTGAAATCTTCATTCATCACATCTATATTGACTTCTTCTTCTTTCCGGAGGATTTGGCTGTACCTTTGCTCCATCAGATGGATGGCTTCAGTTAATTCCGATAGTGCAAGAGTCCTAGCTGACCCTTTGACGGTATGAGCATTAACAAATAACATTTTCACTCGATCGTCATCAATGCTTTCAGCTCCAGCACCTAGAGCAACTTTTATTTCTTCCAGGAGATTAGCTGAAGTCGTAAAAAATCCATGGGCTTTTGCTTCAGGAACGGCAACCAGTTCTGTTATTTTAGCCATTTCTTTTTGCTGCTTGCGAGCTTCGGCTTCTAGCTTTTTCTCGGCAGTGACATCGAGCAGAGTGACAAGAATCGTTTCAATGACTTCATCTTTGACTTGAGGGTTCCAGGTTGCAGCCAGGATCTTGGTGGTTTTCTCATAGGTATATTCTATTTCAATAGGAAACTTATCAGAATTCAATATAAAGCCCAATTCATCATAGCTGACCGAGTTAATAATGGATTGCCAAGCCTGATCCTGATCATCCGCACTGAGTGATGATCGTTCCAAAATCACTTCTTTAAAAGTTAAATTGGCGACTTTATCGTGGCATAGTACTTCGCTCAAGTGAGCAGAAAAGTTTTTACCTATAAGCCCTTCAGCTTCTATTGTCATTACTCCCTGGGGTATGTGATCAAGCAGACCTTTAATCTCACGAGTTTTATCATCGATTAGTTTTTCCAGATTCTGATTGAAAAACGTAATTTCATCATTCTTTTTTTGTAGGTCAACACTAAGGATTTCGGTTTGCTTGAAAGCAAAGGCTGACTTTCCGGAAATGATGGCACTTTGCAAGAGCACGAAACCTAGAAAAGCATAAGGAGCATAGAGTCCCGTTTCGATTACTTGCTGCATATGGAGGACATCGTTCGTTGCTCCAGCTATAATCAGGAGCAAGCCAACAGTCATCCAGCGGGCAATATTGTCTTTTTTAACGGCAAGATAAATAACGTAGGCAAACCCAATAGAAGACCCAACTGCGATAAATATTGTAAAGAAAATAGAATAATTACCAAAGAATGCTGGTTTTGTAATGGCTGCTAGAGCAACTAATGATAAACCCAAAGGAACCATTAAATACTTGTATAATTTCTGATATAATTTCCCCGGGAACATGTAATAAATGAAAACACCATTGCCTAATATCATTAAAGGTATGGTGGCAAAGGAAGTAGAGATTAAGGTGTTATAACCGACCAAAGAATGACCGATGTCGATGAACTCAAAAAAGCGAGCTAAAACTAGCTCCCTTACGGACATAATCCCGCAAAATAGGCAAAAAGCGAGTGTTGTTTTGTCCTTCCGTCGTTGTGTGTAAAGGATAAAGTGATAAATACTAATAATGACTAGGGCTCCGGCTAGGAATAGGCTGGTCAGTAAGTCCGAAAGTTGGTTTTGTTCCAGGGTTTTTAGATCGCCAATCATAACATCCCGGTATAAACCACCCCTGGGAAATTGATGGTTGCTGACTCGAATCATCACCATTATTTTTTGACTGGTGAAGTCCTTCAGGCGTACGATTTTAGGCATGTCTAGTGGGATTTCTTCTGCTTTAGTTGCAGAAGGTTTGATCATAGATATATTTGCGAGCTGTTTTTGGCCGGTGTCATCAAATATCATAATCTGAGCAGCAGCCATGGAGCCGCTGAACTTCAGGGCTATTTCATTGTCGCCTTCATATTTTTGCGTTCCTAATTGAATGGTAAGTAGATAAGTGCCATGCCCTTGACCACTATAGTTGTTATCAGGATTTTGCGGGTTTTTCTGGTTCGACCAAAAGCTTGGAACTTTGATAAGATCAGGGTAGTTCTTTGCGATTTCATCAATCGGGGCAGGTTGGACGAATTCCTTCCATGCAAAATGCCACATGCCCTTAAGCTTTACGGGCCGATTTTGCTTGAATTGCCAGTCGGATAGATCAATAGTACCGTCTTTTACTTCAGGTTGTTTAACTAATGTTTTTGAAGAACAGCCGTTGATTATGAGCAGAGAGCTCACCACGAGACATAGCATTAGGTTTGGTAAAGTTTGTCTAACTCCTAATACCGTCTGCTCTTCGTATTTCATAGTTTATGCCTCTTAAATTATGGCTTACGGCAGTTCCTTAAACGATGAGAGCTAAGACCCGGCACTCACATGCTTCACCTACTATGTCAATCGGACGGCTACGAGGGATCATTAGATAATTTGATTTTTTTTTTCATGTTTGATTGTGGTTTTGTGGTAAAAAGCTGGTGACCTTTGTAGTTACATTGGGTTGTCGATGTTTGGCTCGTGAGATTTTGACTGAACTGTAGAACACTTAAAGTATTTTGTAATTATGACTTATTAAGAATTTTTGGGGATTTTTACTAAGGTTTATTTATTGTAAACGGCAAAAATAGAACAAGGGTAATCTTGTCCACCAAGATTACGGGATAATGACAAAGGAGATAGACATGTTTCAATTATTCGTTGCAAAATTAGTGCTAGTATTGCTCCCGGCAGGCATCGCCATCGCTACCCCGGGGGGAGACAATCTATATTTTGTCGAGCAACTAGGTCAAACCGAAGTTAAAAGGCAGCTGGGTGAAGGCCATGATTTTCTCACCGGGGGCAGGAAAGAATCATGCATTGACAGTGCTCAAATATCAGCCTGGATCGATGAAAAAAATCAAGTGGAAGATACGGTTGATGTGATCCGCAATCAGGAAGAGCTGGCTGATAAACTCGAAATTGATATTAATGCCAAAGCCTCTGGTATTGCCAAGATATTCTCGGGTGGGGTTTCTATTGGAACCACCATCATTCGGGAAACCGGCTTTAACAACCAGACCTTTGTTGGTCTAGCCAGATACAAATGGACCAAGAGCGGGAAAGAGGTCTATGAGTCTTTACCACCGTTAACAGCTGAAATGGAATCATTATTGACTGAGGATCCAGCTGAGTTTCGGCGCAGGTGTGGTGATGGTTTTACTCGCCGAGTAGAGCAGGGTGCTGATTTATATCTGGTAATTGAAGCTAAAGAACAGAGGCAAACCTCCCGTTCGTATAAAAATATCGATAGCACGATTAGTTTAGGCTTCAGCAAGTTATTTGGTTTAACAGCTTCCACCAATGTTTCGGATGAGCAGAAAAGAGTTTTGGATAACTATAGCTTTTCTACCAAGTGTTATAGTGTTGGTGGAGATCCCGATGTCTGTGCTAAGCATAATCTATCGTTGTCTGGGATGTCTGTTTTGGAATCTGATTTTGCTCAGCAGGTTAAGCAGGCAAAAATGGCTATGGCTGATAGTGCAAAACGAGGCGAGTTTCTGGTAGCTCTTTCTCAGGTAAAGGAAGCTTATAGTAAGCCGACTAGGAGAGCGAAAGAGAAGTACTGGGATGTATTTTATGATTACCGGCCGAGATTAGTGAAGTTACAAAACTGGTTAGCAAAAGAAGGTGAGGTTCGTGAGATCTGTGCCTCCAATGATTATATCATTTCATTGTGCCAGTCGGGAAGGAGAGCCATTGCGAGCCATCTGGAAAGCTGTGCTGTGCAAGATTTCTGGCAGGACGATGAGTGCCGCTATCCCAATTCTGACGACTTTGCTGGGATTTTGACTTCTGGAGACTTGGGTTTCTTTGAGCTGTTTCAACATAAAGGTTTTCAGGGAAGAAAGCTGAAGTTTAATTTAAATGGCATTTTTTCGCGCGAAGCTAGGATGCAGCCACAAGTTTTATATAATTTGCATGACAGAGCTTATGGGCCCTTCCATGATTTGATGACTTCATACCAGGTCAGATTAAAGAGAGGTTGGAAACTGGTTTTCTTTGAACATATAAATGGAACAGGTAAAAACCTTGTGATCGAAGGCTCAGGGCAACTACTGAAAGGTCATGTGCCAGGATGGTTTAATGATCGCCTTTCTAGCTTTAAAATAATCAGAACTGAAAGTTTCTATTAAATCTTTTTTTCGTTTTGTTGGGTAGACTAAGCGTAACCACCGCAAGATGGTTACGCTATTTTTTTGTCTTCTTAACTTCGCTATCTATGTAGTAAGATTGGTTACCACTTCGCCTCGCATTGGACTAAGCGACAATCGAAACGATCGTTGAAACGCTCACAAGCGGAGAGGGCTGCAGACTGAGCTGCTGATTCAGAACGGCCAGTGCCAATGAACGGGTTACTTCTATTATTAGCGTTAACGATACACATGTAACCCACAGAATCAGATTGATCTCTACAAATACTCCTGCTGTTGTCATAATAACAGTTATTCTCTCGGCTACAGCCAGAGGGGTATCGACTGTAATTTTCGCATGAAGCAGACATATCTTTACAGTAATTGCCGGAACGATTGCATAAAGGAGAGAGCTGACAATCTTTTGTACCGAGATTGTTACAGCGCCTTTCATCTACCCAGTATAGGACACCTTCGATTTCAGCCTGAAAGCTCTTGACCCCGTAATATAGATTAAGAATCTTAGCTGTTCTCTCATCATTACCAGTGGCAGCGCATCTTCCACAGCTTTTATTACATTTATCTTTCATCCAATCTTTATCACATTTCCCCCAGCGTACTTGGTCTTCGCAACTAGAGCGTGAATCTGGAGCGTCATCAAAACAAGTGTCCGAAGGTAATGTAGCTTTAAGTTTTTTAAATGCTTTATCGAGTCTAATGAAATCCCATTTGTTGTCTTCCCAGGTTTCTTTGAAGCGAAGCAGGCTATTATCGTATTGTCGAGATAGGTCACTATAGTGGCGCAGGGTAACAAGTCCCGAAATATTACTCAGACTGCTATTGAGTGATCTTGCTTTACTTGCAAATTGGCTACCTTGGGTGAGTTCCTGAAGTTCTTTTAAATTGTTATACATTTTGTAAATGTTAACAGCAATTTCATCGTCAAATTGATCTTCTGTTTTACGGTCATTTCTCGAAATTGTTCCAGCAAAAACACTGAATGAAAAACATATTGCAGTTAAAAATGTTAATGATTTAAATGGCATATCTATCCTCGTGCGTGATGTCTGATCCATGGCAGTGATAGTCAAGGGCTGATGTATTGCTAAGTAGCACTTGATGCATTGCTGAAATGGTGCAGATGTAGTGATCCCTATATATAGGGGAGTGATAATAGAGCTAAATATTGCAGAGAAACCTTTTAATATAAATCCGATGTTTTGAAGCTAGCGGCCAATTATTTAAGTGTCTGAAAGTAGTCAGAACAGATTATAAATTTTTATAAAGAAAAATTTATCGAGCTATATAATCTATTCGAACTGCCGATCTAGGTTAAGATTTGTAAAAATCTGAGTTTAGGTGCCTTAGACAAATGTGGAACAATTCTAAGTATTATAGGCTGGCAATCTTTGCTTTATTGAGCATGAGTTTTATAAGCTCATGTGTTGATAAGAAACGAAAAGAGTCTCCCTCTGCTCAGGGCGGGATTATTGATCTATCGCAATGGGACTTTGCAAAAGATGGACCGGTTGATCTTAAAGGAGAATGGAAGTTCTTCGCTGGTAAATTTATAGAGCCCGATGCCGTTAACGATTTCTGGCAAAACAATAAAAGTATCATTCAAGTACCTGCGTACTGGCATACTCAACCTCACCCTGATCGGCCTGCTGAGAAAATCGATAGTATCGGCTATGGTAGTTATGGATTGAGAGTGCGACTGAATCAGAACTATAGTTATCTGGATTTACCTTTGGGTATCCTCTTTAAGGAGGCACATACCTCAGCTTTATTCTATATCCTGGATACTGATGGTAAAAATATTCTGGCGAAAGTTTCTCAAGGCTCACCCGCTGCAAGATCTGATCAAGAGATACCTTTTGTCGTAAGCCAGTTAGCACCCACTGCTAGCAATGACATTAACGAATTTATTATTTTAGTTCATATTAGTAATCATCAATTATCCAAAGCCGGTTTTAAGGCTTCACCCCGTATCGGATCAATGGAGTTCCTCAAAGAAAACCAGTTTACCAGTATTTTTACCAGTATTTTTTTGATCGGTGCCCTCGTGATTATTGGTTTATACCATCTGATTATTTTTCTTCAGAGGCGTGAAGATAAAACTTCCCTTGCATTTGCTTTCTTTTGCTCAGTCATGGCACTACGTGAAACAGTGATGAATCGCATTTTTCAGAACTTTGGTTTAGGGGAGTCGCTATCAGGTTTTGAAATATTAACATCGTTGGAGTATTTAACTTTGCCTTTTAGCATTATGACTGGTGGTGTATTTATTGCTTTGACCGTTCCTGGAAAGCTATATTCAGCCTTTTGCAAATATGTGATTCTGGTTGGGGGGGCTCTATTAGTTGCTTTTACATTGGTTTCAGATGTCTTGGTATTCACTCGACTACTCTATATCTACCAGATCTATATCCTTGTAACTAGTTTAATTGGTATCAGTCACCTGATTGTTAAGAGTTTTCAAAAAGATCAGGGTGCTCAGGTTATGGGACTGAGTCTGTTTGTTCTACTGATAGGTATTGCCAATGATATTTTGTATTTTAACCAGGTGATTAATACTGGGTCCTATTCATCTTTTACTTTTGTTGGTTTTGTCCTAATGCAAAGTGGTATTATTTCGGGAAAATCTGCTTATGCCTATAAACAGACCAAGCTACTAAGTGCCAACCTACAGGAAAAGAATAAAGAGATTACTTTCTTTAACCAAAACCTAGAAAGGTTAGTTGACGATAAAACTAGAGAGATAAAGGGTCTTTTGGATCATATTCCTCAGGGTGTTCTGACAATCGAAGCTGAAGGTCTCATTGGCAAAAATTTTTCTGCCCACCTTAGTGAAGTCCTTGGCCATTGTGATGTTGCGGAAAAAAAGTTCAAAGACGTTATTTTTGCAAAATCGACTATGAGTGCTGATGATCAAGATCAGGCTTGGCAGGCGATCTTTAATGCTGTTGGCTGTGATGAATTGGGTTTCATTTTGAATTCAGGTAAACTTCCGTCGGAAATTGCATATACATTCGGCGCAGATGCTAAAATATTGGGTTCGACCTGGAGCCCACAGGTGAAAGATGGAATCGTGGAGTCCATTCTTGTTACTTTACTCGATGTCACTGCAGAAAAAAAGTTAGAAGCAGAAGCCCGTAAGCAACAACAAGAGATAGCCAAAATATCTGAACTGATTGCTGTGCCAGAGGCTAAGGCGCACAACTTCTTTTCAACATCGGCGGTCTTACTCCAGGAAATTAAAGAGATTCTAGACAAGGGGCAAGATTCATTAGATGAAGAACGAATCAAATTATTATTCGTGAATGCCCATACTGTAAAAGGCAATGCGAGAACACTTGAGTTTTCTGAGCTTACCGAACATATTCATTTAATGGAAAATAGATACAGTCAAATTCTTAGAAAACAAGAAGATATAGACTTATCATTATTACATGATGATATCGATCGTGTGTTGGCGGTGTTGAACGATTATAACCATGTAAATACGACAAAACTTAATCGTAATGCAGCTGGTAACTTCATTAATATAGATCGTAATTTAATTGAGAAGATGTTTTATTTAATGAAGGATTATGTTAATGGGCGTGATCCCATAGAAGGCAGTTATAAACCTGCTTTTCAAAGTCAAGGTGATATTCTAGCCAAGTTAATTTTTGAGGATCTTACTCAGGTATTTGAAGACTATCACGAGCGTGTTATTAAAATTGCAAACGACACTGGTAGAGAAAAACCAGAAATTGTCTTCAATGTGCCTTCAACGGTCATTTCATCAGATCAAAGAGAAGTTCTTGACATGACTATGATTCACCTGCTGCGTAATGCAATGGATCATGGTATTGAAAAGAAAGAGGATCGTATCGCAAAAGGTAAGACCCCGCATGGTCGACTTTCTATTGATGTTGATATTAGCGATGATGTCTTGACTATGAAAGTTGAAGATGATGGTAGAGGTTTGCCGATTGCTTCTCTTCGTGAGAAAGGTGTGAAGAACGGTTTTTTAAGAAGTGATAGCCCATTATCAGAGATTGCAGAGACTATATTCAATAGCGGGACGTCGACCGCTGAATCAATAACCCAGATTTCCGGGCGTGGGGTTGGTATGGATGCCGTCCGGCATCTTTTGGAAAAAGCCGGAGGTTCTATCGAGATCATTTTAGAGGAGGAAAAAACCAAAGGTCTAGGTTTTTTTCAATTTCATTTTAAGATTGTATTACCTCTTTCGCAAATTATTCTGGATAGAAGGGAAATTTCTTCAAATACAGATGTGGCCTAAAAGTTTGCTATAGATATTCAATGTTCTTGAGAAAGAAGACAATTAATGACGGTGAGAATATTTAATTTGTTTCTAATAGTAAAAAAATAAGAATAAGATTTTTGATTGGTTCTTAATTTAACTGGGTGGGTTAATGATGCTAAAAGCTAATAAAGAAAGTTTCCTAAATCTAAAGTGGTTCATGATAAGCATACTTTTCTGCTTGTCATCAGCAAGTCAGGTTGCTCTAAGTGCCAGTCCGGATAAAAAGGATAAACCTTTGGCTACCAATGGTGTGATTGACTTAAGTCAGTGGAACTTCGAAAAAGATGGTCCTGTTGACTTACGAGGGGAATGGCGATTTGCTTGGCAGCAGTTTGTAGAACCCAAACCAGTCTCGGAACTATTTGGACAGAATAAAGAAATTGTTAATGTGCCAGGTTATTGGGAAAATATAACTAATCCCGAAAAAATTTGGGAGAATCTGCCGAACACTGGTTATGCTTCTTATATTTTGGAGGTGAAGCTCAATGAAAATCAGGCCAGAAACATTCATAAACTAGGGATCAATGGGGGCGAATTTTTGTCATCCGCTAATCTCCAGGTATGGGATGCAGCGAGTACCGTTATGTTGACCGAGGTCAAGCAAGGTAAACCTGCTAAGGTTCAATCTGATCACATTCCAGTCCGTACTTCGACAGTTCGTCCCTTTTCAAATATACAGACAACATCACTTTTAATTGTCGTCCATGTTAGTAATTATAATAATTATTGGAGTGGCTCATGGATTTTGCCGCAGATAGGATCCTATAAAGACCTATATGAGAATTCTTTTTGGAGTTTTTCAACTAGTCTCTTTCTAGTCGGCGCTTTGGTCTTGATCAGTATTTATCACTTAGTGATCTTTGTTCAGAGGCCCGAAGATGTATCTAGTTTACTTTTCTTTATTTTCTGTGCCACTATTTCCCTAAGAGAAACATTAATGGGTCGTTTATTTGAACAATTGGGCATAGGAGTATCTTTGGATGGTTTTGTAACCCTTCTCAAAGTAGAGTATTTGACTATACCTGTCTTGATTGTCGCAGTATCCTTTTTCGTTTTTAGCATGTCGCCGGGTAAGAAGTTAATGACTATTACTAAGTGGTGGAGCCTTGGTTTTGGCCTTTTGTTATTAGGTTTTACGACTTTTTCGCCCTCCATAACTTTTACTAAAAACCTGATGTTCTATCAGGTTTATATGATGGTTACTGGTGTTTTATTAGTGATCCATTTGATCATAAAAACTTTTAAAAATACTCAAGAGCAAAACACTGCGAAATGGATTGGTTTGAGTTTTGTTGTACTCTTACTCGGTACAATAAATGACATACTCCATAGCCAGGGAGTCATTGTCACAGGTTACTATGGACCACTCACTTTTATTGGTTTCATTTTGATGCAAAGTGGTATCATTTCTGGAAAATCTGCCTATGCCTATAAACAAACTAAGTTACTAAGTGCTAATTTACAGGAAAAGAACAAGGAGATAACCTTTTTCAATCAGAACCTGGAAAGACTAGTCGATGATAAAACAAGGGAAATAAAAGGTTTGCTGGATCATATTCCTCAAGGAGTCTTGACTATTGAAAGCGAAGGAATGATCGGTAAAAATTTCTCGGCTCACTTAAGTGAAGTGTTAGGCAATAGCGATGTCGCGGAAAAAAGCTTTAAAGAGGCTATATTAGACAAATCTAGTTTGACCCTTGATGATCAAGATCAGGCGTGGCAAGCCATTATTAATTCGGTTAATCTTGAGGAGTTAGGTTTTATCTTGAATTCGGGAAAACTACCTCATGAGATTGAATATACTCATGATGCGACGACCAAGATACTCGAATCAACTTGGAATCCTCAGGTAAAAGATGGAATGGTAGAATCGATATTGGTTACTTTATTGGATGTCACCGCCGAGAAAAAACTCGAGGCTGAAGCCAAGCAACAGCAAAAAGAAATGGCTAAAATTTCTGAACTAGTTGCTGTACCAGAAGC
>MDTC01022383.1_pt1 | contig 12671 bp, 25 predicted proteins | sample 811181 | NCBI WGS metagenome assembly MDTC01 (sample SAMN05326644, study PRJNA326480) | marine metagenome | isolation source: seawater | place: Pacific Ocean: North | collected 2011 | reverse complement strand
TAAAAAAGGTGATGGAACAATGAAGATGGATAACAAAAAAGGAGGTGGTTTAGGTGATATTAGTAGAGCAGATTTTGAACGCTTAATTGAAAAGATGTCCCAAGTTGGTCCAACCCAGACGTTGCGAATTGAACAAGCTCCAATTAAAATTACTACAGTGGATAACAAGACCTCTCTTGAGTCTTGAATTTGAATGTATAGGAGAGAAGGAGTGAACTGGACAGCACTTGGTTTAGGGGCCTTTCTAGGCGTCTCTAATATAGGCTTAATGGGCTTATTAGTAGGTCGTAGTGGGCTTCCAAACTTAGATCTACCAGTTGGTAGTTATACGTCTTACGATGTGCAAGCCTCAAAGGATGGTTACAGCATTAGATATAACTCTAATGATCCGAAGGTGATGATAAAAACAAAAGATATTGAAGAGCCAGGAAGTCTTTTTGGAAGTAAGAAAAGAAAAATAAATCTTTACGAAGAATATACGATGAATGGGAAAGTCCATCTAGAGGGTGGGGATAACGCTGCAATACTTACTGCCAAGGAAATCGCCTGCATCAAAGCCGAAGGTTCTGGGGAGTCAACGGGAGGGCTTCTAGGAGCCTCTGTAGGCGCTCAAGCTGCACCAGCCTTGTCAAACATACCTATTATTGGTTGGGTAGCTTCTGGATGGGTCACAATGTTTGGCCAGAGGAAAGGGGCAGACTTAGGTGGTGATATAGCAAAAGCTGTTGAAGGATGTTAAAACAAGCCAGTGCATACATCTCAAGCTGGTTTAGATCTTATTAAGACTTTTGAGGGAGGTAATTTATCAGATAGTATTTTAGAAAAACTTGAAGATGATATAAATCATCTAGTAGTTGCTCCTATTAATCAACATCAATTTGATGCTTTAATTTCTTTTACTTCTAATATGGGTGTTGACGCTTTATTAACATCTAATATTCTTTCAAGAATAAATAATTTAGAAAACCCTGCTGACGTTGCTAAAGAAGAGTTACATAAATGGAATAAAGAGGGTAATAAAGTTTTTCAAGGTCTATCTCGACGACGTTCTGCAGAATTAGATTTGTTTTGCCACCCTTTACCAGAATACAAATGGGGCTGGATATATATAACTTCTAAATGCCCAACTTTTTTAAAAAAGAGACCAGAGGATATTAGAGATTTAAGTTCAGAAGAGATAGCTTCTATTTGCTCTAATAGGACGATACGAAGGTGTCAAGTTTTAGAGAGATCCGATGATCATACACATTTAGAGTTAGGAGGAAATTTAGGTTCTTGGTGGATTTTAGATAAACATTGGAAAGGGTTGAAAACAGAAGTAACTATTAAACCTTATGCAATTAATGGAGATTTAATTTATTTGAGAAATTTTCCTTATTACCATCGTGAACAAGGTGATGTTGCTAATAGGTACCATAGTCAGGCATATTGCATTTTAATGTGTCTTAAATACCTAGATGCTACACGTATTAATGATGTTAATGAATATTTAAAGTTAGTTAATAAGCATGGTGACCCTATAAAAAGAGAGAATAATTTAAAAGTTATTAGAGACTTAGGTTTTACTGCTTACTTTACGTTGTCTGCTGATTCAGACGATATAAAAGAGGAGATACAACAAGGTTTACCTTTTATCGCTAGTATCGTGCCTAAAAGGAATTTAGAAAATCCTGTAGGGAGAGCGCATTTTGTTGTAATTATCGGGTACACAAAGGATTCTTGGTTAGTTCAAGATCCTTTTGGAAGTTTAGATTTAATTAATGGAGGTTGGACAAATCGATCTTCTCAGGCAGGTCAAAATATTTTATATAAATTCGAGCATTTTAATAAACGACTTTTTATAGGAGGTGGTGCTACTGGTTGGGGATGGAAAGGTTTTCGTGAAAAATAAAAATATGTTTCAGGATTAAGGCGAAGTATTCTCCTATGTGGTGTTTTATATACTTTCTTCCTCATGTCTGAAGCTATTAAATCATTAGAAGATCAATTAGTAGAGCAAAAAAATCAATTGGAAAGTGATATTCGACAAGCTGAAGCACAGTTGGCTAGAATTAAAGAACAATATTTAAAAGTTTTAGGTGCTCTTGAATTTGCAGCAATTCAAAAACAGCAAGTTGAGGGGAATACTTCACCTGAAATTAATCCTACCGAGGTTGTAGCCTCATAGAGCCATGTTAAATGAGTTAAATAGGAGTCGATATAGAGCACTAGAGTTATTAGCAGAGCATGTAAGATCACCGTCGCGTGAGTTAGCACTAGACGCGATAATATCGGATGTTAGTGATGAAGATTTACGTTGGGTTACTACAAAAATCCATTATTATTTGCTTAAATTACTAGAAGACGCTGATTATGATCCTGCGGACGAAGAGGTTATTAGCATTGTCGAATTGTGAGTAGGTAAGTTTATGCAGCCTACAGTTTTTTCAAAGCTATAGGTAATTAATGTTTACTTGTGAGCAAGATCTTCTAACGAATCTTATTGTTTTATCACCTAAAAACGCTCGACGAGAATTTAGACAGAGAATCTTTGAAGAATGGAATTGGAAGTGTGCTTATTGTGATAAACATTTAACTGAAAGTACAGCAACAATTGATCATATTGTCCCAAAATATAGTGGCGGTCATAACACAAAATCTAATATGTGTTGTTGTTGCTCCACTTGTAATAAAGACAAAGCAACTACACCTTTAGGAGAATGGTATGTATCTAGTTATATTCACTATTCTGAAACAAGACTTGATAAAATAAAATCATGGATGGAGCATAATTCTTTGAAACTCCTATCTACAGATAAAACTACCCCGAATATTGATAATGAATTCTGCCTCAGTTGGTCCACAAGCTAGCGGTTCTCAAGATTTTTTAGCCTCTTATGTAGGTAAGGAAAAGAACCCAGAGCGCTGGATTGGGCCTCTTATTGATAAGCACCATATTTCTTATGGGGACAGAATTTTTGGTGGTGTACCTAATACTGTTAAGGACAAAGTAGCGAATAAAACGATTGTTGTTTAAGTAGTTCTAAAATAGTGTTAACGAGTTAAGAGATTAAAATGGAACCTGTTTTATTGACGTTTGCAGTTTTATTTGGGAGTACTTACGGCATTAGTGAAATCTATTTAAGAGATGGTGAGAAGCTCCATAAGACTGCAATTAAGCGACGTATACATCGATAAGGTTGTTCTTCAGTTCATCGCTGGTAAGATAAGCATAAGGTTATAGCTATTTATGGATGCAAAAATAGAGCTTCCAATGGATGTGGAATTCCAAATCCACGCCACTGCATTAGCGATCCAGCAATTAGATCGTGATGAGTTAGAAGAGGCTTTTATTGAGATGCTTCATCAAAGAGCTTTAGATCGTCAAATGTTTTTTGGTGTTCTTAAAGACCACGGCATTGATGCCGATATTAAATTCAACATCTCCACTGTGGGACAGATCTCCTAAATACTATGGCTACTCGCACTATTGAAGCAACTTTAGACTCATTCACCGTCGATGCAGGCTCTGAAATTACTTATCTAGGGGCAACCGCTTCTAGTAACACTGGGGAATCTATACGTGGTTTCCGAGTCAACCCAGGTGGTACAGGTGATATAACTGTGACATTTGATAAAACAAGTGGTGTTGATACTGCTGAGATCTTCCAAGAAGACGAATATGGAACCGGTAATGCTCCAACTGGTTATTCAAAATATGCGAATATTGTGAAAGATGGAAAAGGAAAAGGTGCTGTAGGAGTAACTGTTACGAATGCGGCGAAAAATTATGTTGTGCTACTTAATCTTGATGGTTATTCTGAAGTAAGCTATAACGCTACTGTTGTCGTCCCATAAGAAAAATAAAGAAGAGCACTGGAAAGACCATCCTTTTCTAACTAGAAAAGGTATTAATCTAATAAAACGATATAACGTACCTCGTATAGATATTGGTATGGGCCGTTATGCGACCTATAAAGATTATGGCGAGAATATATGGCGTATTGGTTATGGAAGTAAAAAATTAAATAATCGTTGGTTGAATTCTACTGATAAAGCAACAGAAGAAGAAATAGATCAACAATTTGAAGAAGATTTAAAAGAATTTTCTGAGCTAGTTTCTAAGTATGTTCACGTTTTTTTAAATAAAAATAGGAAAGCGGCCTTATTAAGCTTTGCATACAGTATCGGTATTAGTTCTTTAAAAACCTGTCGTCTTCTTGAATTAATAAATAACCAAGCTAGTAAAAATGAGTTAATTAGGGAATGGAGTCCTTATATAAATCCTATTTGGCGTTCAGGTGGAGATCTAATAGTAGATCTTCGTCGTATGGAACTGGATACGTATCTGGCCCCTGACAAAGAGATTCCAACTTTAGTTCCTCATCGATGTCGCGCCAAGATATGCTTATTGAATCTCCCTGAGACTTATACTGGGGTTCCCAATCAGATGAAAGCAATTGAATATCTTGAGAAAAAGATAGCGGAGTGGGATCCATCTGGGGAAGCTCTACGAAGGTTTTTTCGTTATTGGTCTGAGAAGCCACGTAGTCTAGGATCTCCGATGCGGCAAAAGGGTTCCGACTAAGCATATCTAAAGCGTCCATAAGCTTCAATTCATCATTGTAATTTTCTACAATGTCTTCATACTTCATTTTGTTTAAAGTTTTTTTCTTTTTCTAATCCTATTTTAAGTAAAACTAAATATCCAATCAAATCTTGTATTACATCTTCATCATTGGCGAGTAGTCCAGCTCCTTTTTTAATTCTGTTTAATTTGTCGTCAATTCTTACTAATATTTGTTCCACTGCACTTGATTTACTAAATATCCTAGAAGGATTTAAGGCAGAGTCTCCATATTGTTTATTTTTATACAATAGTAGTTCTTTTATGTCATCACATATTTTTGCTATCTCCTTTTGTGTATCTGTCATGTTAAGCACCAATAAAATAAAGATATGAAAATACAATTTAATCGTAGCTACGAAGTAGATAACCGCTATAGAGGTTTGAATGCCCCTAGTGATCCACCTAATCGTGCTGCTGTAGACAATTCAGGTCCTACTCGTTTTCTTAATTCTTATGTAACTAAACACCGAGATCACTTAAAGTCACCAAAGGGAGATTATTTAGATAAGTATTCTAGTATGGGAGATTCTTTTGGAAAACATGCATCTATATCTGCTTCTAATTATTTAAACGAAGAGGATGAGAGTGAGTTTTCGTTAGCTTAATAAATAATTTTCCCTATGTGAGAAAATATTTCTTGAAATTTATCAGCTTGTTTAAAACCATATTCCAATTTAGGTAAATAAATAAAGTAACCCCAAAACATAGGTGTTTTTAAATTAAATAATTTTCTACCATGTATTAAATCTGCACGGTCAGTTGGTATACATACAGGATACTCCCACATTTCAGGGCAAATCCTAATCATTTCTGGGTAAATCGTATAAAACAAAGCTTCAGGTATATTTCTTAATTTCCATTCTCTTACTAAACGTTTAAACCAAATAACTGAAGGTGCTTTTGCACCTACTCCTGCACGTTTACTCCATCTCCAAGTACCTCGTTGCTTATTAAACGAACACCTACCGTAAGTTGGTGGGAATAAATAAGTTTTACCTACCCAAGGGTCTTGAATATTTAAACCATCTTCTTGGAGAGTATATATTTTTTTTGCTCTTACAAACTGTGCATTAGCATGATGAGTAGAACACGGATCAAGTTCAATATCCCCTAATAAAGCACTTATGTAAGGTAAATATGAGGCAGGTGTTAACCAATCATCGTCAAGATGCTTAATTTCACCAAGTAATTTTTTATAATTTAGCCAAGTAAGCTTACGCTTTGTCACATTTGAAGTAAAGATGGATTTTCTTCATCAGTTTTAAAATGGAAGAGTTGAATATCTTTATCATCTTGGAGTAAAAAAACAGCTTCTTTTTCGGGGTTAAGTGATTCTGCTATTGAAATAGCTTTTTTTAAGTGTTCTGCTCCATGTAAATCTCCACTATTAGCATCATTTACTGCACTTATAAGACGATCTACAGTTAAGTAAAACATACTATCTTTTTCATCTTTTTGAGGCATGAAAACTACTACCCCAGGCCCTTCATTTTTATAAAATTTACGATAATAATCTGCTTGATCAGCAATAATACGTTCGACTGTTAGCTTTAAAAGTTTTTCCTCGGTCTCTCCAGACATTGTTTTTAACATTCTTGTTAAAAGTTTTTTTCTTCGACCAGTCATAGGATTCTTTAGCTAATTTAGTTTATCAAGTTTCTTCTTTTTTTACAGGTTTTACTTTAGGTACTGATTTTATTAAATGACCCAATCCAGATTTTTTTAAAGTCTCTAGTAATTTTTCTAATGGTTTATAAAGAACTACTGCTTTTTGCATGTTTCCAATTTTTTTAATCAATTTTCCATTCTCATCTCGTAATTTTGTTAGTTCTCCTTGTCGAATTAAGTACTCTGCAACGCACCTATATCTTCTTTTCTCCGCTAGATTTATATCTGGATAACGATCACAGATAGTACTAGTCCTCATATCACTGAATGTTAACCGAATTTGATCTGCCAAAGACAGTCCTAACATTAAATCTGTTGTACTTGTCTCGTAATTTCTTACTAAATCCAAATAACGTCTTAAATCTTGATTTGAAAAACTACCTGAAGGAGGTATAAACATCTCTACTTGCTCTACTAGAGAAGGCATTAATGTTTTTTTGAAATTACTGATTGTTACAGTTTCTAGGTCTAGATCAACAAATCTATAGCTTTGATAAGTAGTATCTGCATGTTCCGCCGGTTCATAATCAGTATTTTCCAATACTTGCAACCAGTCCTCATTGTTAATTACTGTCATATGAGGATGTTGTCTTATGCAATGTTAGCCGATTTTCTATAAACGTCCCATTGTTTTTTGTGATCTAATATTAAAACTAGTTGATAGTATTCACGTATATCTGTTGTTTCCTTAACTAAAGAAGTAATTTCATGCCATTTAGGCCCATATCTTTCAGTTAATTGCTTTACACATTTTGCTTCAGATCCTCCATAATTCTCTGCATCCCAGAATATTTTTGCAAGTTTTTTTTGTTGATTGGTTAGTAATACCTCTTCTAATATTTTCGTGGACACTTTTGATAGAAGTTCGCTAAACTCACAAAGGAAAGGATATTTATCGTTATGAAAAGACCTATTACTGTTGCTGAGTTGCTTTTGATATTTATCTTCCTTCCTTTTGGATATGTCGGAGTCCAGCATTTACACGGGTTTGTCACAGATAGAATCAGTATAGAAATAAAATTAAAATAAATGGCAAAATACGACGAATTTGGTAATCCTATTCCAGATGATGTTGCGCCTCCAGGTTATACACGTACTGACGTAGGTGGTCAAAGTATATTTACACCAGAAGGTCCTACTAAAATTTATACGCAAGCTACTCCTCAGATAGCTTATGAAAAAGCAGCAGAAGTACTAAATCGTGCTAAGGCTGAAAATAATAGGATGAGAGCCAAACGTGATAGACCTGATCCATTTTCAATGGCGGTAAGAAGAGACGCAGATTTAGCTTATGAAGCAAGTCTCCCTGGGGTAGCTCAAGGGCGTTCTTGGAATGCACCTAGAACAGATTTCAGTTCTGGTAGAGGAAGTAGGGGATGGGGGTCTGAATCAGATGTTGAATCACCACCACTTGGTTATGATGGCAAGGTATATCCAATGTCATCTTCTGGTAAGACGCATCCTAGAGAACTGATTAAAACTGTTGCACCAGAAGGGCGTAAAGATTGGGCAAATGATACTGACTTCAACTCAACATTAGGTGCTTTAGCATCTGCTAAACGAGATAATGTAGACATTTACAATTCACTTATAGATAACTCATCAATACCAACTTCTACTCCAAACCCGCCAGTAGATACGGAAACTTGGGGATATGGACCTGATATTGGATTCCCTACGTCTGAAAGCTCTTCACCTTGGGATGAAGATGCGAATGTGAATCGTTTAAATGAATATTACAAGTCAAATTTAGGAAGAGAAGTTGGTGATGAAGGTAAAGATTATTGGTTAGGAAATCTTGCAAGAGGTATAGAGGATTGGGATAGTGTGGAGTCTAATATTCTTTTAAATGATGAATATACAAGAAGACAGGATGTTGGAAGTGCATTTAGTGATGCTTATGACAGACCAGCGACAGAAGAAGAGTTAGACCAATATGTAGGACCTGGAGGGGTATGGCAAGGAGGAATAAGTGGTTTAGATGATTTAAATAATTTATTAGGTAATCTAAATTCTTCTACACTTGCTAATAATATTATATCTACGGCAGGCGGAAGTAAAACTCCTGAAGCAAAACCTAACATGGCATTAACAGAAAGTCCTGATTGGGATAAAAGTATTGGCTATGCCCCAAAGAGCTTTGGTGTAGGACCAGAATATGACAAATATACCCAGATGTTTCAAAGACAGATAGATGAAGGTTCTACGTTGGAACAAGCCATGAGAACTTCAAGAACAGCAACCCCAGAAGATTTCCTTAAAGCCTTTGGAGATCGGAGTATGTGGAAGAAATGGGGAGGTGGTAGTAAAGGAGGTATTAGAGGCAAAGGTCATAAAAGTAAATCTTCTACCTCAACTAACGGCAATAGTGTAGCCTCTGGAACATCCAATTTCCGTGCTCCATCATTCTCTAGTTTTGGATCAGGTTTTTTTGGAGGAGGTAATTAACCAGTATTTATAACTTTATTAATTAGTTGCTGAACCAAAATCTAATTCAGTAAGAGGTGTATCAGTTAATGTACCAAAGTCGATTTGATCGACAGTACTTAAGTTTGTCTGTCCCCAATCTAGAATATTTACGTTAAGTGTGATTGAGTATTCAGTCTCTAAAAATTTAATATCATTTGTGATTAAAAATAAGTATTCACCAGAATCAAGTGTTAACGAGGGATAGTCTTGTAATGGAGCAAGAGCTTCGTCATCTAAATAATCTATTGAACTTTCTTTTGAAACATATCCTTGATTATTTATAGGTAGTTCTTCTCTTTGATTCTTATTAACTAACTTATAAAAGGCTATTAACGTGTTTTTGTTTGTCTTTTTTTCGTATGAGAATTGACTGTAATCCTGTGTGAATTGTATAGCTCTTGGTTTTACTAAACGTATTTTATAAAAAGTAGTTTGTCTCCGAGATAAACCTCCGTGACTGTTCTTAATTGGAATTGATTTAAAAATAGAAGTAAAGGCACCTAAATTAATTGGATTATAAATACTATCTCCAGATCTTTCTGGTAGTGGATCTGATCCAAAATATGATGTAGGACCATAGGCTGTGGGGCCTGCTCCGCCAGTTGGATAAGATTCAACAGTTCCTAAGTTATAGAACCCAGAACTATTCGGGATTGTTGTTAGATACCTCGACATACTTTTCTGCTAAACCAGTAAATAAGGCATGCATTGGATGATTAATATCATCTCTGCCGTCCTTTATATATAACTCATTCATTATTCTAACTCGTTCAGATTGAATCTTAGCTCCTTCTTTACCAGTACCTTCTTCTTCTTTTGTTGGATAGTTATGATAATCCAAAGCAATCTCTAAATGATTTAATCTAGCTTTTGCTTCCTCTTCTGTGTCACACCATGCACCAAAAGTTGTTTCACCATCAATCACAAGCATGGGAGCATAACTTTTCTCTTCTAAATGAAAGTTACTAGGCACTACTTTACTCTTCTTGAGTGCTACCTTCTCTCTTTTCGGCGTGTTTGAAAATGTTGTCATGAGTTACCTTAATACATTCGATTTTTGTAGGTGGTTCACAATCCGTTAATTCTTTAATTGTAAGATGTAAGGGATTGCAACAAAAAGGCTTACAAGTAGTTTTTGTAAAGACTCGGTATTTACCTGTATAGCCACGACTGAGCCAAAAAGCTACCCTTGAAGCTGATTGGGTTTTTGTAGAGTGGAAGGGTGAAGGGAAATATGCAGTGGATTCGTATTTTTGAGGTTTAGTTGCACCTAACCAAGGCCAGCATTCATCCTGTCCCCTTATTTCCACTTGTTCCCAAAATCTTTTTATCTGCCAATACCAGCGAAAATCAAAATTTCTCACATCTATGGAGCATCTACCACGTTTGATTTCATCCATACAATCTAAGCACTCCTTCATTAAACCAAAATTTCCTTTATGCTTAGTTGTTGACTTTTGATGCCAAGGACATTCTGCTACTTGCGCTTGATCACAATTAAGATTGTATTTGTTTTCAGAATCAGGGTACATTTTCATTAATTTTATATATGTAGAGAGAACATTATCCCAGATAATTTTAAGAGTATCTCTTTTCCCTTTAGATGCAATTGTTTCATAACTTTCATAGTTACAGATCCTCCGGACTGTGTGATATGGGATTCGATATCTCTTTGATAATTTTAAACTACTTGTTCCTTCTTCTTTTTCTTTTCTTAGTGTAGCTATCAGATCAGGATTTATACCTGTCTTTTTACGTTCCGCATTTTCAGCTGCTACATCCACCCTTGTTCCCCAATAATAATGAGCTGGGTTTAAACAGTATTTGGAGTTACAAATAGCTCTTCTAACAATAATTGGTTTTTCATCGGAAGAAAAACGCTGTGATACTGCTAATAACAGTGGTCTTGCGTCTTGTCCTCTGTAAGTTAGTCGATGTTTTTTACTAGTGGTAAAGCCTTCAAAACCTGCCCTGTTAAGAATCCGATCTTTCATACACCAGCAAGATGATTGACCATATGCAGCTAAGCCTATTTGAAACGCTTTAATAAAGGTTATTTTGTCTTCAGGAGTTAAATCACCATATAAAAAAGGATCTTGAGCAGTCATTTTGGTAGGGGGTGTTGAGATAGATACCTTAAACCTCTTCTCTCGCAATGACAAGCATTCAACAACCAAATACAGATTTTTTTCACCTATTTTAATTACTTCTATAGAAGAGGGGGTTAGGTATATGACTGTATTATCCTTGTATACACCTTTGTACCTAGTCCTAGCCTCTACGTGCCTAAGTATAAACCAAAATTTTCCTCTGGTTTTGGCTGTTCATACAAAATATAAGTTATTACAAGGGATTTTTAGATTTTGTATTTATAAAAGAAGAAAAACCCCTACCGATTTTTTAGTGTTTTTTTATATTTATATAGGAGCTAAAGGGGTTTCTCAAAAGGATTAGGTATGTAGGTGTATTTGATAAAGTTATACACTCAGGTACCTAACTCTACTTGTAATTATAGAATTCTTCATAAGTGTCAGCAAAATCTTGAGCAGAATCTTCGGTTTCGGCATAGCGGCAAACACCACCTCCTGGCGCACAGACGCGATGAAATACATGACCACTATCTTTAAGGGTCTCTATCGTTGTTCCATGTTGGAAAGTTGTCATTTTTAATCTCTATTTTCCGATGTTAATATTATAAAAACAGTTATAAAAATGGCGCCTAGAGAATTTGATCCAGCTGATTGGAAAAGTTGGCCTGATTGGAAATTAAGAGAAGTTTATGGGGAAGATAAATATGCGGAGAATCGTGATGCTTCTATTTACAGGAGTAATTTAAAAACTAATAATTTTTTAAAGGGTTTCTTAGGTGCGTTAGCTTCACCTGTAACTAATACACTTGGAATGATGGGTGTACCAGGAATGATTGGTGCAGGTTATGGAAATCCTTTGAACGCCGAAGAAGTTAGTCCTCAACCTTGGATAATAGATTCTAGTTCTGGAAAAGTTGTTGCTAATCCTGCAGTAAACGCAGCGAAAGATTATTTGTCTTCTTATAACGCTTTTCAAGATGCTTATAATAAGACATCTCCTTATGCAATGGGTTCTTCTAATAAAGTTAAAGAAGATTGGCTCCGTAAGACGGCAAATAGCCCTGCAGCACAAGCAGGTTTCACTCCTGAAGAAAGGTGGGCGCTTCAACAAAAGACTAGAGACTTTAGAGGTGCTCAAAAAGCTGGAACAATGGATAAGTTCGTTAAACAGTATCCTCAATCTCAAACAGCAAAAGAAAGAGCTATTTGGGATAAGATACCTACCTCTATGGACATGGACTTTTAGTAGTCACTGATTGGTAAAAGGTATAATTAGTAAAAACAGGTAAAGATTAATGGGTGGACCAGGATTTGATCCAGCTGGATTAGACATGCAGGATTTAGGTGACCCTCGTCGTCAAGAGGGTTTACCAGGTGGGTATGCAACACAGGGGCAGGCTGTCAGTGCTCCATATGCGGAAGCCAATATAAGAGCTGCTGAAAAAACTAATCCGATGAATGCTGCTTCACAGGAGCCAGGGGTTAGTGGGCGTGTTGATGACTTTTTAAACCAAATAGGTGCATAATGGGAGACACTGATTTTCCAGCTGTAATGGCCAACTGGGGTCGAGCAAAGGATATGTCAGAAGAATGGATTACTAGATCTCAAGGTGATACAACTTACGTAGAAAGCGGTACAGGCATACCTACCAGCGGGGAACATATATCGTATGAGTCAGGAGAAGGTTCTATTGAAGACCCTTGGTTTATAGGAGAGAAGAAGGTCTTTTAATTACTAGATTTTGTGAGCGTAAAATTAAGTATAAAGATTTAATTTCGGTTGAGAGATGTCACAAACAAAATGCGAATTAGTCGAGACTCGTGGTCAAGGGGAT
>MDTC01142697.1_pt1 | contig 12672 bp, 9 predicted proteins | sample 811181 | NCBI WGS metagenome assembly MDTC01 (sample SAMN05326644, study PRJNA326480) | marine metagenome | isolation source: seawater | place: Pacific Ocean: North | collected 2011 | reverse complement strand
CGGGTTATGAGCCCGACGAGCTACCAAGCTGCTCCATCCCGCGACTGAAAACGATGTGCATCTTAACAGCTCATTTATTCTTTGCAAGAGATATTTACATTTTTTGTTTTGTTCGCTGTTAATTTAGCCAAGATTATGTTTTTCTAGAGTGAGAACCCATTCTTTCTGGTTTAGTTCAGGCGGGAGATGGAGTATAATCAGGGCTTATTTTTTTATAGAGCACCTTGTATGTTGAATTATTTTGCCGCAGCGCCGAAAGGCTTTGAATATCCTCTTGCCCAAGAACTCAAAACTCTAGGGGCTGAACAGATCAAAGAAAGTGTTGCGGGTGTTTACTTTTCTGCTGACTTAGATGTGGCGTACCGTGTTGTGATGTGGTCGCGCTTAGCAAGTCGTATTGTACTTATTTTATATCAAGGTAAAGTGGATTCTTTAGAAGCTTTCTATGATGAGGCTTTTGCTCTAGATTGGCCTTCCCATTTTGATGCACGTACTACTTTTGCAGTGGATTTCTCAGGTACCAATAAGTGGATCAATAACACCCAGTTTGGTGCATTAAAAATCAAAGATGCTATTGTTGATCGTTTTCGTGAAGAAGGTACACAACGTCCTTCGGTGGATAAACAAGATGCTGAGATCCGTATTAATGCCAGAATTAAACGTGAGCAGCTCACCATTGGCTTAAATTTTTCGGGCAATTCTATGCATCAGCGTGGTTACCGCGCACAAACCGGACAAGCACCGCTTAAAGAAAACTTAGCTTGTGCTTTATTAATGCGAAGTCAATGGCACAAAGAACAGCAAGCGGTAATGGATCCATTTTGTGGTAGTGGTACGATATTGATTGAAGCGGCACTTTGGGCTGCTGATGTCGCACCTGGTTTACATAAAACACAATATGGCTTTGATTTTTGGCGAGGCCATCAGTTGCAAGTCTGGCAAAGTGTTGTGGATGAAGCTCAGGCTCGTGCTGAAGCCGGTTTACAGTCTTGTACTAAGCGCTTTTATGGCTCAGACGAAAGTTATAAGCTGATTCACATAGCAAAAGACAATGCGCAGCGTGCAGGCGTTGGACATTTAGTGGAGTTTACTTGTCAAGATGCACTCGAGATGACGCCTCGTGCTCAAAAAGGCTTACTTTTGAGTAACCCGCCTTTTGGCCAACGTATTGGTGAATATAATAATCTTTTGCAGTTCTTTTATCAGTTTGGCCATCATCTTAAGCAGCATTTTGCGAACTGGCAGGTAAGTTTGTTATCCAGTGAGCCTGAACTGCTTTCAGCGATGAAGCTCAAATATGATAAACAAGTCAAGCTCTATAATGGCTCTCTTGAGTGTGTATTGTGTCACTACCACATTCATGAGCAAAGTACATCAGAGCCTGTAGCTTTAGCTCAGGTTGCTGAGCCTTTTGTAAACCGCATTAAGAAAAACAAAAAGCAGATTCAAAAGTGGGCGAAACAGCAAGGTATTGATTGTTATCGCTTATACGATGCCGATTTGCCTGAATACAATGTGGCGGTTGATTGTTATCAAGATTATGTGGTTGTACAAGAATACGCCGCGCCAGACACGATTCCTATTGCTACAACAGAAAAGCGTCTCACAGAAGTCTTGTTGTCTTTACCTCAGGTACTCGATTGTGACCCTGAAAATATGATCGTCAAGCAAAGGCGTAAGCAGAAAGGTAAAGCGCAATATGAGAAACAACAAGATGAAGATTTAATCCTGATTGTAGAAGAGTATGGTGCACGCTTAAAGGTCAACTTAACCCAATATCTGGATACAGGATTGTTTTTGGATCACAGATTAACGCGCAAACTTGTAGGTGAAAAGTCTAAAGGTAAAGATGTGTTAAACCTGTTCTCCTACACAGGCACAGCATCGGTGCATGCGGCTTTAGGTGGTGCAAAGTCTGTGACAACGGTTGATATGTCAAAAACTTACATGCGCTGGGCTCGAGAAAACTTTGAAATTAATCAACTGTTCAATTGGAATTACAAGTTTATTCAAGAAGATTGTTTACAGTGGCTAGAAACGGATACGGCAACCTATGATTTGATTTTTGTCGATCCACCGACCTTCTCAAACTCGAAGCGCATGGAACAAACCTTTGATGTACAACGCGATCATGTACATTTGCTATTACAGCTCAAAGAGAGGTTACGTCCTGAAGGAGAAATTATTTTCTCGAATAACAAGCGTAAGTTCAAGATGGATCATGATGCTTTAAAAGATGCAGGATTACAAGCGGTGAATATTGATCAGAAAACACTACCGCTTGATTATAAGAGAAGACCACATATTCACAATTGTTGGATTGTGACGCATGCAAGATAATCCATCTCTTTATCTTTATCATACACAAGGTTGTCATTTATGCGATCAAGCACAGGATATGCTTGATCAATTACAAGTGCGCTACCTTTTACGTGATATTTTTCCTGATCCTGTACTGATGGAACAATATGGAACGCGAATCCCCGTATTATATTGCAATGCAACGCAAAGAACGCTTGGTTGGCCTTTTACGCCCCAAGCGTTAATTTTATTTTTGGAGTCCGATGCATGAGTTTAATGAGAATGAACCAAGGCTGTTTGGCTTATGGTTATGTTCCTTTGTTGCAAGATGCAGACTTCGTCATTGAACCTTCAGAGCGTGTATGCTTGGTAGGGCGCAATGGTGCAGGCAAATCATCTTTAATGAAAGTTTTAGAAGGCACCTTAGAGCTTGACTCAGGTGAACTTACGGTTGAACAAGGGTTGAAAGTTGCAAGATTGCAGCAAGATCCACCTCAAGTCCTCGATCAAAATATTTATGCTTATATCGCAGAAGGCTTAGCTGAAGTAGGGCAAGCATTACAAGCCTATCAGACTTTAGTACAAGAGCTTGAGACCCACTCTGATGAGAAGCGTCTTAATCGTATGATGCAATTACAGCAAGAGATAGAAGCGGGAGATGGTTGGCAGTCGGATCAAAAAATTCAATCCATATGCCAAAGGTTACACCTCAACCCTCATGCCTGTATGTCGGAACTCAGTGGCGGTTGGTTACGTAAAGTTGCTTTAGCGCGCGCTTTAGTGGTTGAGCCGGATATACTTTTGCTCGACGAGCCGACCAACCACTTAGATATCGATACGATTGAGTGGCTTGAACAATTCTTACATACCTTCCAAGGTGCGATAGTCTTTATCAGTCATGATAGACAGTTTATCGATAAGCTTGCAACCCGTGTGATTGACTTAGATAGAGGGCGTGTGACGTCATGGCCGGGTTCTTATCAGGCTTATTTAACCGGCAAACAAGCAGCTCTTGAAGTCGAAGAAGCACAGCAGGCTTTATTTGATAAGAAACTTGCACAGGAAGAAGTTTGGATACGTCAAGGTATCAAGGCACGCCGTACGCGCAACGAAGGCCGTGTTCGAGCGCTTAAAGCGATGCGTCAGGAGCGTCAGCAGAGGCTATCACGTCAAGGACAGGTGAGTATGTCAACCTTCCAAGATAACAAGTCAGGAAAACTTGTTTTTGAAGCGCAAGATTTAGATTTTGGTTATCCAAATCAACTCATTGTACGATCTTTTAGTACGACGGTTGTGCGCGGTGATCGCATTGCATTGGTTGGGCCTAATGGTTGTGGTAAATCGAGCTTAATTCAGCTTCTACTTGGACAGCTTCAGCCTCAATCAGGCTCTGTGAAGCAAGGCACTAAAATTGATGTTGCTTATTTTGATCAGTACCGTCAAGCTTTGGATGAAGAAAAAACGGTTGAAGAGAATGTAGGCCAAGGTAAGCAAATGGTCATGGTGCAAGGGCGGGAAAGACATATCTTAAGTTATTTGCAAGACTTTTTATTTAGCCCTGAGCGCTCGCGAACCCCTGTTAAGGCTTTATCAGGCGGAGAAAAAAATCGCTTGTTATTGGCTAAGCTCTTTTTAAAGTCTGTAAACGTTTTGATTTTAGATGAACCGACTAATGATCTAGATGTGGATACACTTGAGCTTCTGGAATCTTTATTGGCAGATTTTACCGGAACATTATTGATCGTGAGTCATGATCGTGCTTTCATTGATGAGACGGTCACGAGCAGCTGGTGGTATGCCGGTGATGGGATCTGGCAAGAGTATGTGGGTGGTTACCAAGATGCCTTAGCACAAGGTGCTGTGTTTTATAGTGCTGAGCAAAAAAGCTTGAACAAACCACATACAACATCCAATACAAAGCCTGCACAGTCTGCTCAAGTGACGCAAGGTGCTACACCCAAGAAGCAGAAAAAACTGTCTTACAAATTGCAAAGAGAGTTAGATGCTCTACCTGAACTCATGCAGCAAGTGGAGCAAGAGATTGAAGTCTTGCAGCAGGAAATTGCAGCACCTGAGTTTTATACTCAAGCACAAGATAAAGTGCAAGTGACATTAAGTCGTTTAGAAGAAAAAGAACAAGCTCTTGAACAATACTTTGAACGTTGGGAAGAACTTGAAGCATTAAAATAATAATTGAAAACTAAATGTGTAATGGAAGATTTTATGAATAAAAAACCAATGAAAGCCTCGATGAAGAGGCTGTTTACCTTGGCATGCTTATATGGCAGTACTTATGCTACGGCGCAACTCCCTACAACCTATAAAGTTCAGTTTCTGAACACAGAAAATATAAAATTGATGGCAGCTATTTCAGGTCAAGCGCTGAATAATAATGGACATGTTGCGGGCCATGCTCAGCCTCGAGATTTATTTAAACCACATGAATTAACTAACTGTGAACACCCCAATATAAAGAAAACGAACCGTTGTGCTTTAGAATCGGTCGATAAACCTTTTGTGATCGAGGCTTTGCCTTTTTTGGTAACAGAAGATGCAATAAATTCTCAGGTAGCCAAGCTTGATTTACAAGAGTTTAAACTCGATTTTCTCAACTTGAGTTGGTCCTCAACTTACAGTTCAACTGAGCATGCATCAAGCTCTATGTATGTGTACGCTTTAAGTGAAGACGATTTTCAGGTGGGAGCTTTAGTACCTACACAGAAAGAGTTTGAAGATAGATACTACCGTGATTATGAATTAAAGGGTTACGTGAAGCATTCTGACAACACTTTGATTTTATTAGAGCCTCAAGAAAGTTCTAAGACCTATAAGGTAGCAACGGTAGGTGGTTTAAGTGAGGCTAGAGCTATTACTGATATCGACAATACAAAATATATTGTTGGGATGGTGAGTACATCTCTTACCGAAGCCAGCGAAAAGGTTGTGGATTCTTGTATAAGCAAGCATGGTGCAGCCCCCACAGCGGCAGACCCCACAGCGGCAGCCCCCACAGCGCTTGATACTTGTATTCAACAGTATCAGTTGGTGCCTAAAAATAATATACCAAGCATACAGTATCATAAGCGTGCTGCTATTTGGCAGTATGATGAAAGTGAAACAACACTTCAACCTACTTTGCTTGGGTTCCCCAAAGAAGAAAATTTTGATGATCAGGAGTTTCCTAGTTTGACGCATGCCACGGCTCTAGATATATCTACTTCAGGTACCGCCGTGGGTTTCTCTTCACTTACAGGTATGGATGAAGTGGAAGTCAAGATTCTTGAAACAGACACAGAACTCTATAATGGTCAGGATCAGGTAGAAAAGCCTAAAGAAAACAAAAAAATCAATACTTATCAAAGTTTTGCCGTATTGTGGCGCGAGGCGCATCAGTCTCAAGCTGATACCCCAGCTGCGGTAGAAGCAGTGTATCGTAGTGATGAGATGAAGGCCTCTCAAGCTACTGCGATTACACAGGTTGATGGAAATGAATTTATTGTCGGTGACTTTACCCAAAAAATGGAACGTACGTATCGTCATAAAGCTTTTTACTATCAAAAGCCTCCTAATACAGATGCTCCTAATACAGATGCTCCTAATACAGATGCTCCTAATACAGATGCTCCTAATACAGATGCTCCTAATACAGAAAAGAAGAACTTCTTTCATCAGCTCAAAGGTATGAGTACAACCGATAATGATCGCTCTACTTATGCTAAAGATATCCGTCAAATAAACAATCAAGGCGCAAACAGCCATACATTCATCATTGGAGACATGGAAACAGCTCGTGTGAACCGCCGAGTGAATAAAGAATTAAGACAAATACATGGCTTTATCTATGATTTAGGTGATGATATTGCAGATACAGCAGACGATACCTTTAAAGATTTAAATAGCATGTTAACTTGTCAGGCTAAAGGTTTAAGTGATACAGGAGAGACTGCAGGTACGCTTTTAGAAATTTCCAATGCGATAGAGATTAATGAAAATGGAGACATCTTAGCGAATGCGCTTGTTTATGAAGATATGAAAGAGGCAGACGAGAACGGTTTCTTAACAGGAAAAATCGATTCAAGGACTAAGGAATATGTAGTGCGTCCTGTAATCCTTTCCCCTGATTACAGTGGTACTCAGCCTTGTGCTCACAATGTAGTATACAATAAGCATGAGAACGCTTCTTACAAAAGACAGGGTGCAGGCATGGCGCATTTACTTTTATGTTTATTGGGCTTTGTAGGGTTTAGATACTATCGCAAGCTTAAAGTTGCATCATAGCAGCGGCCTGTATGCGAGCATACATTGTGCTTGGTCTTGAGTTGAAAAAATTATCTTGATTTTGCAGGGCAAAGTATGAGGTAATGTAGACATCAACAACTCAAGGATGATATGTGTGCTCAAAGATTTATGCGAGGCAGGCTTCCTAGACTATAGCCTGTCTCTTGATGTGTTTAAACCAAGCTGTTTTCGTATTTCAGGTTGTGAAGTTCATATGCTTGAATTAGGCGTGATTGAGTTCAGGCCTGATAGAGAAACATCTCAGGCTATAGTTTTGTCTTGTGGTATTCACGGTAATGAAACCGCGCCGATTGAGTTATGTAATCAGCTTATTCATGATATTCTTACAGAAAAGTTGCAGTTAGCACATAGGCTACAGATTCAACTAGGCCATTTACCTGCTATCGTTCAGCAAAAGCGTTTTGTGGAAGAGAATCTCAATCGACTCTTTGCGTATCGCGATCCGCCTCCGCTTGATGCATCTTATGAGCGTCACCGAGCTTGGCTATTACAACAAGCTACAAAGCAGTTCTTTGCTCAAGAGGGAACACAGGCTTTGCACTTAGATTTGCATACGTCTATTCGTGCTTCTCAATACCCTTTATTTGCTGTGTATCCATTTCTCCATCACCAACCTTATAATAAACGTCTGCTTTCCTTTTTAGCAGAAAGTGAAATTAAGACGCTTCTTTTGTCGCATCAACCTACTTCAACTTACAGTTACTTTTCAGCACAGTTAGGCGCAGATGCTGTGACTTTGGAGTTAGGTCAAGTGAAGCCTTTTGGCAAAAATAATCAAGAGATGCTAGCACCTTTTAGAGCAGCTCTTGTGCAGCTTTTAACTGTACCTACATGGGAACCTGAGTCAGCTTGGCAATCTATGCGCATATTTAAAGTGACTCAAGAGCTTATTAAACATCATCAAGATTTTACATTTACATTCGCTGATGAAATTAAAAATTTCACCACATTTGAGCGTGATGCAGTGCTTGCTTACGAGAATGATGAGCCTATTTATGCCGTAGAGGATCAAGCTGCTATTGCTTTTCCTAATGCTCAGGTTGCACTAGGTGAAAGAGCTTTATTAATACTTAAACCTTATGAGTTGAACTCGGATGACATAAGATAAATGCAATAAAGTTATCATGAATAAAAAGGAATTTAATATGACGCAAGGATTACAACCTCAAGCTGTTTCAAAGTTGAAACGGCCGCCGTCAACACAGAGTTGTCATTTTTCTCAGCCAAATGAAATCGTGATCCCAACTTTCACTTTACTGAGTAAAGAGGGCAGCGTTGCTGATCATGCACAGCTACCGAAGCTTGATCAAGAGCAAGCACTGCGTATGCTCGACTGTTGTATCTTTACTCAGATTTTAGATGAACGTATGCTTGCTTCTCAGCGCCAAGGACGGATTAGTTTTTATATGACTTGCACGGGCGAAGAAGCCGCCGTAATAGGCTCTGCCGCCGGATTAGAGCCTTGTGATATGATTTTAGGCCAATACCGAGAACATGCTGCTCTGCGCTACAGAGGCTTTTCTACTGTGCAGTTTATGCACCAGATGTTTAGTAATGAACATGATTTAGGTAAAGGCCGGCAAATGCCCATCCATTACGGCTCAAAAGACTTAAATTACCAGACTATCTCTTCACCTTTAGGGACGCAGATTCCACAAGCCGCAGGCGTTGCTTACGCTCAAAAGCTTAAAGATGAACAAGCTTGTACTCTATGTTATTTTGGTGAAGGTGCTGCATCAGAAGGTGATTTTCATGCTGGGATGAATATGGCTGCAGCCTTACAGACACCGACTATTTTCTTTTGTCGTAATAATGCCTATGCTATATCCACACCTGTGAGTGAGCAATATGCCGGCGATGGTATTGCACCAAGAGGTATGGCCTATGGGATGCCTTGTATTAGAGTTGATGGCAATGACATACTTGCCGTGATGGCGGTAACACAGCAAGCTCGAGCTTATGTTCTATCGCATCAAGCACCTATTTTAATTGAAGCCATGACATATCGTGTTGGTGCGCACTCAAGCTCTGATGATCCAACAGGTTATCGTTCAAAAGAGGAAGAAGATACATGGCGTGCAGAAGATCCTGTTGGACGTTTTAAACTTTGGATGCTGCATAAAAAGTGGGCGACATCAGAGCAAATTGCTCAAATCGAGCAAGATTATAAAGCAGAAATTTTAGCTCAGGTGAAACAAGCCGAATCCATACCTCTACCTCATATTGATACGATTATTGAAGATGTGTATCAAGATCCAAGTGAGCACTTGAAAGAGCAGCTCGCCGACTTAAAGAAGCATATCAAAAAATATCCTCAAGATTATCCAAAGACCTCAGGGAGAATCTCTTCATGATAGAAATGAACATGTTGCAGGCTATTAATTCTGCGCTCGATGTAGCGATGGAACAAGATGAGCGAGTCTTGGTTTTTGGAGAGGATGTGGGTCATTTTGGTGGCGTGTTTAGAGCGACTTCAAAATTAAAAGAAAAATTTGGTGCGGATCGTTGTTTTAATACACCACTTACCGAACAAGGCATTGTTGGTTTTGCTAATGGTTTAGCCTCGCATGGTATGCTACCCATTGCTGAAATTCAATTTGCAGATTATATTTTTCCAGCTTTTGATCAAATCGTAAATGAAAGTGCTAAGTTTCGTTATCGTAGTGGTAATCAATTTAATGTTGCGGGACTCACCATTCGTGCTCCTTATGGCGGCGGTATTGCTGGTGGCTTGTATCACTCACAATCTCCAGAAGCTTACTTCACCCATACACCAGGTTTAAAAGTAGTGATACCAAGAGATCCTTTTCAAGCCAAGGGCTTACTTTTAGCCTCGATTCGTCATCCTGATCCGGTTGTATTTTTTGAGCCCAAACGTTTGTATCGAGCAAGTGTTGCAGAAGTGCCTGAGCAAGATTATGAACTTGACTTGAGTCAAGCAGAGCTGTTGCAAACAGGCACAGACATCACGTTGCTAGCATGGGGAGCTCAAGTTGAGATGATTCAAAAAGCAGCATCACTTGCTGAGCGCGATGGTATCTCATGTGAAGTCATTGATCTCAAAACTTTGATGCCTTGGGATAGAAATACAGTAGCTGATTCGGTCACTAAAACCGGACGCTTGCTGATTAATCATGAAGCTCCTTTAACAGGTGGTTTTGCATCTGAAATTGCAGCGACAATACAAGATATGTGCTTTTTACATTTAGAGTCTCCGATTGAGCGCGTATGCGGGCTAGATACCCCTTTTCCTTTATGTCATGAAAAAGAATATATGCCTGATCATCTTAAAACATACGAAGCCATTAAAGCTTCTGTGCATTATTAGGGAGGAAGTTATGATGAGAAAAGAGTTTGTTTTACCTGATATTGGCGAAGGCATTGTTGAATGCGAAGTGGTTGATTGGTTGATTGAAGAAGGTCAAGTTATTGAAGAAGATCAAGCGGTAGTCGATGTGATGACGGACAAAGCATTGGTGCAAATTCCAGCACCTTTTTCAGGCACCATTACGAAACTTTATTATAAAAAAGGCGAAATAGCTAAAGTGCATAAGCCTTTGTTTGAAATTGATGTACAAGAGCATCCTGAAGCAGAGCCCCTAGCAGAAATTTCACTAGAACTTGCATCCAGTCCTTGTGAGCAAGATTTAACAGACGAAGAGTTTTTAAAACACGTCCGTGACATGCCTTTATATGATGAGGCTCCAGCTGTTATCTCTGAACTTTCACAAGCTGTAGGCGATACGATAACAAAAGCCGTAGCAAGTCCAGCTGTGCGCAGGTTGGCTCGTCATTACGAAATAGATTTGAGCGGAGTTCAAGGCAGCGGTAAACATGGACGTATCTACAAAGAAGATTTAGAAGCTTACCGAAAAGCTAAAGAGAAATCCGCTTCGATAGAAGTGATCCATGAGCACACAGAACAACTCAGTCCGATGCAGCGTAAAATGGCGGAAGCCATGACGCACTCTGTACAAACTATTCCTCATTTTACTTACTGTGATGAGTTTGATGTGACTGAGTTGGTTACATTGAGGGCACGCATGCAGCAAAAAAAGCAGAACATGAGTTTTATGCCTTTTTTCATTAAAGCTTTGAGTATGAGCTTGCTTGAGTTCCCTAGGTTTAACAGTCAGTTAAATCAAGATGTCACAGAAATCACCTATTTATCGCATCATCATATAGGCTTTGCGTTAGATTCAAAGCTAGGTTTATTGGTGCCCAATATTAAAGATTGTCAACATAAAACGATAGATGAAATTCATGATGATATGCAGCGTATCATGCAACAAGGTAAAGCAGGTCGTATTGCGCCTGAAGATTTGCAACAAGGTACTATTACGATATCTAATATAGGCTCTATTGGAGGCACAGTTGCTACACCTATTATTCATCAAGGACAAGTTGCTATTGTTGCATTAGGTAAAATTCAAGCTTTACCTAGGTTTGATGCTCAAGGTCAAGTTCAAGCCCGTCAGATGATGCAGGTGAGTTGGTCTGCAGATCATCGTGTTGTGGATGGGGCTATGATGGCACGCTTTTGTAATGCGTGGAAAAAGTTATTAGAATCGCCTGAAATCATGCTTATACATATGCGTTAGACTGTATATAGTCGTTCAAGCTAAGCCGCTGTTGAGGCGGCTTTGACGTCTTAGCTATGTATCTGCTGTGATAAGTTCACAAGCTTTATTGTGCGATATGATGCTCAAGCTTTATCTTGGACACAGCACTTAAAGCATTCACACTTGCATTGCGTAGTGAAATCTTGCCTGAATTTGATTCGATCAGAACGACACGTTCGATGGCATCGATTTTAAATCCAGAACGCGCATAAAAAGCCAGAGCACATTGCATAGGAAGGAGAGACGGGTTAAACGCTGCATTTTCGGCATAACGACCAAAGAACTCTTGACCACATACCGTTTGTAATCCAATGGCTGCGTAGTTACCAGAGTATGGTGCATAGCTCAAATTAACATGCTTGAGTGTTTCATTGATGAATGCATCATGCTGCGCTAAAGGTACAGATAGTTGCTGTTTTTGTGTGTTAAATAAGGAATGCTCTACATCTAAACTTTTAGCATTGAATGGATCATGAATGAGATCATGGAGCAGACGTGAAGGCTTTTGGGCGACGTGTACCATCAGATTATCATATAAGTCCAGTTCCAGTAAAAACTGACGACAATGACCACAGGGACTGATATTGGTGGTAATGGCTTTAATACCTGTTGCTCCATCTTGCCACGCGTGACTGATGGCGGTTTGTTCCGCATGCACGGAGTGAAAAAGTGCTTCGTTACGAATCTCTAAATTCGCACCCATATAGAGGTTATCACCTTGATCGAGCACGATAGCTCCAACATGAAATTGACTGACAGGTGCGACAGAGAAGTTCGCTGCAATAGGAAGCAGTTCGAGCATTACATTTTTGTCATCGAGATTAAATTTGCTCTGTAAGTCATATTTTATGGCCGCGGGAATTTTTCCGCAAAAATCAGATGCGATGTAGGGCTCTAAATATGTAGCGATTTCAGGTTTTACATTGCGCAACAGTAACTTTTTTCTTTGTAGTAAATCTTCCATAATTGCTTCCTTTTATAACTGTTGAAGATATTCAAAAAGCCGACGTAACAAATTAAGCTTACGTGGATCATGCTCATACTGATAGACTAAATTTTCGAGTTGAATGAGGTACTGTTCGATATCTAATGTATTTTGGCAATGATGCTGCCAACGCTTTGACTCTTGCTCGTTAAATGTTTGAGGATAATTACGACCGCGAAAGAGAAAAAACATTTCGCTTAGACGAGGATCTTGAAAATCAAGCTCCATATCGGCAAGATTAGGAATAGGGGCTTGCCTTATTTTGAGCATTAATGCTTTATCATGAGGCTTAAAAAAGCCGCCGCTGTAAAGCATCTCGTCTGGATGTGTAGGTGCGGCTCTATCTGAAGGTACGCTATACACTTCGGTTAGTTTTTTAGCTAATTCTGGATATTGCTGTAGCTGTTGCAGTTGCTGATATGCATACTGTTGATCCAGATGAATACGCTGCGCCGCTTCAGTAGT